>Ga0187892_10001334_pt1 | contig 57020 bp, 58 predicted proteins | sample MA1701073metaG_FD_139345 | JGI IMG/M metagenome (GOLD analysis project Ga0187892, IMG submission 139345) | Bio-ooze microbial communities from a basaltic lava cave in the Kipuka Kanohina Cave System on the Island of Hawaii, USA - MA170107-3 metaG ...
CCCTTGGTAAGGGAGAGGTCGTGAGTTCAATCCTCACCGACAGCACCATTTCGGCGCGCTGCCGTGTTTCCCGAACCGGTCTATCATGGTCCCGCGTGCGCCCGTCGGCCTTGCGGACTGCGTGCGTCATGGGGAACCGGACATGAGCTTCCTGTCGCTTCACATCGATGCCGGTCGGCACGCCGCGTTCGAATCGCACCGCCATCGGCCGCTCCGCTACGACAAGGCGATGCGTTGCTGGAACGTGACGGACCCGGCGCAGGTGCTGCATCTGCTGCGCAGTCCGGCACTGGTCTGCAAGGAGATCGCGGGGCCGCTTGCAGCCGTCGGCGAGCGTTTCGGCGAGACTTTTCCGAACACCGAGTTTCTCGTTCGGAACATGCCGCTGATGAACGAGGGCGAGAACCATCTGCCGATGCGCCGTCGCATGGCCGCGTTTCTGGCCGCGCGACGCCTCCCCATGCAGGAACCGTTGCGACGAATGGTTGCCGAACATCTGGCGCCGCTGAATGCACCGGGGGAGTACGAGCTGGTCGGTACCTGCCTGTTGCCGCTCGTCCGCTCTTTCTTCACCGAGCTGGTCCGGTCGTCGGAGCGCGTGCCGTTCCGGCAGGTGACGATCACGCGGATCTTCGATCGCTATCTGAGCCTCGACATGCTGCGCCAGGTGGAGGCCGAGGTAACGGAGTTGCGTTCGATCGTGGCGCGCGGTTGCCCCGATGCCGTCGCGGCCGGCGAGGAGGACATGTATGTCGGCCTGTTTACGTTGGGACGCGACTCCCTGCTGGCGACGATGGCAGAAAGCCTGGCCATGACTCTTGGTGCCCATCTCGGCAAGCCGCTGAATCAGGTTGGCTTCGCGGATCATCCGAACGAAACGGGCGTCGCCATCGCCGAGCGTGTCGCCGCGCAACCGATCTCGGTCGGCGGCGCGGAGATCAAGACCGGCGACTGGGTGCGGCTCTTTCTCCAGAGTCTGAATTACTCCGAACGCCTCGTCGTTCAAAAACTGGTGTTCGGCGCCGGCGCGCATTCGTGCCTGGGCCGCCAGCTCTCACTCGACATCTGGCCGTTGGTTACCGCACAGTTCGCCGCACTGCCCTGGAGAGTCGCCGCCGTCGACCGCGACTATCTCAAAAATCATACGTTTGCGATGCCGGCATATGTCCGGATAGAACTGACCGACTGACCATGGAACAATTCCGAAACCGGATCATCGCGACGCTCGCATCGATGGACCAGATATCCGGCGACAGGCTGGAATCCCTGCGCGCGTCCGTCGATGCCGATGCGGACTTTGTCGATCTCGAGATGGACAGTCTGACCGCGCTCGATTTCTGCGTCGGGCTCGAAGATGCGATCGGCGGCGCGATCGAACCGGCGGATCTGGTCGAGCATCCGAGTATCAATGCGCTGGCGCGCCATCTTGCGAAAACCCGCGGCGCGCCGGTCTGACTCCTGCCGTTTATCCCGTTGATAATGCACGATAAAAAAGAAAGCCTGACCATCGACTTCGCCGGCCGGAAAGGCGAGATGGCAGTCCGCCATTGGCCGGTCAAGCAGTCGCGCGGACGCGTGCTCTGCCTGCATGGCGTCGGCTCGACCGGTGCGGAATTCGCGGTTCTCGCAGCGCGACTGAACGAACTCGGCTACGACGTCGTCTGTCCCGACTGGCTGGGGCACGGCGACAGCGATTATCTGTTGAACGCAAACGCCTACCGGTGGGAAGTCTACGTGCGCAGCGTCGTCGTGCTCATGAAACGATACAATGCCAGCCGGATGCATTTCCTGGGCGTCTCCTGGGGCGGCATGATGCTGCTGCTCTATCTCGTCGGATCGCGCTTTCTTGCGACTTCCGCCACCTTTGTCGACGTGCCTCTGCGCATGAACCCGGCGCTTCTTCAAAGCACCAAGGGAATGCGGATTCTGAGTGCCGCTGCCTTCGATACGCGCGACGAGATGGAAGCGCTTCTCTATGCGCGCCGTCCGGAGCTGCGAGACGTTCCCGAGAACTGGCGCGAGTATCTTCTCGAGGCGCGGTTCGCGCGCCGCGCCGGAAAGTACGTCATGAAGTACGATGAGGCCGCCATCGGCATGCTGGAAGCCTATGGATCGACCCAGTTCGACAATTTCCGGGCCCTGGACCGGTTCGGATTCGAGTGTCTCTTTCTCTATGGCCGCATGAGCCCGTTCCGCGATCCTGCAAGGTTTCGGCCTTACCTCGCGCGATATCCCAATCTCCACTATTCCGACATGCTGGATGCCGCGCACCCGCCATCGCTGCTCGATGCCCATCAGACGGCGCCGATCGAGGCGTTTCTCGAAAAGGTAACCGCCGCCATCGAGGCTTGACGATCGCGCCGGCATCGACGCGTCAAAGGTCTCGCGAGCGAAACGCCCGATCGATGCCACGACCGTGGGCCATGTCGGTCGGTTCGAATCGCCCTAGCCTATTGCGGGGACGTACAATCCGACCTTAGCCTCGCGACATGACAACCGGTGCCGCATCGTTTTCCGTTCGCCCGCTCGGGCCGGGTTTCGTCGCCGAGATCGCCGGTCTCGACTGCAACCAGCCACCCGTGCCCGCGGCACCGTTGCTGCAGGCGCTCTATCGCCACCGCGTCCTGGTGTTCCGTGGCCAGTCGCTCGATCCGGCGTCCTACGAGAGGTTCGGCCGACTGTGGGGCGAGCCGTTTCTCGAGCCGTACGACAACCTGACTCTGCCCGGACATCCGGCGATCATGCTGGTCGGCAATGTCGGCAAGGCGCTCGAGCCGGAAGAGTTCTGCAACGGCGCAGCCTTCTGGCACACCGATCGGGCCTACTCCACCGATCCGAACGCGGTCACGATTCTCTACTGCATCGAAGCGCCGGCAACGGGCGGGGCGACCCTGTTTGCCGATCTCGTGCAGGCCTATCGGGCGCTCGATCCGGCAACGATACGCGAAATCGCCGACCTGTCCGCTGCGCATCGCTATGGCGGCGACGGCAGCCGCGAGCCATGGGAGCACGGCGTGCACCCGATGTCGGCCGAGCAGGCGTCCGCGCTACCGCCGCCGGGTCGCCATTGGATCGCGCGACGCCATAGCGTCACCGGCGAAACCGGGCTCTATGGCGTCGCGGGTTCCGCGATAGCGGTCGACGGGCTGTCAAGCGCTGGATGGCACGGTGTGCTGCGGCGCCTCAAGCTGCATGCGATCGACGGGCGCTTCGTACACCGTCATCTCTGGCAGCCGGGTGATCTGGTGCTGTGGGATAATACAGCGACCATGCATTGCGCCGAACCGGTCGGCGCCGCAACCGATCGCGCGAGCCGCCGGTTGCTCCATCGGATTGTCGCGACCGGACTGCCTGCCGGATTGCAGCTTGAAATACCGATCTAGAGTCCAAGTGCCTCGATGGCCTGCCGCATGTTGGCGCCCAGCGTCGGGTCGTTTGGAACAAACAGATCCGTGTGCAATCGCGCGAGCTTCCTGATGACGGGCCGTCCGCCGGTCAGCGGATACCAAGGCGAACTCGGCCGGAGGATCAGGCGCGCCTTGTTCGCCGAACATAGAAAGACAACCGACCCGTAATAGGGCGTGGGCCGATAGGCGAGATAGGCGTGTCGAAGCGCCGCGGCGGTTGCCGCGGCTTCCTGCTGCGCAGCGGGATCGCTGCGGATCCAGTAAAAATCCTCGTGTCGAAATCCGGTACGGCGGATGTCGAGTTTCACCTTGGCGATGAATCTCCGGTCGTCCATCGGACCGGCACCCGGCGCCGGCGCACGGCCGCCGATATAGTCGCCAATGATCGGCGGCGGGTCGATCGCGAACAACAGCGGAATCGACTCGCCGGCCGCGGTCAGCCGCTGCGCCATCTCCCACGCGATGTAGGTTCCGGCGCAATAGCCGCCGAGCAGATAGGGTCCCTTCGGCCGAATGGTCCGGATCGCGTCGACATAGTCCTGGGCGAGCCTCTCGATCGGTTTCGGCGCCGCTGCCAGCGGGTTCTGCGGTGCGGCCTGGATGCCCCAAATCGGTCGCGATCCGAGATGGCCGCGCAGGTAGCGCGCCAGAAAGACCGGCCCCAACAGGCCGTGAACGAGGAAGAGCGGTACGCCCGTGCCGGCTTCCTCGACCGGCACCAGCAACGGATGGTGTGCCGCGGTATTGCCGGCGATATGGGCTGCGAGACGGTTGGGGGTCGGCGCCTCGAGCAGGATCGAGATTTCGAGCTTGCGGCCGGTCCTGGCCTCGATTTCGGCCACCAGGGCGACCGCCGCGGTGGAGTCGCCGCCGAGCGTGAAGAAATCGTCGTCGGGACCCACCCGATCGAGATCAAGGATCGCCGCGAGGGCCGATGCGATGCCGGCGGCATCGATGGCGCGGGATGGTGCCGACGAGGCGGACGTCGCGTTCCGGGTGGCCATCGGGCAATTATAGCGGCGCCATGCGTCGATACCCAGCCTACAACCGAACCTACCCGGTTCGGTCAAGAACATCGCCGGGCTCCAGCGAAAAACCGCGCTCTATCGCGGCAACGACACGGCTGCCATCACTGCCGCGCAACAGCGCCGGCAAAAAACTGCGCGAGCTGATCAAGTCCGCAGATTGATTGAGGGTTGTCGCATCAGGTCTCGAGAAACTTCAGCGCGTTCCGCACGGCGTCGGGAACCGCCGGATTGTCCTTCTGGAACAGGCCGCGGTGGCTGCCCTTCAGCGGAAAGATGTGCGAGGGGCCGCGCAGCAGCTTCGACCACCCGATCTCCCGCTGCTCCTTTCGCTCCTGCGCCTTGCGCATGTAGTGCATCGCCTGCCGGGAGCAGATCATGACGACCATGCCGTCATAGGGTTGCGGGCGGTACGCCAGAAATGCGGTCCGAAGCGCGATGGCGGTCTGCACGGCACTTTCGAGGGCAACCGGATCGCGTCGGAGCCAGGCGAAATCGTCGTGCTGCACGGTGTTGAGGACGATCGTTTCACGGGCCTGATTCCTGAACGTGGCGTCGTCGCCGAGAAGCCGCGCATCGCCAGAGACGTCTTCGCTCCGGTCGACAAGTCCGCCGATGAAATCGCCGATGCTCGAGGGCGGATCGACGGCGATCAGTGCCGGCACGGTTTCGCCCGCGGCGCGCAGGCGTTGCACCATCTCCCAGGCGATCAGCACGCCCGCGCAAGTGCTTGCGATCGCGTACGGGCCGCGCGGCCGCACGCTACGGATCGCGTCGATGTAATCCTGTGCCAGTTCTTCGACGCTGCGGACCGGCGCTTCGTCCGGTCGCTGCGGGGCCGCCTGCAGGCCGTAGATCGGCCGACGCGGGCCGATCCGGTCCTTCAGCCAGCGCGCGGAGAAGGACTGCCCGGTAAGCCCGTGAACCATAAAGAGCGGCGTCGCATCGCCGCCCTCATCGACCGGCAGCAGCAACGCGTGAAGGGCAGGGGCCGATTGCGCGAGCAGATGACGGGCCAGCGCAGCCATGGTCGGATGGCGGGCGATCGTCGAAATCGGCAGATCGACGCCGCGACAGGACGCGATCGCGGTCATCAGTGCGACCGCGGCGACGGAATCGCCGCCCAGTTCGAAAAAATCGTCGTCCGACCCGACGGTTTCGTAGCCGAGCGCCGCCGCCAGCTGGCTGCACAGCCAGTCGGTCAATGTGTCGGCCTCGCGGGTGGGTGCTGCCGCCGATGTCGCAGTCATGGCCATCGGTGGCATTATAGCGGCATGCCTTGCGAACCTTCCATAAGCCGTCCGACGTGAACATCGCCGCCTACATCGCCGCCAATGCACGCTACCGTGCCGACAAGCCCGCCATCGTCGATACGCGGGAGTCGCTGACCTATGCCGGGCTCGACGATCGCGTGAAACGGATCGCGACCGTCCTGGCGCGCGCCGGCGTCGGACCCGGCGACCTGGTCGGCGCGGCGCTCTTCGATTCCGTCGATCTGCCGGCGGTCTGGCTCGCGGTGGCGCGGCTCGGCGGGGTGAACCTGCCGATGGATTGGCGCTGGACGGTTGCCGAACAGCGTCGCATCAACGAAACGTTTCGGCCCAGACTCGTGCTCGGCGAGGCGAGCCGCAAATTCGACCCGGGCCTGCCGCTGGTGTCCTACGACGATGCCTGGCGCGCGACGGTCGCCGCTGCGCCGCCCTACGACGGCATCGCGCCCAACGCCGATGCGGCGTTCATCCTGGTGCTGAGTTCCGGCACGACCGGTGCGCCGCAGGCCGCCGTCTATCCGCATGTCAACTATGTCAACATGATCTCGGCCTATTGGACGGATATCGGGATCGGTCCCGACGACCGCTATCTCTCGGTGCTGCCGATCGCATTCGCGGCCGGCCGCGGCATGGCAATGGCCACCCTGGTACGCGGCGGCACCATCCATTTGATGCCGCCGCTCTACGAGCCGGCCGAATTGCTGCAGGCAATCCGGCGCTGGTCGATCGATACGATCTCGGTCGTGCCGTCGATTGCCCGCATGCTGCTGGCGGAGGCGAAAGAGGGCGAACTGCTGCTGCCCGGCATCCGACGGTTCGTAACGGTCGGTGCGATGCTGTTTCCGGAAGAGAACCAGGCGATCCGGCAGCGTCTCACGCCGAACCTCTACGACTACTACGGTAGTGCCGGGGGCGGCATGACAACGGTGATGTCGCCGCACGAGTTCGACCGCAAGGAGGGTTCGGTCGGAAGGCCGATGTTGGGCTCGGTGGTCGAGATCGTCGACGACGAACACCGGCCCTTGCCGGCGGGCGAAACCGGCCGGCTGCGCTGCCGGGCACCCGGCATGGCAATCGGGCTCTATCCGCCCGATCCCGACAGCGCGGCCTTCCGCGACGGCTGGCACTATCCGGGCGACTACGCCTATATCGACGCCGACGGCTATGTCTTCCTGCAAGGGCGCTGGAACGACGTCATCATCCGCGGCGGCATGAACATCTTCGCACCCGAAGTGGAACGCGCGCTTCTCACTTGCGCCGGCGTTCGCGAGGCGGCTGTCGTCGGCATGAAGAGCGCGCAGCTCGGCGAAGAGCCGGCGGCCTTCGTGGTGACCGACGGCAGCACCGACGAGCGCACCATTCTGCGACACTGCCGGAGCCTGATAGTCGCCTACAAGGTGCCGAAGCTGATCCGGATCGTCGCCGAACTGCCGCGCAACAGCACGGGCAAGGTCGTCAAGGCCGAGCTCGTCGCCCGGCTTTCATCCTGAACGTCGGATATCGCCGGCGGCCGGCGGTTGCGGTCATAGCGACGAAAGATCCAGGGAATGGGAACGGCCCAGCCACATCGTCAGCGCGGTGTGGTCGCGGATATCGTCGCCCGACAGCCCATGGACCAGCACGTCGAGCGTGCCGCGCTGCTGCGCCAGCCATGGCACGATCGCCCCGAACAGTTCGGGCCCGAACGCGATCTGGTAGGTCCAGGCCGGATGCGGCCCGACCGGCCGCTCGTGGAACCGCCCAAGCGCCGCCTTCGGGAATGCGGCCGGGATCCGTTCGTAGAGGCCGCGTGCCTCGGCAACGCTGTCCGGGCCGAAATAGACATGGGCGTGATAGCCGCGAATCTCCCGGTCGCCCGTAACGGCGGCAAATGTCGTTTCGGCCATGGCCACCTCCTGCAAGCGCGAATTGACGTCGTCGATGCTACCCGAGCGGCGGCATCGGGGCACGGGCTTGACCGGCGCGCGACGGTTGCGGACGATTGCAACCGGAGCTGGAGGGCGCCGTCGCAAGCGGCGGCCAACGAGATGGCTGAGGATCGGGGCCTCAAACGCATGGGTATCAGCGTCGCACCGCAGCGGGCGAGCGGCGGCGGCTTCCTCGTGCGCGGCGATACCTATCCGCATCGCGAGACATTGCAGGCGCTGGGCGGCCGGTGGGACCGTGCCGCCCACGCCTGGATCTTCGAGGGCGGCGAGGATCCGAGCCCGCGGCTGGCGGAAGCGCTGGAGCCGTTCGCCGGCTCGCAGCCCGGCGAGCGGCCGCACTACCGGGGCCATCGCCAGCGGCTGCGCGAGCGCGCTCTCCAGGGCGGCTTCGACGCGTTGCCGGATTACGAGCTGTTGGAGCTGATCCTGTTCGGCAGCATCCGGCGCGCCGATACCAAGCCGCTGGCCAAGGCGTTGCTCGAACGGTTCGGGACGCTGGGCGCGGTGCTCGCGGCGCCGGAGGAGGAGCTCTACGGATTCGAGCTGGTCAATCAGCAGACGGTGACCGGTTTCCGGGCGGCCCGCGAGCTGGCCGCGCGCATGGCCCGGGAAGAGGTGATCGACCGGCCGCTGCTCAATTCGATCGACAAGGTCGTGGACTATTGCCGGGCGAAAATGGCCTACAGCGACGTCGAGGAATTCCGCGTGCTCTATCTGGACCAGCGCAATGCGCTGATCCACGACGAGCTCCAGCAGCGCGGCACGGTCAACGAAGTTGCGGCCTACCCCCGCCAGATCATGCGCCGGGCGCTCAATCTCGGGGCGGTCGGCCTGGTGCTTTGTCACAACCATCCCAGCGGCAACCTCAAGCCCTCGCCGCAGGACATCGAGATCACGCGCGAGATCTTCCATGCCGCCGAGGCGGTCGGCATCACGCTCCACGACCACCTGATCGTCGGGGCCGGGGGTCACACCAGCCTGCGCGACCTCAGGAAAATTCCGCGCGCCGGCTGATCCGGCCGACCCGCTTTACTCGTCCGGCTCGCGAGGCGAGACTGCCGGCCGCCCAACGAGCCGCCGGCCATGAAAATCCTCTGCACCCTGCCGCACTACTTCAAGCCCGCGTCGGGCTTTTACGGATCGGCACGCGCCAACCCCCAGGCGCGGGTTGCCGCGCTGACGCGTGCGCTGGAGGCCATCCATACCAACTTCGGGTACCGCCAGGGCCTCCTGAACGCGCAGACGCGGCAGCTCGACGAGACGAACGGGCGGTTCGGCGATGTCGCCGACGTGGTGATCTGTACGACCAAGGGCGCCCATCTGATCGGAGATCTGCCGGGCAATCTGTTCACCGAGCACCAGACCGACGCCGATCCGATGCTGCTGGGTTACGAATGCCACGACGTGCTCGCCGGCAATCACGGCGAGTACGACTACTACTGCTATCTCGAGGACGATCTCGAGGTGGCCGACCCCTGGTTCTTCCGCAAGCTCGCCTGGTTCAACTCCAAGGCATCGGACAAGGCGCTCCTGCAGCCGAACCGGTACGAGCGGACGACCGGCGAGCCGGTTCACAAGCTCTACATCGACTGCAATCTGCGGACACCGGAGCTCAGCGGCAGGTTTCAGGATGTTTCGGTGCGGCCCAAGATTGCGGCTTCGTTGATGGGGCAGTCGCTGATGTTTCAGCGCGTCAACAATCCGCACGCGGGATGTTTCTTCCTGAACGCCAAGCAGATGGAAACGTGGAAGAAGCAGCCCTACTTTCTCGATCGATCGGCGGACTTTGGCGGCCCGCTCGAGTCGGCCGCGACGCTCGGCATCATGAAGACGTTCAACGTCTATAAGCCGTCGCGCGAGAATGCGGACTTCCTCGAGGTGGCGCATCTGCACCATCGTTACATCGGCCGTTATCTCGAATTCCAGACGCGGCCGCCGTTCCCGTTCAGGATCCTGCGCCCCAAGGACAGCTAGGACACCGGTCAGTCGCAGCAGAAATGTCGGTTGTCGCCGTCGAGCGCCTCGACGACGGAAACGCGACGCTGCTCGGGTGCTGGCCCGTCGCCCGGCGGGGCGAGGTCGAGCGGGCCGCTGGCGCCGCACGGCGCATCCGCCCACAGCCCGTCGGCGCGCCACGAACAGGGTCCGAACATCTGCACCTCGCCGTGGATGAGCCCGGCGACGGCATCGACCGCGGTGACGATCACCCTGCGGCGATCGCCCGTGAGCAGCGTCATACCCGGCTTGCAGCAGGCGATGAAATCGAATTCGGCCACGACGGGAATCTGGCCCGTCCCCCGAAGCGCTGCAAGTCCACCGGCACGCGCGACGCCGGTCCGCCTTGCAGAGCGACGATGAGGCTATAGATTCCGCCTATGGTGGTTCAACCGATGCACCAGGGATCCGAGGCCGGGCAGCCGGTTCTGCACGGTCCGACCTACAGTACCTATACGCGCACGGCGCGGCTGGCGTTCCACGAGAAGGGCATCGAATACCGGCTCGAAGACGTCGATATTTTCGGCGGTGCCGCGGCGAAGGCGCCGTTTCTCGCGCTCAGCCCCTTCGGCAAGGTGCCGGTGCTCACGCATGGCGACGCCGTCATCTACGAAACCGCGGCAATTGTCCGCTATATCGACGAAGCCTTTCCCGGACCGGCGCTCCAGCCGGCCGACCCGCTGCCGCGCGCGCGCATGGGGCAGATCATGGGGCTGATCGATGCCTACGCCTATCGCACGCTGGTCGGCGACATCGTGATGCAGCGCGTGGTGCTGCCGGTGCTGGGGCGCCGCACCAGCCCGCAGATCGTGCGCAAGGCCGTGCCGGCGATGCGTCAATCGCTGCGCGCGCTTGAAGAGCTCGCCGCCGCCGACAGGTTTCTGTGCGGCGACACTCTCTCGCTGGCCGATCTCCACCTGGCGCCGATCTTTCACTATTTCGCCGAGACGCCGGAGGGACGACGTATCCTGCCGACCCTGCCGAAACTGGCGCGCTGGTGGCCCGTCCTGCGGGAGCGCGACAGCATGCGGCAGACGGTGCCGCGGCTGGTCTAGGCGGGTTCGCCCGGCGCGCCCGCACCGCGACGGCTGAGCTGCAGGAAGCGGCCGCCGGCGAGGAGCATGCAGGCCGGCGCCAGAATCGCGAGACCCAAGACCCAGTTTGCCGCCGACGCGACGGTTTCGGGCGTGACGCCGCTCGCCAGCCCGGCATTGTTGGCAATCAGGCCCGCGACGGCGCTGCCGAGGGCGATGCCGAGCGATCGGACGGTCGGGATCGACGCGGCCGTCAGGGTTTCTTCGCCCCGGCGCGCCGCCTCCATGGTCGCGGCGGTGAGATGCAGATTGCAGGTGCCGACGCCAAGCCCGATCGTCGAGACGGCGATGCCGATGACCCAGGGCGACCCGCCGACAATCACCAGACGCAGGGCGGTCAACCCGACCAGTGCCAGCATCGCGCCGCCCAGGACCGGTACGGCCAGCCGGTTGCGCGGGAAGCCTGCCGTTGCGAAGGACGATGCCGTCCAGGACAAGGCGAACACCGCATTGAAGTAACCGGCGGCGAGCGGATCGAGCCCGTGCTCGATCTGCATGACCAGCGGCAGGTAGACGCCGATGGCGGTGTGGGTGATCGACGTCATCAGGAACAGCCAGTAGGCGGCGCCCACCGGCGCGAACCAGGACAGCGCGCCGGTCGGGAACAAGGGTGTCGCCGCCCGCGAGTCGAGCCGCAAGGTCAGCCAGATCATGCCGAAGGCCAAGAGCAGCAGGGCGGCGGGCATGGCACGACCGGTCAGCACCCCGGCGGTCCCGGTCGCGATCACGGCGGCCGCCAAGAGCGTCAGGCGCCGCCACGGCAACCGGCGAATGCGCCGTGCGGATTCCTCCGCCTCGCGCGGCAGCGCATGCCAGGCGAGCAGGGCGAAGGCGAGAATGACCGGCGCGGTCGACCAGAAGGCGCCCCGCCACCAGCCGATCGTCGCGAAGGCGCCGCCGACCAGCGGGCCGATCAGCGCCGCGATGCCCCAGACACCCGAAACGATCGCCAGCACGCGCGTGCGCAGCCGGTCCTCGTAGAGCTGCCGGACGAGGCTGAGCGACTGCGAAATGATCAGCCCGCCGCCGAGCCCCTGCACGGCGCGACCGACCAGCATCAGCGCCATGTCGGGTGCGACCGCACAGCCGACGGTGCCGGCGAGAAAGATCAGCGTGCCGAGGACGTAGCCGCGGCGCGGTCCGAGATCGATCTGCACAATGCCGCCGCACGCCGATCCGACGATCGTCGCGACCATGTAGATCATCGTCGCCCAGGCATAGAACGCCACGCCGCCGATATCGGCGACGACGAGCGGCATGACGGTTGCGATTACGAACACATCGATCGCATGCAGCGCGATCCCGAGATTGAGCACAATGGTGAAGATCGCGCGCTTGCCGCGGAACAGTTCCAGCCAGGATCGGGCGGACATGGGGAAACCTTCGGTCGGGACGGCCGGAGCCATCCTCGGAGGCCGCAGCGATCCGGATGGGTGGGGCGGTACGACGCGGCCAATCTAGCCCGAAGGAGCAATGCGGGCCATGTCGGGTTGCGGGGCTTCGCGTGCCGCGCGATCATGGCAGTCATGCGGCCGGCGACGTGCCTACGATCGGGCGCCGGGTCCGGTGCAACAGGGCCGTCCGATGCGCATCCTGATTATCGAAGACGATCCGGCCACCGCCGAATTCATGAGCAAGGCGCTGGCCGAGCAGGGCCACAATGCCGATCGCGCCGACAATGGCCGGGACGGGCTCTACATGGCCTCCGGCGGTGCGTACGATGTCGTGGTGGCCGACCGGATGTTGCCCGCGCTCGACGGTCTCTCGGTCGTGCAGGCCTTGCGGGCGGCCAAGATCGAAACCCCGATCCTGATCCTGAGTGCGCTCGGCAAGGTCGACGACCGCGTGCAGGGGCTGCGGGCGGGCGCCGACGACTATCTCGTCAAGCCCTTCGCCGCCTCCGAGCTGATTGCGCGCATCGAGGCGCTGCAGCGGCGCCGGCATGCGGCATCGACGGAAACCAGGCTGCAGGTCGGGGATCTCGAAATGGACCTGCTGGGGCGCACGGTCACGCGCGCCGGCCAGCACATCGATCTGCAGCCGCGCGAATTCCGCCTGCTGGAATGCCTGATGCGCCATGCGGGCCAGGTCGTGACGCGGACCATGCTGCTGGAGCAGGTCTGGGACTATCATTTCGATCCGCAGACCAACGTCATCGAAGTCCATGTCAGTCGGCTGCGCGGCAAGATCGACAAGGGCTTCACGGTGCCGCTTCTGCATACGGTGCGCGGCGCGGGATACAGCCTGCGTGTCGGTCCGTAGCTTCCTCTCGACCAGCACGTTCCGGCTGTCGATGCTCTATGCGGCATTGTTCAGCCTCTCGGTGCTCGTGCTCGGCAGCTTCGTCTACGGCGCCGTCGATCTGCTGGTCGAGCGACAGCGCGAGCAGACCGTGCGCGCTGAATTCGAAGGCCTCGCCGGCGAGCTTCGGGCACGCGGGCTGCGCGGGCTCATCGGCGCGATCCAGAGCCGGCTTGCGCCCGACCGGGTCGGCGACGGCATCTATCTGCTGATCGACGGTCTCGGGCAGCCGCTGGCCGGCAATCTCGCGGGCTGGCCGGCGCGGTTCGAACGCGACGGGCCGTGGCTGGTGTTCCCGGTCGAGCGGCGCGGGATCGACAGGGCATCGGTGAACGAGGCCTATGCGCTGGAGTTCCTTCTGCCCGGCGGTTTCCGGCTGCTGGTCGGCCAGAACACGCATTCCAGCGGCAAGGTGCTGGATACGATTCTCGATGCCTTCCTGCTGGGCGTGGTTGCCATGATGCTTCTGGCGGTCGGCGGCGGGCTGCTGTTCAGCCGCAATCTCCTGCGCCGCGTCGAGGCCATCAATCGCGGCGCCGAGCGCGTGCGGCAGGGCGACGTCGCCTATCGCATGCCGGTCGGCCGCAGAAACGACGAGTTCGACCGGCTCGGCGCCAATCTCAACGCCATGCTCGACGAGATCGAGCGGCTGATGGGGGCCATTCGCGCCGTGACCGACAACATCGCCCACGATCTGCGCAGCCCGTTGACGCGGTTGCGCAACCGCCTCGAGGCGATCGACGACGACACGGGCGACCCGGAGGCGCGGCGGCCGGCGATCCGGGCGGCGATCGGCGAAGCCGACCAGGTGCTCGCGACGTTCCGTGCGCTGCTGTCGATCGCCGATGCCGAGAGCGGGGCCGCGCTCTCCGACCGCGAGCGCGTCGATCTTGCCGCCGTTGTAACGGACGTGACCGAACTCTACGAACCCGTGGCCGACGAGCAGGGCCGATTGATCGAGCGCCGGATCGCGGGCGGATCGACCGTTTCCGGCAGCCGGCATTTGCTTTTTCAGGCCGTCGCCAACCTGCTCGACAACGCGCTCAAGTACGGACGCGGCACCGTCGACATCGCGCTGGAGGGCGATGGCGCCCTTGTGCGTCTGGTGGTCGCCGACCGCGGACCGGGCATCCGGCCCGAAGACCGCGAACGCGTACTCGAACGGTTCGTCCGGCTCGATGACAGCCGGTCGACTCCGGGAACGGGGCTGGGTTTGAGCCTCGTCGCCGCGATCGCGCGGCTGCACGGCGGCGCGCTCGAACTCGAAGACAATGTGCCCGGTTTGCGCGCGGCGATCAGCCTGCCGGCGGAACCGGCCGGCGACCGACCGACGGTGTCGCCAGCCGTTGCCCGAACGTGACCAGTGCCACGCCGGCGAAGAGCAATGCGCAGGCCGCCCAGACGTACAGACTGTGCCGCTCGCCGTAGATGATGATCCCCCAGACGATGCCCCAGGCGGTCACGAGATAGGCGGTTTGCGAGGCGAAGACCGGACCGGCGAAACGCACCAGCCAGATGAAGATCGCCGTGCCCAGACCGTTGATGGTCAGCATCGCGGCCGCCGCCCGCTCGGCCTCGTCCCAGGGCGGCATCATCGTCATCCAGTCGCCGGTTGCCAGCAGCACGGGAACCAGCGCGAGGCCGCCGCCGAACAGCGTGCCGCAGGACAGGGCAAGAGCGTCGGAACCCAGCGGCCAATGGCGCGCGATATAGACGTTCTGCGACGAGTAAAGGGCGGGTGCGGCAAGGCCGATCAGGGTCCAGCCCACCGCGTCCGATCCCGGCAGGCTCGCGGTCGGCAGCACGACCAAGGCGGTTCCGGCAAGGCCGATCAACAGGCCGAGGACGCGGATCCACATGAAGCGCTCGACCGAGAACAGCATGCTCAACCCGTAGGTCATCAGCGGTACGGTCGTGAACAACAGGGCGACGATTCCGACCGGCAGATGCGGCGCTATCCAGAACAGGATCGTGGCGGGGATGGTGATGCCGGTCATGCCGGCAATGGCATAGAACGCCAGGTAGGGGCGCTGCAGGCGGGGCAGGCTTCGCCGCGACAGGCATAGCGCGAGCACCAGCAACCCGCTGCCGACGCCTTCGAGAAAAGCAAGACCGAACGGCGGGGCGCCCGCAAGCGTCGCGACCTTGGCCAAGGCCGTGTTGCCGCCCCAACCGACGCCCATGACCATGAGGCAGGACAGCGGCACGACCCAGCGCATGAACGGACCGTAACCGTCTCGCAGATGGCCCGATGGCGCGGTCGTCATGTTTCGGCGATGGCGCAGGCGTTGGTTCAGCGGCCGCGCTCGTCCTGCCAGGCATACCAGGCATAGGCGATGCGCTGCCACGTGCGCCGCAGCGGCGGGAACGGAAAGCGCGGCAGCGGCACGTCGAGCAGCTTGCCGTACTCGGCAGAGCCGGTGGCGATACGCCGCGCCAGAAGCTTGCCCGCATGGCTCGCAAGCGCGACGCCGGCGCCGATATAGGCAAGCGCATAGTGCACCGTCGGATCGCCGGGCAGCGTGCCGAAATGCGGGTTCTTGTCGTAGGCGACGGATACCCAGCCGTACCAGAAATATTCGTCCTCGACATGCGCCAGCGGCGGGAACATGTCGGCGATGCGCTGTTTGATCCAGCGCCGGCGCTCGGCATTGGAGGCGGGCGTATCCTCGATCCCGCCGCGCGAGCCGAACATGATCCGGTTGTCGGGCAGCAGGCGGTAGTAGAACAGCAGAATACGCGAATCCCACATTTTGAGGTGCGTGCGCCAGTTAACGGAGACCCGCTCGGCCTCGGTCAGCGGCCGCGTCACGACGATGTTGGAAAGCCCGGGGAGCAGACGTCCCGAAAGCTGCGGATGCAGCGCGTCGTTGGTGTAGCCGTTGGTCGCCACCACGACGGCACGGGCGCGCACCGTGCCGCCCGGAGTTCTCAAAAGATGTCGCCCGCCATCGCGGGTCCAGCCGATGACCGGCGAGGCGCCGTGAACCGTCACGCCGTTGGCGAGGGTCGCGCGCGCCAGCCCGCGCATGTACCGCATCGGATGGAGAGCGAAGCCTTCGTCGATGTGCAGCGCCCCGTACGCCTCGCGGCTGACGAGATAGTCGCGGTCGAGCTCGTCCTTGCCGATGACGCGGGCGTTGACGCCGAGCTTGTCGCGCAGCCAGCGGCTGCGTTGTTCCATCTCGGGCAGATGGCCGGCGCGGTGCGCCAGCTCGAGGCTGCCGGTCGGCGTGCGGTCGGCATCGATGCGTTCGCGTTCGAGGATGCCGGCGACGGTCGCGACCGCATCGCGGCTGATGCCGTAGATGCGTCGCGCCTCTTCGAGACCCCAGCGCTCGGCCCAGGCACGCGGTCCGTCCTTTCCCATGCCGGTCGAACAGAAGCCGCCGTTGCGGCCGCTGCAGCCCCAGCCGACGCGATTCGCCTCAAGCACCAGCGCTTCGATGCCGTACTCGCGCGCGAGGTGGTAGGCGGTCGAAAGGCCGGTGTAGCCGGCACCGATAATGGCAATGTCGGTTTCGACATCGCCGGCCAGCGGCGGGGTGCCCGTTACCTCCTCGCCGGCGGTCGCGGCCCAGAATGAATCGACATGGGCCGCTCCCGGGCGGCAAAGATCGATCGGCGTCATCGGCATGAAGGGGCTCCGGCGGGGCAAAGCGGCGCCTCTTATGCCCGAAGCGCCGAACCGTTGCCAGCCTTGCGCGATATCGGAGAAGGTCAGGTGCGACGTCGGGCCAGGTAGGCGTCGCAGAGCTCGACCAGGCGGTCGCGGCCGAAGCTGGGCCGGTGTCCGGCATGCACGACGGCGACCGGCAGTTCGCGCAGCCGCTCGATCGTCCGGACATAGGTCGGAATGTCCGAGTGCTCGAACTCGTCGATCAGCGCGCCATCGTAGATCGTGTCGCCCGAGAACAGCGTGCCGGTGCTCGCCTCCCACAGGCCGAGGCCGCCCGGCGAATGGCCCGGCAAATGCAGCACCTCGAAGCGACGGTCGCCGAGATCGACGACCGATCCTTCTTCGACGGCGCGGACATTGCGCGCCGGTTTGACCTCATAGTCGGCGACGTCGAAGCCGGCATAGGGGAGTGCGGTCACCAGCCCGTCGTCCACATCGTACTGCGCGACCTTGAACTCGGAGCGGCCGCGTGCGTCGCGTCCGGTACGGACCAGATGACGGTCGCTGCGGGGATTGGCGAGCCAGTCGGCCTCGAGCCGGTGTGCGATCGTTTCGTCGAACTCGTGATGGCCGCCGACATGGTCGGCATGCCCGTGGGTGGCGACGGCGACGATTTTCTTGTCCAGCAGATCGCGCGCCGCCTCGACCAGGCTCATGATGCCCATGCCGGTATCGATCATCAGGTCTCGATCGCGGCCGCGCACGTGCCAGATATTGCAGCGCATCAGCCGGACGACATGCGGCTCCCAGAGCAGCGTGATGTCGTCGCCAACTCGTTGCCGTTCGAACCAGCGGTCGGCGATCGGCAATGCCATGCGACGGTCCTCAGCGGCCGACAAAAACCGGATCGCGTTTCTCGCGGAAGGCGGCAATGCCCTCCTTTGCATCGGCCGTCGCAATCGCGTCGGCCTGGAACGCCGCTTCGTGTTCTAGCTGGGCGTCGAACGCTTCGGTCTCGCCGCGCAGGATGGCGCGACGCGTGAGCACGAGCGCCTGCGTCGGCTTGTTGGCGAGCGATTTCGCGATCTCCTCGACGCGGGCGACGAAGGCTTCGTCGCGCACCGCTTCGAGCACGAGGCCCCAGAGCGCCGCTGTCTCGGCCGGCACCGGCTCGCCGAGCATTGCAAGGCCCAGTGCGCGGGCGGAGCCGACGATGCGCGGCAGCATGTAAGTGCTGCCGGCATCCGGCACGAGGCCGATGCTGGAGAAGGCCATCAGGAAACTCGCCGAACGCGTCGCGACCGCAATGTCGCAGGCGAGCGCCAGGCTGCAGCCGGCGCCGGCGGCAACGCCGTTGACGGCGGCCAGCACCGGCATCGGCATGTCGCGCAGGGTGCGCACCACCGGATTGTAATAGTCGCGAATCTGGGTTTCGACCGCCTGCGGATCGGCGAAGGCTTCCTCTTCGCCGAGGAACTGTCCGGCGCAGAAGGCGCGGCCCGCTCCTGTCAGCACCAGCACGCGCACATGCGTCGTCGACGCGACGGTATCGAGCGCGCTGCGCAGGTCCGCCAGCATCGACCGGGTGAGGCTGTTCAGCTTTTCGGGCCGGTTGAGGGTGAGCCGGGCAATCGGGCCCGCCGCATCCAGCAGAATCGTGTCATCGGTCATCGCGAATCCTCGCATCGAAAGCAGCAACGGACGCTGCAGGTTGCGAATCGTCACCCGCAATAGCCCAAACCGGCGCGGCGGGAAAGCGCGGGGGTTTCCGCTTGCCTGCGCTCCGGAAACCCCCGATGCTGCGCGCCTTCGGAATGGGGGCTCACGGCCGCGCGGAACCCGTCGCAATGCAGATCGAAGCGTTCTTTCACGAGCCGACGAATTCGGTCTCCTATTTTCTGATCGACGAGGCGACGCAGAAGGCGGCGCTGATCGATCCCGTGCTCGATTACGACCAGGCGGCCGCCCGCGCCTCGACGAAATTCGCCGATGCGATGCTGGCGCGCGTCAGGGACGCCGGCCTTTCGGTCGAATGGATCCTCGACACGCACGTCCATGCCGATCACCTGACGGCAATGGCCTATCTCAAGGACAGGCTCGGTGCCCGTACCGGCATCGGCCGGCGGGTGGTCCAGGTGCAGGCGCTGTTCCGAGACTTCTACAACCTGCCGCGGGATTTTCCCGCCGACGGGCGCCAGTTCGACCGGCTCTTCGACGATGGCGAGAAATTCTCGGTCGGTACGATCGAGATCGAGGCGATGCACACGCCCGGCCATACGCCGGCCTGCGCGATCTACCGCGCGGGCAATGCGGCCTTCATCGGCGATACGCTGTTCATGCCCGACTACGGTACGGCGCGTTGCGATTTTCCGGGCGGCGACGCGCGCACGCTCTACCGGTCGATCGCACGCATCCTCGCTCTGCCGTCCGAAACGCGTCTTTTCACCGGTCACGACTATGCGCCGAACGGCCGCGCCTACGCGTGGGAATCGACCGTTGCCGAACAGGCCGCGAAGAACGTCCATATCGCCGGCAAATCCGAGGACGAGTTCGTTGCGCTGCGCGAAGGCCGCGACCGGACGCTCAATGCGCCGCATCTGATCCTGCCCGCGCTGCAGGTGAACATCCGCGCGGGCGTGCTGCCGCCGCCGGAACCGAACGGCGTGCGCTACCTCAAGATCCCCATGAATCGCTTGTGAACCGCCGCATGACCACCGCCCTCTACACGCACCGGGCCTGTCTCGAGCACGATACCGGTCCCGGTCATCCCGAGCAGATTGCGCGGCTCGCGGTCATCCTCGAGGCACTGTCGGACGATCGCTTTGCCGCGCTCGATCGCCGCGAGGCGCCGCGCGCCGATCGCGAGGCGCTGACACGGACGCATCACGCGGCCTATGTCGATCAGGCCTTCGCTGCCGTGCCGAAGGACGGCTATGCGGCGATCGATCCGGACACGATCCTCTCGCCATCGTCCGGCGAGGCGGCGCTCCGCGCGGCCGGTGGCGTGATCGCCGCGATCGATGCTGTCTTTGCGGGCGAGGCGAACAATGCTTTCTGCGCGGTGCGCCCGCCGGGACATCATGCCGAAGCCGACCGCGCGATGGGCTTCTGTCTTTTCAACAATGTCGCGGTCGGCGCCTGCCACGCGCGGGCGCGACACGGCATTGAGCGCGTCGCGGTGATGGATTTCGACGTGCATCACGGCAACGGCACGCAGCACATCTTCGAGCGGGACCGCGACCTTTTCTACGCCTCGACGCACCAGATGCCGCTCTATCCGGGCACCGGCGACGCATCCGAAACCGGCGTCGGCAATATCTGCAATGCGCCGCTGCCGCCGATGGCAGGCTCGGGCCCGTTCCGCGCTGCGATGGAGCGGATCGTGATTCCCGCGCTCGACGAGTTCCGGCCGGAATTGCTGATCGTCTCCGCCGGCTTCGATGCGCATGCCGCCGACCCGCTGGCGCAACTCATGCTGGGCGAGGCGGACTATGCCTGGGCGACCGACGCGCTGCTCGGTGTCGCCGCGCGGCACTGCAGGGGACGGCTGGTCTCGGCGCTCGAGGGCGGGTACGACCTGCCGGCGCTCGCGCGCAGCGCCGCCGCGCACGTCGAACGGCTGATGGCGGCCCGATAAGCCCGGGAATTGCCGCGTCAGCGCCTCGCTGCCGCCGCCCTTGCTGGCTACAGGACCCGAGACTAGTCTGCCGCCGCGTCGCGGACGGACCGTCGACGAGCCGGGAGCGGGCCATGGCCGATCCGAAAAAGCGCAAGGAAATCAGCACGATGAGCTTCGAGGAGGCGCTCGCGGAGTTGCAGGCGCTGGTAAAGGAACTCGAGAAGGGCGAGGGCCGGCTGGACGAGGCGGTCGAAACCTACAAACGCGGCATCGCGCTCAAGGAACATTGCGAGCGCAAACTGCGCGAGGCGCAGGAAAAGATCGCAAAGATCGTCGTTGCCCCCGACGGTTCGGTGCACGCCGAGCCGGTCGAGCTGGACTGACGGACGGGTCGATTCGCGACCGGCCCCGATCAGGTTGATGCAGCCGTGCCCGATCTCGCCGTCGCCCTTGCGGAAAATGCCGAAGCGACCGACGGCATGCTCGACCGTCTGCTGCCGATCGCATCCGGTCCGGAACGCCCGCTCGCCGAAGCGATGCGCCACGGCGTGCTGGCCGGCGGAAAGCGCATCCGCGCGTTCCTGGCGATGCAGAGCGCGGCGATCTGCGGCGGCGCGCGCGACCGGGCGCTGCGTGTTGCGGCCGCGGTCGAATGCCTGCATTGTTACAGTCTGATTCACGACGATCTGCCGGCGATGGACAATTCGGCGCTGCGACGCGGCCAACCGACCGTGCATGTCCGCTATGGTGAGGCGATGGCAATCCTCGCCGGCGATGCCTTGCAGGCGCTCGCCTTCGAGATCCTGGCACATCGCACGACGCATCCCGAAGCGCGCATCCGCACGGCATTGGTTGCCCAACTCGCGCACGCCGCCGGCATCGGCGGCATGGTGACGGGGCAGGTGCTCGACATGGCGGCAACGCAGGGCACGGTACCCACGCTCGCCGACGTCATCCGGCTGCAGCGTTTGAAGACCGGCGCGCTGATCGAGTTCGCCTGTACGGCCGGCCCGATCCTGACCGATGCGCCGGCGTCGACACGACAGTCGCTCGCGGCCTACGCGCACGACGTCGGGCTCGCCTTCCAGATTGCCGACGATCTGCTCGACGAAGAAGGCACGGAAGAGGAAACCGGCAAGCCGGTCCACGCCGATGCCGCACAGAACAAGGCGACGTTCATCGCGGTCATGGGCGCCGCGCGCGCCCGCGAGGAAGCCGAAGCGCTTGCCCGTCGCGCGGCCGCCCATCTAGATTCCCTCGGCGAGCCGGCGTCCCTGTTGCAGGATCTGGCTCGCCATGTCGTCGCGCGTTCGGCCTGATGCGCGCTTCCGATGCCGGCCAACGCCTTGAAATTACAGCCGAAATCCGCCGATGAGTGACGCAAACAAGACGCCGCTGCTCGACCGGGTGAAGACGCCGGCGGACCTGCGTGCGCTCGAACCGGCGCAGCTGCCGCAACTCGTAGCCGAACTGCGCCAGGAAACCATCGATACGGTTTCGGTCACGGGCGGTCATCTCGGCGCCGGTCTCGGCGTGGTCGAGCTGACGGTGGCGCTGCACTACACATTCGATACGCCGCGCGACCGGCTGATCTGGGACGTCGGGCACCAGGCCTATCCGCACAAGATCCTGACCGGCCGACGCGACCGGATCCGCACGCTGCGCCAGGGCGGCGGGTTGAGCGGTTTCACCAGGCGCACCGAAAGCGAGTACGACCCGTTCGGCGCGGCGCACAGTTCGACTTCGATCTCCGCGGCGCTCGGGATGGCGGTCGCGCGCGATATCGAGAAACGCGACAACCGCGTCATCGCGGTCATCGGCGACGGCGCGATGAGCGCCGGCATGGCCTACGAGGCGATGAACAACGCCGGTGCCATGCGCAGCAAGCTGATCGTCATCCTCAATGACAACGACATGTCGATCGCGCCGCCGGTCGGCGCGATGAGCGCGTACCTGTCGCGGCTGCTGTCGTCGAAATCGTACCAGTCGCTGCGGCACCTCGGTAAGGACGTCGCCAAGAAGCTCTGGCCCGGCGCCGAGAAGCTGGCGCGTCGCGCCGAGGAATATGCCCGCGGCATGATGACGGGCGGCACGCTGTTCGAGGAGTTGGGCTTCTACTATGTCGGCCCGATCGACGGCCACAATCTCGATCACCTGCTGCCGGTGTTGCGCAACGTGCGCGACGGCGAGGCCGACGGGCCGGTGCTCGTCCATGTCGTAACGCACAAGGGTCACGGCTATCCGCCGGCCGAAGCCTCGGCCGACAAGTTTCACGGCGTCAGCAAGTTCGACGTCGTGACGGGCACGCAGGCCAAGGGTCAGTCGGGACCGCCGAGCTATACCAAGGTCTTTGCCGACAGCCTGATTCGCGAGGCCGAGAACGATCCGAAGATCGTAGCGCTGACGGCGGCCATGCCGTCCGGTACCGGCATCGACAAGTTCATCGAACGGTTTCCGGATCGCGGCTTCGATGTCGGCATCGCCGAACAGCATGGCGTGACCTTCGCGGCCGGCCTCGCCGCCGAAGGGTTCAAGCCGTTCGCGGCGATCTACTCGACGTTCCTGCAGCGCGCCTACGACCAGGTCGTGCACGATGTCGCGATCCAGTCGCTGCCGGTGCGTTTCGTGCTCGATCGCGCCGGCCTCGTCGGCGCCGACGGCCCGACGCATGCCGGCGCCTACGACATCGCCTATCTCGGCTGCCTGCCGGGCTTCGTGCTGATGGCAGCGGCGGACGAGGCGGAACTCGTGCATATGGTCGCGACGCAGGTCGCGATCGACGATCGGCCCTCCGCGCTGCGATTTCCGCGCGGCGAGGGTGTCGGCGTGCAGTTGCCGGGGAAGGGCGACGTGCTACCGCTGGGCAAGGGCCGCGTCCTGCGCGAGGGTACGACGGTCGCGCTGCTGTCCTACGGCGCGCGGCTGCCCGAATGCCTCAAGGCGGCGGACGAGCTGGCGGCACGCGGCCTGACGACGACGGTTGCCGATGCGCGCTTCTGCAAGCCGCTCGATACCGACCTGGTGGAGCGGCTCGCCCGCGAACACGAAGTCCTGATCACGATCGAAGAAGGTTCCGTTGGCGGCTTTGCGGCCCATGTCATGCAGCATCTGGCCGCCGTCGGTTTGCTGGAGCGCGGCGCCAGGATCCGGCCGATGACCCTGCCGGACCGCTTCATCGAGCAGGGCAAGCCGCAGGACCAGTACGACGAGGCGGCGCTCAATGCCCGCCACATCGCCGCGACCGCGCTCGCCGCGCTCGATCGCGGCAGCGGCAGGGAGCCCGTCCGGGCCTGATGCGGAAGCACCGATCCGATGACCGCCACCCCCCCACTTCCGTCGGAAGCGGCGTCCGTTCGCAAGCCTGCGAACGCGCGAGAGGAAGGCGTCGACCTCGTCAGGCTGACGGGGCCGCTGGCGGTCGGTGCGCTCGCCGAAATGGCGATCGGCTTCACGGACACGCTGATGGTCGGACGCCTCGGCAGCGTCGAACTGGCCGGCGTCGGCATCACCGTCAATTTCTTCTTCAGCCTGCTGCTGATGGGCATGGGTGCGGTCTCGATCGTTTCCGTGATCGCGGCAGAATCGCACGCGGCCAATAAGCCGGGCGGCGTCGCAGCATCCTTCCGCAACGGGCTCTGGTTCGCGCTGCTGCTGGGCGTTCCGCTGACCGCCGCGCTCTGGTTCGTGCCCGACCTGCTCGTGCTGCTCGACCAGCCGGACGATGCGATCGCGGTCGCGCGCGAGTACCTGGTGACCATGACCTGGGCGCTGCTGCCCTATCTGATGTTCACGGTCGGACGCTGCTTCGTATCGGCAGTGTCCCGGCCGCGCGCCGTGATGATCATCGCGCTGGCCGCGGTCCCGGTGAACGCGGCGATCAACTACTGTACGATCTTCGGCAATTTCGGCGTGCCGCGCATGGAGGTGATGGGCGCCGGGCTCGGCACGACGATCACGAACACGCTGATGATGCTGGCGATCTTCGGCGAGATACTGCGCGACAGGCTGTTCCGGATTTACCGGCCGTTTCGCGATCTGCTTAGCATCGATACGGCATTGCTGAAACGTATGACCGTGTTGGGCATCCCCATCGGCGGCCTTTCTGGTGTCGAGTCGCTGTTCTTCGCCGCGATCGCGGTGATGATGGGTTGGATCGGCACGGTCGCACTGGCGGCCAATCAGATTGCCGGCGCCGTGAGCTCGATGGTGTTCATGATTCCCTGGGCGATGAGCCAGGCGGTCTCGGTGCGAGTCTCCTACGGCATCGGCTGGCGCGATCCCCAGGCGGCGCGGCGCGCCGGCTTCGTCGCGATCCGGATCGGCACGGTTTACATGGCGACGATGGCGGTCGTGATGTGGTTGTTCCCGGAAACCTTCATTTCGCTCTTCATCGATGCCGACGATCCGCAGCGCGAGGTCGTCGAAGGGCTGGGGCGCCAACTGCTCCTCATCGCGGCCGTGTTCCAGGTCGTCGACGGCACCCAGATCATCGCGATGGGCGCACTGCGCGGCCTGCAGGACACGCATGTGCCGTTCGTCATCGGGACCGTCGGTTATTGGCTGACCGGGCTCGGCAGCGGCTATCTCCTCGCGTTCGCGTTCGGCTGGGGTGCCGTCGGCCTCTGGTGGGGCGTGGCGATGGGCCTTGCCGCCGCTGCGATCCTGTTGACCTGGCGCTTCCACCAGCGCTCGCGCCGGCCTCTGCCGGCGACGGCGTGACAAGGCTGCGCCCGTGACGCGCGGCGGGAAGGTTCGGGCCGATCAGCTCCTCGTCGAGCGGGGGCTCGCGCCGACCCGCAGCCGGGCCGCCGCCATCATCATGGCGGGCGACGTCTATTCCGGCGAACGACGCATCGAGAAAGCCGGGCAGCTGCTCGCGGCCGATGCCGCGCTTGAACTGCGCGGCAGCGATCATCCCTGGGTATCGCGCGGCGGGCTCAAGCTCGCGCATGCGTTGGCGCATTTCGGCATCGATCCGGCGGGCGCGACCTGCCTGGATGTCGGCGCCTCGACGGGCGGGTTCACCGATGTGCTGCTCGCGAACGGTGCAGCCAAAGTCTATGCGGTCGATGTCGGGCACGGGCAGCTCGCCTGGAAGCTGCGGCAGAATTCGAAAGTCGTGATGCTGGACCGCACCAACGCGCGGCATCTCACCCGCGCGGAACTGCCCGATCCCATCGACCTGATCGTCTGCGATACCAGCTTCATCGGGCTCGAAACGGTGCTGCCGGCGCCGATGGCGCTGGCCGCGCCCGGCTGCCGGCTGATTGCGCTGATCAAGCCGCAGTTCGAGGTCGGACCCGACCGGGTAGGGAAGGGCGGCATCGTGCGCGATCCGGCGCTGCATGCCGAAGTCTGCGAGCGCATTTCCGGCTGGCTCGAGGTTCGGCCCGGCTGGCGGGTTCTCGGTCTTACCGATAGCCCGATTTTGGGCGCCGAGGGTAACCGCGAGTTTCTGATCGCGGGGCGGAAGGATGGCTGAGGACTACGGCTGCGTCGGCGCGGGCGCCGGCGGATCGAACCGAAGCGCGGGCCCGCCCGTCACGGTCTCGCCTGTCTCGAGCCAGGCGCCGATCTTCGACATCAGGCGTGCCGCATCGTGCAGCGCCGCGATGCCCGCCTCGATGTCGCCGAGCATGCCGTCGAACTCGATCTCCTCGCCGCGCACCGGCACCAGCCGGTAATCGATTTCGCGCGAATATCCGGCGGCTTCGAGCGCGACCGAGATCGCTGTGCGCAGGCCGCCGAGCTCGTCGACCAGCCCGCGTTCGAGCGCATCGCTGCCGGTCCAGATCTGGCCCTGCGCCACATCGCGCACGGCGTTGCGCTCCATGCCGCGGCCGTCCGCCACCCGCTGCAGGAAGTCCTCGTAGATCCGGTCGAGCGTTTCCTCGAGCTTCAGCCATTGCGCTTCGGTAAAGGGCTGGTTGGGGCTGTACATGTCGGCATTTGCGCCGAAGCCGACGCCGTCCCAGCCGATGTCGAGATCGGCCCACAGACCCTCCAGAACGAACTTGCCGGAGAGCACGCCGATCGAACCGGTAATCGTCGTGCGGTCGGCGACGATCGCATCGGCGGGGGCGGCGATGAAATAGCCGCCGGAGGCCGCGACATTGCCCATCGATACCACGACCGGCAGCCCCGCCTCGCGCGTGCGACGCACTTCCTGCCAGATCGTGTCGGAGGCGACGTAGGAGCCGCCCGGACTGTCGAGCCGCAGCACGACCGCGACGATGTCCTCGGTTTCCCTGGCCTGGCGCAGCGCCGCCACGATGGTATCGGCGCCCATGTCGGACGTGCTGAACCCGTCGCCGGAACCCTCGCCGAGATGGATCGGTCCGAAGCCGTAGAGCAGCGCGACCGCCGGCGCGTCGGCGGGCGGATCGACCTGTCTCGCATAGTCCTCGAAAGCGTAGAAGGGTGCATCGGCGCCGGCGTCGCGCACGCTGCGCTCGGCGTCGTCGCGATAGCCCTGCCGGTCGATCAGCCCAGCCTCTTCGGCGACGTCGGCAGAAAGCGGCGCGCGGTCGATCAGATCCTGCACCTCGCCCGGCTCGAGGCCGCGCGCTGTCGCGATGTCGCCGGCGATCTGCGTCATCCAGGAGCGCACCAGCATTTCGAGATTCCGGCGATGCGCGGGCGACATCTGGTCGCGCACGAACATGTCGGCAGCCGATTTGTAGTCCTCGCGCGCCGAGAACTCGGCACGGATGCCGAGATCGGCCAGCATCGAGCGCAGGAACGGCATTTCGAGACGGAGGCCCGTCATCGCGACCTCGCCCGACGGCTGCAGCCAGACCTCGCCGAAGGCGCTGGCCAGATAGTATTCGAGCGTGCCGTCGCCGCCTTCGCCGAAGGTTTCCGCAAAGGCAACCGCGGGTTTGCCGGTCCCGCGGAAGGCGGCAATCGCGGTCCGGATTTCCTCGATCTGGGCGAGGCCGAGCGGCGTGCCGTTGATGCGCGCGAGCAGGCCTGTGACTCGTTCGTCTTCGGCGGCGGCGTAGATGCCGTCGATCAGCTCGTGCATGGCGAGCCGTCGTTCGATCGGTCCGATCACCGGCAGCTTCAGCGGTTCGGCCTCGACGATCGGCTCGCGCAGGTCGAGCTGCAGCACGGCCGTATCGGGCATCGGCTCCGAGGGCAGGGTGATATCGCGCCAGAGCAGGGCGAGGCCGACGATGGACAGAACGACGAACGCGCCGACCAGCGCGAAAGCGCCGACGATCAGGTACCAGAGCCAGCGCAGAATGCGCATCGGACGATCAGGCCCGTCCGCGATCGCGATGGCGGGTCCGGTGCATCAGCCTTGCTCACCGGTTTGCGCGCGATGGCGCAGCAGGTGGTCCGCCAGAACGATCGCCATCATCGCTTCGCCCACCGGCACCGCGCGGATGCCGACGCAGGGGTCGTGCCGGCCCTTGGTCTGGATCTCCGTTTCGCGGCCGTCGGTCGTCACGGTGCGGCGCGCGGTCAGGATCGAGCTCGTCGGCTTGACGGCGAACCGCACGACGATTTCCTGCCCGGTCGAAATGCCACCGAGGATGCCGCCGGCGCGGTTGGAAAGGAACCGCACCTTGCCATGTTCCATGCGCATCTCGTCGGCATTGTCGGCACCGCTCAGTCGCGCCGCCTCGAAGCCCGCGCCGATCTCGACGCCCTTCACCGCATTGATGCCCATCATGGCGGCGGCGAGATCGGCATCGAGCTTGCCGTAGACCGGCGCGCCAAGACCGGCCGGCACGCCGTCGGCGACGATTTCGATCACGGCACCGAGCGAATTGCCCGACTTGCGCGCGCCATCCAGCGCGGCCTCCCAGGCCGGTACGATTGCGGCGTCGGGCGTCCAGAACGGATTCGCCTCGACCGCGTTCCAGTCCCAGTTGCCGCGATCGATCGGCATGGTGCCGATGGCGACGAGCGCGCCGCGGATCGCAACCTCACGGCCGAGGACTTGCGCCAGGACCTTGCGGGCGACGGCGCCTGCCGCAACGCGTGCAGCCGTTTCGCGGGCGGACGAGCGCCCGCCGCCGCGATAGTCGCGCCGTCCATATTTGGCCCAGTAGGTGTAGTCGGCATGACCGGGCCGGAATTTGTCGGCGATGTCGGAATAGTCCTTCGAGCGGACATCCTCGTTCCGGATCAGCAGGCTGATCGGCGTCCCGGTCGTACAACCCTCGAACACGCCCGAGAGAATCTCGACCTGGTCGGATTCGCGCCGCTGGGTCGTGAATCGGGTCTGGCCCGGGCGCCGCCGATCGAGCCAGTGCTGGATGTCGTTTTCGGCAAGCGCGATGCCCGGCGGCGTGCCGTCGACTACGCAGCCGATCGCAGGCCCGTGGCTTTCGCCCCAGCTCGTGAAGCGGAACAGATGGCCGAAGCTGTTGTGCGACATGTCAGGACTTGACGTCGAATCCTTCCAGCAGCTTGGCGAGTTCCGGTGCCGACGACGTCTTGAGCATGCCCACGAGATGATACCCGCTGTCGACGTGATGGACCTCGCCGGTCACGCCGGCGGAAAGATCGCTGAGGAGGTAGAGGCCGGCGCCGCCGACCTGATCGGTCGTGACGTTGCGCTTGAGCGGGGAATTCAACTCGTTCCACTTCAGGATGTAGCGGAAATCCCCGATGCCCGAAGCCGCCAGCGTCTTGATCGGACCGGCAGAAATGGCATTGACCCGTATGTTGCGATCGCCGAGATCGGCGGCGAGATAGCGCACGCTCGCCTCGAGCGCCGCCTTCGCGACGCCCATGACGTTGTAGTGCGGCATGACGCGCTCGGCGCCATAGTAGGTGAGCGTCACCATACTGCCGCCGTTCGACATCATGCGCTGGGCGCGCTGCGCGACGGCGGTGAACGAGTAGCAGGAAACATCGAGCGTGTTTCGGAAGTTCGCGCGCGTCGTGTCGAGATACTTGCCCTTGAGCTCTTCCTTGTCCGAGAAGGCGATGGCGTGCACGATGAAATCGAGCCGATCCCACGAGTTTGCGAGTTCGGCGAAGGCGCGGTCGATCGCGGCGTCGTCGGTGACGTCGCAATCGACGCAGATCGTCGCGCCGATCCGTTCGGCGAGCGGTTTGACGCGTTTGCCGAGCGCGTCGCCCTGGTAGGTGAAGGCGAGTTCGGCGCCCTGCTCGGCGATCGCGCGAGCGATGCCCCAGGCGATCGAGCGGTCGTTGGCGACGCCCATCACGAGCCCGCGCTTGCCGGCCATAAGCCCTTGCGATCTATCCATTTTTGCAACCCCTGCGCGGCTCGCTGGCATCCTACACCAAAGGGTCCTCGGGACAAAGAAAACGGCGCGGTCCGCAAGACAGTCAGACATTCGGCTCGCGCGCAGCGGCTTGCGCCGGCGCTGGCACCAGGCGGACGACGAGATCGCCGCGCCGGTGGCGGAACGGATCGATGATGCCGCCGCCCACGAGCCGGATCTCGGCGTTGGGCGGTTCGCCCGCCGGTACGTTGAGCCAGCGCTCGCCTTCCAGCGTCGGGATCATGACGCGCGTGCCGCGGCGAAACGCCTCCTCGTCGAGCGGCACGTCGACGGTCACGTCGTAGCCATCGCGCCGCAGGCGCGGGTGCTCGGCGACGTGGAACTCTATATAGGCATCGCCGTCGGGCGCGCCGCCGACGCCCGGCCGGCCCTTCCCATCGAGCTTGAGTATGTCGCGATGCACGGTTCCCGGCGGGATGTTGAATTCGATGCGCGATCCGTCGGCGAGCCGAAGCAGCTTGCGGCCGCCGCGAGCCGCCTCGCCGAATCCGACCGGCACGATATAGGTCGCATCGGAACCTCGCATGCGGGTCGGCGCGTGGGGTGGGCGCGGACGCGCAAAACGCGAGAACCAGTCCTCGGCCGGCACGTCCGGGTCGGGTTCGGGCATCTGCGCGAAATCGTCATCGACGCGGAAGAAGTCGCGTTCGAGCGGCTTGTCGGTGAACGAGGCGGTCCACGTCTCGGACGGGGCGATATCGCCGCGGTCGTAGCGGTCGCGGCGCACAGGATCCGACAGCAGCGAATAGGCGGCCGAGATTTCCTTGAAGATCGCCTCGATACGCGCATCGCCGGGATGCAGGTCCGGATGATATTTCTTGGCGAGCCGATGGAATACGCGCCGCAGCGCCGCCTGGTCGATGTTCGGCGGCACGCCGAGAATTCGATAGGGATCGCGCATCGGACGGGTAGTTCCGTATCGGGCCGGACGTCCGGCGCAGGTTTCGTCCGCGCATCGGCCAGTGCCGCCGTGCGCGCCGCGCGACCGCGCTACCGAAGGTGCGGGCCGCAAATGCTTGCCTATCCTGCCGAACCGGCGGGCAGGGTGCAAACCAGCGTCGGATCGGGCAGATTGCCGTGCGGCGGGCATTCGGGAGCCACCGGAGGTATCGCTGACATGGCAGATGCGGCGCTGAACGAACCGTTCGACAGGTTCAAGGCCTGGTTCGAGGAAGCCGGCAAGTCCGAGCCGACCGATCCGAACGCCATGACCCTGGCGACCGTCGGCGCGGATGGCCGCCCGACGGCTCGAATGGTGCTGCTCAAGGATGCGACGCCGGCCGGATTCACGTTCTATACCAACCTCGAAAGCCGCAAGGGCGATGCGCTGAAGGCCAATCCGTTTGCGGCGCTCTGTTTCCACTGGAAACCGCTCAAACGTCAGGTGCGGATCGAGGGCGCGGTTCATCCGGTCGAACCGGAAACCGCCGATGCCTATTTCGCGTCGCGCCACCGCTCGAGCCAGATCGGCGCCTGGGCCTCGCGGCAGTCGCGCGAGCTCGAGGACCGTTTCGCGCTCGAAAAGCGCGTGGCGGAATTCACCGCCAAATTCGGATTCGGCAAGGTGCCGCGGCCACCCTTCTGGTCGGGTTTCCTGCTCGTGCCGGACCGGATCGAGTTCTGGGAGGAGCGGCCGTTCCGCCTACACGAACGTCTCGTCTACCAGCGTCGGCCGGACGGCTGGGCGACCAGCCGGCTCTATCCGTGACCGACGACGCCGGTTTGCGCACACCGGGAACCGGTGCCCGGCCGGCGCCGGCAACGGCCGGCGACGACACGGGTTCGTCGGCCGCGACTTTGATGCGACGGGCGACCTACGCATCGATCGCGACCGCCGGTGTACTGATTGCGGTCAAGTTCGCGGCCGCGGTTCTGACGGGCTCGGTCAGCCTGTTGTCGACGCTACTGGACTCGCTGCTCGACGCCGCTGCCTCGCTGCTCAATTTGTTCGCCGTGGTGCAGGCACTGGTGCCGGCGGATCGCGAACATCGGTTCGGCCATGGCAAGGTGGAGGCGTTGGCCGGGCTCGGCCAGGCTGCCTTCATTGCCGGGTCCGCGATGTTCCTGTTCTTCGAGGTGATCGACCGGCTGACCGATCCGCAGCCGATTGCGCATACGAACCTGGCAATCGGGGTGCTGGTCTTCTCGATCGTGGCGACGCTGTTGCTCGTTCGGTATCAGCGCTATGTCGTGCGCCGAACCAACTCGCTCGCGATTCGGTCGGATTCCTCCCATTATCTCGGCGACCTGGTGGTTAACGCCGCTGTCATCGTTGCCATTCTCCTGACGTCGCAGCTTGGCTGGCTCTATGCCGATCCGCTTATCGCGGCCGGGGTGGGGGCGTATATTCTCTACATGGCCTGGGGTATCACGAAGGACGCGCTGGACATGCTCATGGATCGCGAGCTGCCCGATGCCGACCGCGAACGGATCAAGGCGCTGGCGCGGCAGGACCCGCGCGTGCTCAGCGTGCACGATCTGAAGACCCGCATGGCCGGTCGCCAGCATTTCATCCAGCTTCATCTGGAGATGGACGGACGGCTGTCGCTCGATCAGGCGCACGCGATCAGTGCCGCCGTGGAGCAGCGGCTGCACGAAGCCTTTCCCGAGTCCGAGGTGATCATCCATCAGGATCCGGCCGGCATCGAGGAGCCGCGCCAGACATTCGTATGACAATCGGAGCCGCCGACGATCTCTGACCTGCAGGGCGGCAGGAGAGGAGGAGAACATGGCAATCAGGACCATCATGGCCGTGGCGGATGGCAGCCAGAGCACGTCGCCGACCCTGGCGACCGCAGTCGCGGCCGCCAAGAAACTCGGCGCCCATCTCGACGTGCTGCACGTCAAACCCGATCCGGCGACGATGGTGCCGGTGGTGGGCGAGGCGATGTCGGGCGCGCTGGTCGAGCAGATGATCGAGTCGCTGAGCCGGAGCGCCGACAAACGCGCCGCCCAAGCCCGCCGCGGGTTCATCGAAGGCTGCGAAGGGCAGGGGCTGAGCGTTTCCTTCGACGCCGCAACGGGTGCGGCTCCCGATATTGTCGGCATCCGCGGCCGGCTGGCGGACCTGATCGTGACATCGCGACCGAGCGGCGACGACATCCCGACGCAAACGGCCGTGCTCGACGCGGCGCTGTTCGACACCGGTCGCCCGGTCCTGATTTCACCGGCCGCCGCGCCCAGCGCGATCGGCGAGAACGCCGTCATCGCCTGGAACGGGTCGCTGGAAGCGACCCGCACCGTAAATGGGGCCATTGCACTGCTCCGGCTGGCGCGGGTGGTGACCATCCTCAGCATCGGCGATGACGACCGGCGCTTGCCGGCGGATTTGCTGCGCGGGTATCTGGCAAAGCACGGCGTAACGGCCGCGGTCGACCGGCAGCCCGGCGAACCCGGTCCGACCGGCAAGCAGTTGGTCGAGCGGTCGCTGCGCGCGGGCGCCGATCTGCTGGTGATGGGCGCCTACGGTCACAGCCGCGTGCGCGAACTGATCCTTGGCGGCGCCACGCATCATGTGATCGCTCATGGCGGACTTGCCGTGCTGATGGGCCACTAGAGCAAATCGCGTCCTTGCGGAATCGCCGGCGATTCCGCAAGGATGTGCGAATTTGCTCCAGGCATTGACGAGTGGGGCGGATTCACACGATCAGGTGTAAGTGCAAGCGCTTCCACCCGATCGCGGTCCGCTCCAGCGGCAGGCGACTGACAACGGGCGAACGCGCGGAGGACAACGCGTTATGAGCGGCAATCGGCCGGTTCTGGTGCTGACGGGGGCGAGCCGCGGCATCGGTCATGCGACCGTCAAGCGCTTCAGCGACGAAGGCTGGCAGATCGTGACCTGCAGTCGCGAGGATGTGCCCGAGGCGTGCAAACGCGACCCCAACTGGACCGAGCACATCCCGACCGATCTGGCCGATGGGGCAAGCGTCCGCCGCTTCATCGATCGCACATTGGCACGCATCGACGGCGGTCCGATCCATGCGCTCGTAAACAATGCCGCGGTGTCGCCGAAGGCGAGCTATGCGGAACGGTTGGGCTGCCTGAATGGCGATCTCGATGCCTGGCGCGAGGTGTTCGAGCTCAATTTCTTTACGCCCCTGGCGCTGGCGCGCGGACTTGCCGAGGCGCTGGCGCGCGGCAAAGGGGCGATCGTCAACATCACGTCGATCGCGGGCCACACGATCCATCCGTTCGCCGGGTCGGCCTATTCCACCTCGAAGGCGGCACTGTCGGCCCTGACGCGCGAAATGGCCGTCGAGTTCGCGGAGCTCGGCGTTCGGGTCAACGCGGTCGCCCCGGGCGAAATCGAAACCGAGATGATCGGGCCGGAGTACGAAAGCCTGATCCCGCGCATTCCCATGCATCGCATGGGCCAGCCTGACGAGGTTGCGGCGGCGGTCTTCCGGCTCTGTACCGACGATTTCCGCTACGTTACCGGCACCGAGGTCTTCGTCACCGGCGGCCAGCACCTATTCTAGGCCGGGCGGCTCTGCGGGGGGCACGGCGCTGCGCGGCTCGGCGATGGCACCCGCCAGCGGGAGCCACATCGTCACGCGGGTACCCGCGCCCGGTCGACTTTCGATCTCAAGATGGCCGTTGGACGCCTTCGCGAGCCCGTCGACCATCGACAGGCCGAGGCCGGCGCCCTGGCCCACATCGCGCGTCGTGAAGAAGGGATCGCGCGCGCGCGCCAGCGTCTCGGCCGACATGCCGACGCCGTCGTCGACGACTGAGATCGAGGCCGGATGCGCCGTGCCGAGCGCTGCTGCAGCCGGTGGCAGCGGCCGATCGGTTTCGACCATGACGTCGACCCTGCCCGCGCCGTCCGGTAGCGCGCTGACGGCGTTCAGCAGCAGATGGCCGATGGCGCTCGCGAGCTTGTCCGGATCGGCGCGCGTCTGCAGCGGAGCAGCCGGCAGCCGCGCCGAAATCTCGATACCGGAACCGACGGTGGTGCGGAACGCCTCGACCGCGCTGCGCACGAGGTCGCACAAGTCGATGACCTGGAAGTCGAGGAAGCCCCGACCGCCATATATCATCAGCGCATGCGCCAGCGTGCCGCCGCGCTCCGCGACAGCGGTCAGCTGCCGGCCGGCCGCGACCATCTCCCGTCCGTCCACATTGGGGCTGGACAGCAGCTCGCCCATGCCCAGGACGCCGCCCATGAGATTGTTGAACTCATGGCCGACGCCGCCGGCCATGCGCGCAATGAGCTCGCGATCCTGGTTCCGGATCGCAAGGATCTCAGCCTTGCGTTCGCGGTCGAGGGCCTCGCGCATGGAGCGTTCGGCGTCGATTTCGCGCCGCGAAGCGGCCATGAGCTGGCTCAGCGCAATGAACAACAGGGCCGCGGCGGCGACGCCGGTGACGCCGACGATCAGGCTCCGCTGCAACCACGGCCCGAGCGCCTCCCAGTAGGCGGCCGAATAAGCGACATAGACAGGATAACCGGAGACTCGCAGTATGTTGACGAAGCGCAGCCGCGGCGAAAACTTCAGATGCCCGATATAGAAATAGCCGCGGTCGGTGAAAGCCGGCGAATCGAGCGGCGGCAAAGTCCCGACCCGCAAACGATCGAGATTGCCGCCGATCGAGGGATGGCGCGCGAAAACGTTGCCCTCGCTGTCGAAGAACGTGATGGTGAAGTCGCGATAGGGCGATGCCCGACTGAGTTGCTCCATCAGGTCCCGGGCGACGATGACCGATGCGACCACGTATTGGGGTTCTCCATTGGCGCCGCGCGCCGCGACGCTGACATTGAACTGGCGTTCGCCGTTGGTCGGGCCGAGATAGGGCCGGCTCACCAGCGAGCCTCTCGTTGCGTCGTCCCAATGCGCACGGAGTAGTGCGCTTGCCGCGTCGGACGGCCATTCGGCGGGTTCGACGCTGTCATCTACAATGATCTCGCCGTCGGGTCCGATCGCCAGCACGCCCGAGACCGCGAGATTCTTGCTGACGAGCTCTGCGGCGAGACGCGCGATGCCGCTGCCGCCTCCGGTTTCGCTTGTCTCGTTGCGCGCAATGAAATCAGCCAGGACCGAGCTCGCGGTCGTCGCCTGGGCGAGCGCGGCTTCGGCGTAGGTGGCGATCAGCGACGAGGTCGCGGTCAGGCGCCCCTCGATGACCTGACTCGTCGTCCGGTAGTCGATGAAGGTACCGGCCGCCGCGAGGAACGGCGGCATCAGGGCGATGACGATGCGGATCAGGCCCCAGCTCGGCTGCCAGGTCGTACCGCGGATCGCTTTCGGACCGCGCGCTACCCGCGTACCGCTGTCGCGAGAAAAGTTGATTTCCTGCATCCGCGGCGTCATCGCGGCTTCGGTTGCGACCGCCGCCGTCAGGCGAGGCCGAGGTTCCTGGCGAGGTCGCGGACCCAGCGCCGACGCGCTTCGATCTGCGCGATATCGTGGTCGAGCCACGCGACGAACGGCATCGGCAATCCGCCGGAACGGCTGCGCAGGTCCGTCAGCCGGGCCAGTTCGCGCTCGCACGCCTCGGCCAGCAGGTCGAGCTGCCCCGCCCGTTCGGCGACCGGCAGGAAGGCGAGGAACCGCAGCTTGAGCGCGATGACCAGCTTGTTGAACTCGCCGAGCGGGCCGCGCAGCGTCGCACCCAGCAGGCGCCCCAGCTCGTCCCGACCCTTCCGGGTCAGGTGCAGCACGGAAGTAGCGTGGCTGGCGCCATCCTCGGCCGCCACCAGCCCTTCGATTCGCAGCAGTTCGAGCGGCGGCCCCAGCAGGTCGAGCGAGGGACCGGCAATGCGGCCGACGAATTGCCGGACCTCGGCCGCCACGGCCTCGTAGGGACGCGGCGCCTCGGCCAGCATGCCGAGCGCGGCAAGGCGGACGGCCTCGGCCGGGATCAGGCTATGGTCTTTGTACATTCCGCTCGGCGCCCCGCTACCGCCAGGCTGAAGCGTCCATTATGCACAGAATCGTTCAATTTTCGACGCGGATCGGGTGGCGCATCCGTATGCCCCCGGCGCGCCGCTCAACTCCGGATGCCGCGCAATCGCTCGCCGCGCCGTCGCAGCAGTTCCACGGTCGTCAGCAGCACGATCGAGACGATGATCAGGACCGTGGCGGCGGCCGTGATGGTCGGGCTGATGATCTCGCGAATGCCGCTGAACATCTGTTTGGGCAGCGTGCGCTGCTCGGGACTGGCGATGAACAGCACGACGACGACCTCATCCCACGAGGTAACGAAGGCGAAGAGCGCGCCCGACAACACGCCCGGCAGGATCAGGGGCAGCGTGATCTTGAAGAAACTGCGCACCGGATTTGCGCCGAGCCCGGCGGCGGCCCGTGTGAGCGTGTGATCGAAGCCCATCAGCGTTGCCGTCACCGTGATGACCACGAACGGCGTCGCCAGCACGGTATGCGCGAGGATGATGCCGGGATAGCTGTTTGAGAGACCGACTGCCGAAAAAAGGAAGAAGATCGCAACGCCGGTCGTCACGATCGGGCACACCATCGGCGAGATCAGGACGCCCATGACGAGGGCGCGGGCCGGAAAATTGGCCCGGCTCAGGCCCAGTGCCGCCAGCGTTCCGAGCGCCGTCGCCAAGATCGTGGTGGACGTCGCAATAATCACGCTGTTCTTGAGGGCGATGGTCCAGCGGTCGTTGAAGAAAAAGTCCTCGTACCAGCGCAACGAAAGGCCCGGCATCGGATAGGTAAAAAACATTTCCGAATTGAACGAGAGCGGCATGATCACGAGGATGGGTGCGATCAGGTAGACGAATACGGCGGCGCAAATAACGCGCAGCGTATAATACCAGATCTTCTCCGCAGGCGTCGCATAGGGTGCCATTGCCATCCCGGCACCTATCCGAGCTTGATGCGGTCGACGCCGACCAGCTTGTTGAAGATCATGTAGATAACGAATGTTGCGACCAGCAGAATCATCCCCAGTGCCGAGGCAACGCCCCAGTTGAGCTCCTGGTTGGTGTAGAAGGCAACGAAGTAGCTGATCATCTGGTCCGACGGCCCGCCGACCAGCGCCGGGGTGATGTAGTAACCGAGGCACAGGATGAAGGTCAGCAGACAGCCCGCGGCGATGCCCGGGGTCGTTTGCGGAAAATAAACCCGCCAGAACGCGTAGAACGGTCCAGCACCGAGCGAACGCGCCGCGCGCACGTGAGATGGCGAGATCGTCTTCATGACGCTGTAGATCGGCAGCAGCGTGAAGGGGAGTTGGATATGCGTCATCGCAATGATCGTGCCCGCCCGGTTGTAGATCAGTTGTATGCGTTCCGAAATGATCCCGAGCCAGATCAGCATGTCGTTGACGATGCCTTCGCTTTGCAGGAGAACCACCCAGGCCGTCGTGCGCACCAGCAGCGAGGTCCAGAACGGCAGCAGCACCAGAATCATCAATAGATTGCTGTATTTGAGCGGCAGCGTTGCCAACAGGTAGGCAACCGGGAAGCCGAGCAGCAAGGTCAGAATCGTAACCACGGTCGAGATGTAGAACGTCCGCAGATAGACCCGCCCGAAAATCGCTTGTGCCGGCGGCACCTTGACGATTTCGTTGGCGGCGTCCCGCTGCCTGTCCATGGCGGAGAGAAAGTAAAAGTCGGTATAGGGCTTCGTTGCGCGCTTGATGACGGCCCAGGTTGCGATGTCGCCCCAGGTACCCGGCTCCGCTTCGATGACGACATCCTTCCACGGCCCCTGCTCGAATTTCTCAAGCGTGCGGCCGATAGACATGACGTCGCTGCGAATTGCCGGAATCTCGTAGTTCAGGCGCTTTGCGATCATCCCGATCGTTTTTTCCTCGCGCGCCTGGCGAATGTCGATCGCAAATGCCTCGAAGACCGCCTCGTCGGGCAGTGCAGTCCCATCCCACTTTTCGAGTGCCGCGGCTGTGCGAGGCAGAGTCTGGACCAGCTCGGGATTGTCGACCGAGTAGAACATCATCAACGCGATCGGCGCGACAAAGGAAATCAAAATGAAAAGAAAGAGCGGCAACACGAGCGCCACAGCTTTTAGTTTACGCACCCTTTCCGCCTGGCGCAGCTTGACCTTGAGCGGCGTACCGTCGGCCGTACGCATCACTCCGCTGTCTACAGTCAAGGTTGCCATGTCGCTTCCGGATCCAACTGCAAAAGCAATGAAAGGAGAATCCGGGAGGGCAGGGCCCTCCCGGATTCAAACAGGCCTTACTGGGCGAGCCAGGCCGCGAAGCGCTTTTCCAAATCTTCGCGGTTGTCGGCCCACCAGTAGGAGTCGACATGAAGCACGTTGGCCGAATTCTCGGGTGCCGTCGGCAGATCCTTCAGGATTCCTTCGGGAATGTGGGGAATCGCATCCATATGCACCGGCCCGTAGGAGATATACTGCGATTGCCGCGCCATATTTTCCGGAGCGCTCGCATAGGCGAGGAACTTGTACGCCGTGTCGAGACGCGGCGAACCCTTCGGAATGGCGAAGTAGTCGAAGTCGAAGCCCTGCGCATCCCAGACGATGACGAAGTTCTTGCCCTCGTTCTTGGTTGCGCCATAGATGCGGCCGTTCCACGCCGAGGTCATCACGACCTCGCCGTCGGAGAGAAGCTGCGGCGGCTGTGCGCCCGCCTCCCACCATACGACCTGGTCCTTGATGGTATCGAGCTTCGCAAACGCGCGGGCGATGCCTTCCTCGGTCGACAGCACGTCGTAGACTTCATCCATCGGCACGCCGTCGGCCAGCAAGGCCCATTCCATGTTGACGAATGGCGACTTCTGCAGGCCGCGCTTGCCGGGCCAGGTTTCGACATCGAACAGGTCGGCGATCGTGGTCGGCGGGTTCTCCGTGATCACGTCGGCGTCGTAGGCATAGACTGTCGAATAAACGATGCTACCGACGGCGCAATCGAGCGCGCCGTTCGGAACGAACTTGTCGCGCGGCTGCCCGATACGGTCGTAGTCGAGTTCCTCCAGATAACCCTCGTCGCATCCCGCGATGGCGGTGTTGAAATCGACGTCGAGCACGTCCCATGTGACGTCATTCGCCGCGACCATCGCTTTGATCTTGGCGATTTCGCCGCTGTACTCTTCTTCGATGATGTTGATGCCGGTTTCCTTGGCGAACGGCTTGATATAGGCCTCGCGCTGGCTCTCCTGATAGGCGCCGCCCCACGAGACAAACACCATTTCCTCCGCCTGCGCCGGCGTAGCGGCCACGCCGATGGCAGTCGCCGCGGCAATGGCCAACCCGGTGAGGGTCAGGGTCGTCTTGTACATTGAGGGTCTCTCCCTGTAATGCGCCGGCTACGACCGGCTCTTCTTCACGGTTGCAGAAATCGGACAGGCGCAGGACCGGCGGTCCCACGATGTCCGACGCTCATGCCGGGCTATCGAGTGCCCGACAATCCTCGACCGCCCAGCCCACAGAGACCGTCTCGCCTTGCTTGACGATCTCCTGGCCGGGCGCGTTCGGAATCTTGATGACGAAATCGCGCGAGCCGCAAAGGTTGACGCGCGTGCGAACGTGATCGCCGAGATAGATCAGCTCTTCGACCCGGCCCTGGAAGACGTTCGGCAGCGAACCTTGCGGCGGGTTGAGCCGGGTCCGCTCCGGCCGAATCGAGATCAGCGTCGGACGACCCTGGCCTTCGACATTGACGGCCATGGCTTCGACTTCGCCGCCGGCGTCCAGCGCGACGCGGCAGGTGCGGCCGTTGAGCGACTTGACCTTGCCCGCCAGCTTGTTGTTCTCGCCGATGAATTGGGCCACGAACGCATTCTCGGGCCGTTCGTAGAGGTCGTCCGGCGTGGCAAGCTGCTGGATTACGCCGTCGTTGAAGACCGCGATCCGGTTGGACATCGTCAGCGCCTCGCTCTGGTCGTGCGTGACGTAGACGACGGTGATGCCGAGCCGCTCGTGCAGATGCTTGATCTCGAGCTGCATATGCTCGCGAAGCTGCTTGTCGAGCGCGCCCAGCGGCTCGTCCATCAGGACCAGCTTCGGTTCGAACACAAGCGCGCGCGCCAGCGCAACGCGCTGCTGCTGGCCGCCCGAAAGTTGGGCCGGCCGGCGCTTGCCGTAGGGCGAAAGCTGGACCATGTCGAGCGCCCGGTTGATGCGCTCCGCCATTTCCGCCTTGCCGACTTTCCGGACCTCGAGCGGGAAGGCGAGGTTCTCTTCCACCGTCATGTGCGGGAACAGGGCATAGTTCTGAAACACCATGCCGATGTCGCGCTTGTGCGGCGGCAGCTTGTCGATGAGCGTGCCGTCGAGATGGATGTGGCCGTGGGTCGGAACTTCGAACCCCGCCAGCATCAGCAGCGTTGTCGTCTTGCCGGACCCGGAGGGGCCCAGCATGGTGACGAACTCGCCGCGGGCGATGGACATGTTCAGATTCTTAACGACCAGCGTTTCGCCGTCGTAGCTCTTCTGAATGTCCTCGAATTTTACGAATTCGCGCTGTGCGTCAACCATGCCCCCGCCGTTGTCTCCCGGACCAGGTCCCTGTTTGCCATCGGCATTTTTGGTTCTTCGCGGCTGCCCAGAAGGCTGCTCCATTGCCGCGCATGCCTTTGCGTGGCGGATGCTACGGCAAAGCCGCCGGGATTTGGAGTCGTAAATTTCAGTCAGCCGTGAAAAATCCCTGCCGGCTCAAAGCCCTGCGCTGCACCGGTAAAGCCGAAGCTGCGGTCGGGGCCTCCGGCACCGCCGGTCGGGCGCCGCCGGCATGCCCGCGAGGGCCCCGGCAATCGCCGGGGCCACCCCGTTTCAGGCGAGCATACCCTCCTGCCGCGCCCAGCCGTGCACCTCGTCGAGTGCGCGCGCGAACCGGTCGAATAGCTGATCGATCTGCGCCTCGGTGATGACCAGCGGCGGGCAGAAGCCGATCGAATCCATCATCGCCCGGGTGATAAGACCGTGTTGCTGACAGAAGCCGGCGGTCTTGAGGCCGACGGCAAGCTTCGGATCGAAGGCTTCGCGCGTCATCTTGTTGCGCACCAGCTCGATCGCGCCGATCAGCCCGGTGCCGCGCACTTCGCCCACCATCGGATGGTCGGCGAACGACCGCAGGCGCTTCTGGAACGCCGGCGCCACGCGGCGGACCATGCCGACGATGTCGCGCTCCTCGTAGATCTTGAGCGTCTCGAGCGCGACCGCAGCGCTCACCGGGTGGCCGGAATAGGTGAACCCGTGCCCGAACGTGCCGAGCTTGCCGGTATTGTCGCGGATGCCGCTGTAGACCTTCTCGTTGATCATCACGGCGGCGATCGGCAGGTAGGACGACGAGAGCGCCTTGGCGCAGCTCAGTATGTCCGGCCGGATCCCGAAGGTCTGCGAGCCCCACATCGAACCCGTGCGACCGAAGCCGCAGATCACCTCGTCGGCGATCATCAGCACGTCGTGCTTCTTGAGGACGGCCTGGATCTTCTCGAAGTAGGTCCGGGGCGGCACCAGAACGCCGCCGGCCCCCATGATCGGCTCCGCGATGAAGGCCGCGACGGTGTCGGGTCCTTCCGAGACGATCAGGTTGTCGAGATTTTCGGCCAGGCGGCTCGCGAATACTTCCTCGGTCTCGCCCTCGCAGCCGAAACGATAGAAATGCGGCGTGTCGGTGTGAAGGATGCGGTCGATCGGCAGATCGAAATCCTTGTGATTGAAGGGCAGGCCGGTGAGGCTCGCCGCCGCGACGGTCACGCCGTGATAGCCCTTGATGCGCGCGATGATCTTCTTCTTCTTCGGCCGGCCGATCGCGTTGTTGTAGTACCAGACCAGCTTGACGACGGTGTCGTTCGCTTCCGAGCCGGAATTGGTGAAGAACACTTTGGACATCGGCACCGGCGCGATCCTGATCAGCGCCTCGGCGAGCTCGATGGTGGTGTTCGGCGCCTTGTGCGTGAAGCTGTGATAGTAGGGCAGCTTCTTCAGTTGCGCGGTCGCCGCGTCGATCAGGCGCTGTTCGCCGAAGCCGAGCGAGATGCTCCAGAGGCCGGCGAGCGCCTCGATATATTCCTTGCCGTTCTCGTCGTAGACGTTGATGCCCTTGCCGTCGGTGAGAATCAGCGGGCCCTCGGCCTCGTGCTTCACCGCGTTCGTATAGGGGTGCAGGTGATAGGCGATATCCCTGGCCGCCAGAGAATTGGGCAGCGGTTTGTTCATCGAGACTCTCCTCGCGCGCAAATCGTTCGATGGTGCCGGCCGCACGGCCCCGCAAGCGGGCCATGCCGTCGCCCGATATCCTTCCTGGTCGGGACGCCGGCGGGTTCCGACGTGTCGGCCGGCATATTCCCGACCGGCCCCGCGGAAGTCAAAGGCCGAACGTGCATATCAGGTAAGCGCGGTCGGGAACCGTTCAGCGTCGGCCGTAGCGATCGTCGAGCCGCTCGATATCGTCCTCGCCGAGATACTCACCCGATTGCACCTCGACGAGATGCAACGGTTCGATATGGCGGTTCTCAAGCCGGTGCACGGTGCCGACCGGAATATAGGTCGATTCGTTTTCGGCGAGCTCGAACACGTCCTCGCCGCGCGTCACCGTTGCCCGCCCGCGGACGACCACCCAATGTTCGGCACGCTTTCGGTGGCGCTGCAGCGAAAGCTGGCCGCCCGGCCGGACGATCAGTCGCTTCACCTGGAAGCGTTCGCCGGCATCGACCTGCTCGTAGGAACCCCAAGGGCGATAGACGCGGCGGTGGATTGTCGCTTCCGGCCGCTGGCGCTTCTGCAGTTCGGCAACGATGTCACGCAGCTCCTGCGTGCGATCGCGCGGCATGACCAGCAACGCATCCTCGGTGTCGACGATCACGAGATCGCGAATACCGAGGGCAGCGACGAGCCGGCGTTTGCCGCGAATGTAGCTGTTCGTCGTATCGATCGCGACCACGTCGCCCTGGATCGCGTTGCCGTTTGCGTCGCGCGTGGCGACGTCCCACAGGCTGTTCCAGGAGCCGACGTCGCTCCAGCCGAGATCCGCTTGCGTCGGCACGACGGCGGCGCGATCGGTATGCTCCATGACCGCATAGTCGATGGATTTGTTGGGGATGGTGCCGAACGGCGGATCGGCGAGGCGACGAAAATCGAGGTCGGTCTTGCGTTGATCGAAGGCGTCGCGACAGCCGGCGGCGATGGCCGGCTCGAGCCGCTCGAGTTCGGCGAGATAGTCGGCGGCGCGCATCAGGAACAGGCCGCTGTTCCAGAGATGATCGCCCGAGGCGATATATTCCGCGGCCTTTTCGGCCGACGGTTTCTCGACGAATCGCGCAACGTGATGTACGCCCGGCAAATCCGGCATGGCGGCGCCGAGCCTGATGTAGCCGTAAGCGGTTTCCGGACCGCCGGGCTTGATGCCGAACGTCACGAAGGCGCCCTGCGCGGCGGCGGGCTGCGCGGCCGCGACCGCCCTACGCAGATGCTCCGGCTTAGCCATGAAGGCATCGGCCGGTGCCAGCAGCATGATGGCGTCGCGATCGAGTTCCAGCAGTTGCAGCGCGCCCACCGCCGCCGCGGCCGCGGTGTTGCGGCCGACCGGTTCCAGCAGAATGGCGGCGGGCGCGATGCCGGCTTCGCGCATCTGTTCGCCGACGATGAAGCGATGCTCGTCGTTGCAGATTACGACCGGTGCCGCGAACCCGTGCGTCGTGCCGAGTCGGCGCAGCGTCTCCTGGAACAGCGTGCCGCCATCGCCGAGTTTCATGAACTGTTTGGGGTAGACCGTGCGCGAGACCGGCCAAAGCCGCGTGCCCGAGCCGCCGCACATGATCACCGGATGGATTGCCATGCCGCCCCGTCTGCTGCCGTCGCGCCCGTTCTGCGCCCGCGGCGGCGGCAGGGCCACAGCCGGAGGCGGTGCGGCGGGTCGACCCGCTGCCGCCGCCTAGAATAGACTGGCCGCCACCGGTTCGGCACCCGCTCGCGGTGCCGCCAGGGCCGGTAATTGCCGCGCCGGCCGGAGAGCACAATCCCGTGAGCGAGACCTTCGACCTGATCGTGCGCGGCGGCATCGCCGCCACCCCCAACGGCATCGCGCCCTGCGACATGGGCGTACGCGACGGCAGGATCGCCGCGCTCGGCTCGTTCACCGGCGCCGCTGCCGAGACGATCGATGCAACCGGCCTCCATGTGCTGCCCGGCGTCATCGATACGCAGGTGCATTTCCGCGAGCCCGGCATGGAGCACAAGGAGGACCTCGATACCGGCACGCGGGCTGCCGCGCTGGGCGGCGTGACCGCCATCTTCGAGATGCCGAACACCTCGCCGCCGACCACCCATGTGGCGGCGATCGACGACAAGGTGCGGCGCGCGACGGGACGCGCCTGGTGCGATTTCGCGTTCTTTGCCGGCGCGGCCGAAAACAATATCGACGAGCTGGCCGCGCTCGAGCGGCTGCCCGGCTGCTGCGGCATCAAGATCTTCATGGGCAGCTCGACCGGCAGCTTGCTGGTCGCCGACGACGATGCGCTCGATGCGGTGCTGCGCAGCGGGATGCGGCGCTGTGCCATCCATGCCGAGGACGAGCCGCGCCTGCGCGAGCGTCTGAAACTCGTGCGCGAAGGCGCCGACGTCTCGATGCACCCGGTCTGGCGGGACGAAGAGGTGGCGCTGAGGGCGACGCAGCGGATCGTGACCCTTGCACGCAAGGCGGGCCGGCGCATCCATGTCCTGCACGTCACGACAGCGGAGGAGATGGCGTTCCTCGCCGGACACAAGGATCTCGTGACGGTCGAGACGACGCCGCAGCACCTGACGCTGGCGGCGCCCGATTGCTACCAGCGGCTCGGCACGTTTGCGCAGATGAACCCGCCGATCCGCGAGGGGCGGCACCGCGAGGCGCTGTGGCGGGCCGTGACCGACGGCGTGGTCGACGTGATCGGCTCCGACCATGCGCCGCATACGAAAGAGGAGAAGGCCAAGCCCTATCCGCAGAGCCCGTCCGGCATGCCGGGCGTGCAGACGCTGCCGGCGATCCTGCTCGATCATGTGGCGCAGGGAAGGCTGACCCTGGAGCGCTTCGTCGATCTCACCAGCGCGAGCGCGGCGCGCATCTACAACATCGCCGGCAAGGGAAGGATCGCGCTCGGTTACGACGCCGACCTGACGCTGGTCGATCTCAAGGCGCGCTGGACGATCACGAACGACTGGATCGCCAGCAAATGCGGCTGGACGCCGTTCGACGGCATGAGCGTGACCGGCAGGCCGGTCGCGACGATCGTGCGCGGCCTGACAGTGATGCGGGACGGCTCGCTGCTGGATAGACCGCGCGGGCGGCCGGTGCGGTTCACGGAGACCTTCGTCGCCTGAACCACGGCGACGATCGGTGCAGCGGCGGCCGGCGTGCACATCCCCGTCCTGATCGTCGGTGCCGGCTTCTCGGGCAGCGTCTGCGCGCAGCAATTGGCCGAACACGGTCATCGCGTTCTGCTGATCGACCGGCGGCCGCATATCGGCGGCAATGCCCACGATGCGCTCGACGCGCACGGGGTGCGCATCCATGTCTACGGACCGCACATTTTCCATACCAACAGCAAACGTGTTGTCGACTATCTGTCGCAATTCACGTCATGGCGACCGTACGAGCATCGCATTCTCGCGCGCGTCGGCGACGTGCTCTATCCGTTCCCGATCAACCGGACGACGATCAACCGGCTCTACGGCACGGATCATGACGAGGACGGCATCCGCCGGTTTCTGGAGCGTGTCCGCGAGCGGCGCGAGCCGGAACGCAACAGCGAGGACGTGGTCCTGAACGCGGTCGGCCGCGATCTCTGCGACAAGTTCTTCAGCGGCTATACGCGCAAGCAATGGGGGCTCGAACTGTCGGATCTGGCGCCCGAGGTGGCACGCCGGATCGTCACTCGCACCAACGACGACGATCGATGTTTCCTCGACAGTTTCCAGTCGATGCCGGTCTCGGGGTTCACTTCCATGTTCGAGCGCATGCTCGATCATCCGAACATCGAGTTGCGCACGGGCGTCGATTTCGAGGAATTGCGCGGCCGCGTCACCTGGGACCGGCTGATCTATACCGGGCCGATCGATGCCTATTTCGACTATCGCTTTGGCCGATTGCCCTACCGCTCGCTGCGGTTCGAGCACGAGCATCTGCCGGGCGTCGATCGGTTTCAGCCCGTGGGCACGGTCAACTATCCGAACCAGGAAGAGTTCACGCGGATCACCGAGTTCAAGCATCTGACAGGTCAGGTTCATGCCGGCACGTCGATCATGCACGAGTATCCGCAGGCCGAGGGCGAACCTTATTACCCGGTGCCGCGGCCGGAGAACGATGCGCTCTTCCGTCGCTACCAGGCGCTGGCCGACGCCGAAGCGACGACGACCTTCGTCGGGCGGCTTGCGCAATATCGCTACTACAACATGGACCAGGCGACAGGCGCCGCGCTGCGTGCAATGGCGAAGCTCGGTATTGGAGCCGGCGTGTCGGGATGAGGCTTGGGCGCGGTAGCGTCACTCGGTATAGTAAACGCCCGGTTCGCCGTCGCCGATCGCGTAGACGGTGAACGGACCGTCCTTGTCGCCGCCCATGCCCGGCGAACCGGTCGGCATGCCCGGGAGCGAAATCGCGCGGATATCCGGCTGTTCGTCGAGCAGTTTCAGGATCGCGGCGACCGGCACATGGCCTTCGATCGCATAGTCGCCGATCACAAACGTGTGGCAGCCCTCGTATTCGAGGGGCACGCCGTGCGCCTGCTTGATGGATGTCAGATCGGCCATGTTGACGATCTCCACCGTGAAGCCGTTCTCGCGCAGATACTCACCCCAGGCCGCGCAACAGCCGCAGGACGGGTTCTTGTAGAGAATCCCGCTCATGGCGATCTCGTCTGCGGCAAGCGGCGACGCCGCCAGCATGAACATGGCGAAGGCAAGGACTTTTAACAGGCGCATGAGGACTCCATCGGTCAATTGCAGCGGATCGCGGCCGGTGATGCGGTCGGTCCCATTCTAGCGCAGAATCCGGCGAAAGCGGGGTCGCTGCGGTCGCATTGCGGCCGGCAGTCGTTTCCGGCAGGGTCGCGGCCGGAAATCCAGTGAAAGACGGGAGGTTTCATGTTCAAGGCGCTGCTGCTCGAGGAAGCCGACGGAAAGGTGTCGTCATCGATCCAGACGCTCGAGGAGAGCCGTCTGCCGGAGGGCGATGTCACGATCGCCGTGCAGTATTCGACGCTCAACTACAAGGACGGGATGATCCTCAAGGGCCTCGGCCGGCTGGTGCGAAACTATCCGCACGTGCCGGGTGTCGATTTCGCGGGCACAGTCGTCGAATCGAGTCATCCTGCCTGGAAGAATGGCGACGAGGCGATCCTGACCGGCTGGCGCGTTGGGGAAATGCGCTGGGGCGGTTATGCCGAGAAGGCACGGGTCAAGGGCGACTGGCTGGTGAAGCTGCCGGCCGGCCTGACCGCAAAGCGCGCGATGGCGATCGGGACGGCGGGCTTTACCTCGATGCTGTGCGTCATGGAACTCGAGAAGAACGGCATCGATCCGGCTGCCGGCGACGTGCTGGTGACGGGCGCCGCAGGCGGCGTCGGTTCGGTCGCCGTCGCCATCCTCGCAAAGCTCGGTTACAAGGTCGTCGCCTCGACCGGGCGCGTTGCCGAGGAGAGCGAGTATCTGCAGAAGCTCGGCGCGGGCGAGATCATCGATCGCGCGACCATCGCGACGCCCTCGGGCAAGCCGCTCGATTCCGAGCGCTGGGTCGGCTGCATCGATGCGGTCGGCGGCTCGACGCTCGCAACCGTGCTGCCGCAGATGAAGTATCGCGGCTGTGTGGCCGCCTGCGGCCTGGCCGGCGGCACCAAGCTCGATACGACGGTCATCCCGTTCCTGTTGCGCGGCGTGCGCTTGATCGGTGTCGATTCCGTCATGTGCCCGGCGGACATCCGTCGCGAAGCCTGGCAGCGGCTGGCACGCGACCTGCCCGCCGATCGGCTCGATGCGGCAACCAAGACCGTCGCGCTCGAGGCGCTGCCGGCGCTGGCGGACGACATACTCGCCGGCAAGGTGCGCGGCCGTGTCGTGGTTGCGCTCGGCGGCAAGTAGCCACCGACCTCCACCTTGAAACTATACCGGCCCGTCGCGGGTCGACGGGCCGGGTGCGGCAACAGTAGACGGACGGTTCAGGCGACCGCGTGTTGCGCGGCGAAGGGCTGCGGCTGGATCGGCGCGGCGTCCTGCGCGTCGACCGGGGCCAGGGCGACCCGTACCTGGCCGCCCGGATTGACATTCTGGACCACGAGCGACGCGAGAGCCGGGCGGATGCCGCCGTTGAGATTGACCAGGATCTGGTCGCCGGCGCACAGCAGGTCGCAGGCGGCGCCGAAATAGCCGGCATTCTCGAAGGCCCCGAGCGTGGGGTCGACCAGATCGGCCAGCCGATCCTCGGTCCGGTAGTGCCAGAGCGTGAAACCGTTGGCGTAAGCGAGCACGCTCAGTTCGCGCGACTTGAAGGCCATGGATGGAGTCTCCCCGTTTCTGTGGATGTCGGCGACTGCATCGCCGATAGCCCTACGGGATAGACGAAAAATCACCCGCTGTCAACCAGTTTTGCGTAATAATGCGTTATGTCAATGCTGTGGCGCGGCAGGCGGATCAGCCGCCTTCGCCGGACGCGGTGATCCTGTAGATGTGCTTCACCTGGCCGGCGGCGATCGGGATCTCCTTAGAGGGATTGAACTGGCGCAGCAGAACCTGGTGATCGTCGCGGCGCAGGAACTGTTTGATCAGACCCTGCCCGTCGGCGAGCTCAACCGCCACGAAGCAGCCCTTGGTTACGGGTCGGTTCGGATTGACGTACAGGATTTCGCCGGCGAAGTAGCGCGGCTCCATGCTGTCGCCGTCGACGTAGAGCGCGAAGGCGTTGGCGACGCCTTCGAGCAGCGGCGGCCGCCGGATATACTCCTTGGGCTCGCCTTCGTTGAAATAAAACCCGTCGGTACCGCCACGAACCGCGCCCATGATCGGCAGATCACGGCCTCCGCCGGTGCCGCCCGAGCCGATCAGGGGCGGCGGCGCGGAGGGCAGGCTTGTGAGCCCACCGGGTCCGACGCCGGCCAGCGCCATCACTTCGGTCGGATCGACGCCGCGTTGTGCGAAAATATCGGCGATGCGACGCACGAACTCGAGCGGCAGGTAGGGCCGCCGGTACCGATCCTCGTAGTGCTGGTAGCGGGTGAGCGTCCAGCCCAGCGATTCGGCGACGGCGCGCATGGGCAGACCGGCGCGCTCGCGCAGGGCTTTCAGGCGTCGGGCGGCTTCTGAGGGTTCCATGGCATCTCCTTGTGGGCAGTTTCGCCGCAAAGCGCGGCAATGTCCACGGTATTTCGCTTGACAATGTTACGCAATACATGTAAAAGAGGGTCAATAATGCTAGAACGGGCGAAAGGGGCACAGGACCGATGGGCGCAAAAGTGGTCGATTTTCCGGTCTCGGACCGGTTGCGGCCGGAACAGGTGGTGGGCGAACTCGGCAAGCACGACTGGGAGTCGCTGATCGGGGTCGGCATCACGACCGAAGGCGATTTCGAATTGCTCAATTCGGACATGTCGGCCGAACGGGCGCTCTGGATCGTCGAATGGGCGCGGCAATGGGCGCTCGGCCTCGACGATGACGAATATGAAGACGAGTGACCGGTCATGCGCGCACGGCGGAGCCGCGGCGGCCGGCCGCGACGGGAATCGTTCGGTCCCGATCTCGGAACACCCGAACAGCAGGCACGACGTCTCGCGCTCGTTGGCGGTGTCGACAGCGGTGTCGACCCGGCGCTGAGTGCATGGCCGCTCGGCCGGTTGTTCGCGCTGGGACTGATCACGCGCGAAGAGATGAGGTGTGCGGCCGTCTATGCCTGGCTCTATCGGCGGGCGACCGGCTGGGTGCCGCCCGGAGCCGCACGAATCTACCAGGGCGCCGCGGTTGCCGGCATTCGCTCCGTCGCGTTCGGTCGCCAGGGCGGAGGGCCCGATGACGACCGTGCAACGGCGCAGCGCCGCTTCCGTGCCGTCAAAAACCGGCTGCTGTCGGCCGGCCGCGCGGTCTGCGATGCGACCGAGAACATCGTCGTCTTCGAGATGACGCCAAGTTTCATGGCGGTTTCCTGCGAACGCGGTGCCGTCCGTTCGCGCGTGCAGCGTTCGGCGCAGTTTCGTGCGATTCGCGCCGGCCTCGCGATCCTGACGGCGAGCTTCGGCGCCGGCGCAACACGGGCCGGCGACATGGCGACCCATCGCTATGCCAGCCTCATGGAGGACCGCCGTCGGGTCCGGCGATAGCCGAACACAATGTTTGTCCGAACGCAAAAACACCGGAGAGAACAAGCATGGTCGTCAAGAGTTCCCGCACCAAACGAACAGGCACGGCAGCGCGGTCGGCTCACGCCAAAGGGGGCAAAAGCCGGACAGTGCGGCCGGAGCCCGTCGCGGATGCCGAGACCGACGCGCAGCCGGCGCCGGAGTCGCTCGATATCGTATGGCGAGCGAGGCGCCACACGCAGGCCGTGCTCGAGGCGTTCGTCGCGGTCATGGAGGACGACAGCGCCCCGGCCGCCGCGCGCGTCGCCGCCGCGACGCAGATCCTGAATTGGGGGCATGGCAAGGCATCAAGCGGCGAGGGCGAGAACGCGCCGCGCACCGTGAAACTGGCGTGGGAGGCGTGATTCTCGGGGTTCAAAAAACTCCTGTTGACAGGCTAGGAATAAAAGCCTATAATGTAATCCGAAAATGCGATGATCGGGAGAGGGCGGCCGGGAAACCGGGCCGCCCTTTTGCTTGGCGGAATTGCCCGGCTCTTCCAGCGTCATCGCCCGGACGGGCGACGGAGGTGCCAGCGTGTACGCCTCCGAAGCAGCGGAAAACCCGATCGATGGCACGACCGGTCGCGATTCGTCCGGCATGGGCAGAGACAGCGAGCCGCCGCCGATCCGACTGCCCTACCGGCCGCGACCGCTGCAGCGCGCGCTGCATGCGCGCATGCGGCGGTTCAACGTGCTGGTCTGCCATCGGCGGTTCGGAAAAACCGTTCTTTCGGTCAACCACCTGATCCGCTCGGCGGCGACCTGCGCGCGCGAACGGCCGCGCTACGCCTATGTCGCGCCGCTCTACAAGCAGGCCAAGGCAGCCGCCTGGGATTATCTGAAACATTACAGCGCGCCGATCCCGTTGGTGCGGCGCCACGAGAGCGAACTGCGCGTCGATCTGCCGAATGGCGCACGGATCGCGCTGCTCGGCTCGGACAGCCCGGATGCCCTGCGCGGCATCTATCTCGACGGGGTGGTGCTGGACGAGTACGCGCAGATGTCGCCGCGCGTCTTCTCCGAGATCATCCGGCCGGCGCTGGCCGACCGCGAAGGCTGGGCGATTTTCATCGGCACGCCGCGCGGCCGAAACGCCTTTCACGAGCTCTATCACATGGCTTCGAACGATCCGGACTGGCTCTCGGAACTCATTCCGGCAAGCCGCAGCGGCGTTTTGCCCGAGTCGGAACTCGCGCTTGCGCGCCGCGTGATGACGGAGGCGGAGTATGCGCAGGAATTCGAATGCAGCTTCGAGGCGGCAATCGCCGGTGCCTATTACGGCGACCTGATCGCGGCGGCACAACGCGAAGGACGTATCGGCCGCGTGCCGTGGGAGCCGCGGCTGTCGGTCGTGACCGCCTGGGATCTCGGCATCGACGATGCGACCGCGATCTGGTTCTGCCAGAGCGTCGGTCCGGAGCTGCGACTGATCGACTATTACGAAGCCTCGGGTGTCGGGCTCGATCACTACGCCAAGCTGCTGCACGACAAGCCCTATGCCTATGGCGCGCACTATCTGCCGCAGGACGCCAGCGTCCGCGAGCTCGGCACCGGGCGCAGCCGGCTCGAGACGCTGGCCTCGCTCGGGATTCGCGCGCGGCTCGCGCCGGGACTTGGAATCGAGGACGGCATCAATGCGGTGAGACTGACGCTGCCGCGCTGCTGGTTCGACCAGGCCGCCTGCGGGCGGGGGATCGAGGGGTTAAGGCACTATCGTCGCGACCGCGACGAACGCAGCGGCACCTTTCGCCTGCGGCCGGTGCACGACTGGAGCAGCAATGCCGCCGATGCGTTTCGCTATCTCGCGGTCGCCCTGCCCGATCCGCTGAAGCGGCGCCCGACAGGAATCGAGCCCTCGGTCGAGTACGATCCGTTCGCCTGGTGATGCACCCCATGAGCGAGGCACGGCTGCTGCCATTGAGCGAGAGGTTCGTCGGGCCGGTCGTCCGCGCCATGCGGGTAGACGACCGCCGCGAAGTCTTCGCGACACGGTTCGACGACGATCCGGAAGCCTTGGTGCGCGATCTCGTTGCGGCGAGCCGGTTCGGCGTCGTCCTGGCGCGGGGCGCGGTGCCGGCGGTGGCGATGGGGGCCGTCGAATGCTGGCCCGGCGTCTGGAGCGCCTGGCTGATCGCGACCGACGACTGGAAGCGGGTTGCCCGCGACGCCACGCGCTATGCACGGATCGCCGTCCTGTCGGTCCTGGCGCGCGCGGGTGCGCACCGGTGCGAATGCAGGAGCATCGAAGGACACCACGTCGCACACCGCTGGCTGCGTCATCTCGGGGCGCGGGAAGAGGCGACGCATCGCGGCTTCGGTCGCAACAAGGAAACCTTCATTACCTTCGTCTGGAGGCTCGATCATGTGCATGCTCTCGGCACCGAAACCCAAGGCACCGCCGCCCCCGCCGCGCCTCGATGACACCGCCGTCGAAGCGGCGGCCATCGAAGAGCGCCGTCGCCGCGCGCTGGCCGGCGGGCGCATTTCGACGCTGCTGACCGGGGGTGCCGGCGTAACCGCACCGGTGCCGACGGCCAGCAAGACGCTGCTCGGCAGCTGAAAAACGCCATGGATCGGGCGCGCGGCAAGCGGCCCGTCACATCGGCGTTCCGTCCGCAGTCCTGATTCGAAAGGAACCTCCATGCCGATTTCACCCAAGGCGCTCGTCGCCGGATCGTTCGCCGGTACGGGCCAGTCCGCCGCAGTCGCTGTCGCGGGCCGCTTCAACATCAACCTGTCCGGTTTCGGCACAGCGACCGTGAAGGTCGAACGCAGTTTCGATGCGGGATCGACCTGGCATGTCGCGAGCCGCGATGCGGCCGGTACCGAGGCGTCGTACACCGCCAATGCAAGCCTGGTCGCGGACGAGCCGGAGACCGGCGTGCTCTATCGGCTCAACTGCATGTCGTTCTCGAGCGGACCGATTGCGTATCGCATCAGCCAGTGAGGGCGCCAGGACGGCGACGCCGAAACCCATTCAGCGAAGGAGACGAGCCATGATCGGCAAGAGCAACGGAAGCAAGAAGGATGGCGGTTCGAAAGGAAGCGGCGCCAAGGGCGATCGGGGTGCCGGCGGCCGCGGCGCCGGTGGAATGGGCGGACGCGGTGACGCGTTCGATCGGTTGTTCGGTCCGCGGCGCCAGACCGCGGCGGGTCGCTCCATGAGGAAGCCATCGCCGCTGCGCTAGAGAGCGGACCACGTTCAGGTGGAAGCGCTTGCAGGTACGCCTGATCGTGTGAATCCGCTCTACCCGTCAATGTTCAGGGCAAATTCGCGCGTCTTTGCGGAATCGCCGGCGATTCCGCAAGAGCGTGACGTGCGCCACGCGAGTTCGAAGAGCGGCGCGTCATTCCTTCGACGATCACGCAAGCGAAGAGAGGTGGGGTGCATGCGCGGTACAATTCTCGGATCGATACAAGGTGTGGCCGGCGGCGCGATCCTGCCGCGCGGTACCGGCGCGGCCCCGCCCGTCTGGTCGATTGCCGGAACGACGCAGATCACGGAGGACGCGGCCAACGCGACCTACACCGTGAGCTACGCAAACTCGCTTGCACCGGGGCAGTCCGCCACGATCGGCGTGGCCAGCGCGGCCGGCACCGCGAGCGATGGGGCCGACTATACCGGAATTGCGACGACGCTAACCTTCACGGCGGGCGGTGCGACGGCGAAGACGCTGGCTGCAACGGTCATCGAGGATACGATCATCGAGGGCACGGAAGACTTCGCCGTCACGCTGGCCGGTCAGTCGATCGGTACTATCGGTGCGAGCCGCGTCAACACGATGATCGTCGACGAGGATGCGACCAACCTCCAATGGTCGGTTTCCGGTCCCACGGCAATCGATGAAGGCGATGCCGGCGGGTATACGGTTTCCTATACGGGCGTAACGTTGGCGCCCGGGCAGCAGGCGACGATTACGGTTGCCAGCGCGGCCGGCGTGCTCAGCTGGCCCGATGCGACGGCGGGCGGCGACTACACCGCGCTCTCGACCGTTCTGACCTTCACCGGCGGCGGTTCGACCGAAAAGACCGTTGCCGTTTCGACGATCGACGATACCGACGTCGAGACCACCGAGGACTTCCGGGTCACGATTGGCGGCCAGTCGATCGGCAGCCTCGCGGCAAGCCAGGCGAATACGGTGATTTTGACCGGCGACAGCGACGAACTGCTGCTCGATGTCGTTTCCGGTGCTGTGCAGGCCTACTCGATGCGCAAGCTGCGCGCGGCGTACGCCGGCAACTGCATCCGGCTGCGGCGCGACAGTGACAATGCGGAAAGCGATTTTGGGTTTGACGGCAGCGGAAATCTCGATTCGGCTGCGATTGCGAGTTGGCTCGGTGGCGCGAGCGGATTTGTTGTCGCCTGGTACGACCAGAGCGGGAACGCGGACCATGCAACCCAAGCGACAGCAGCCGCGCAACCGGTCTACATCGCGTCGGGTATCAACTCTCTTCCGACCTTGGACTTCGTGCCCAACGATGCGTTGGCGATCGTTGGCCCAGTGGCGCACGGAACTTGGACAACGCTGGCCGTTTGCATCTATGAGGCGTCCAACACGATCGGTTACGTCATTACCGACTCAGGTGCGAACCGGCAGCACCGTTTGCGCAGGTCGACGGCCAAGGTCGATCTTTTCGCTGGCGCCACCCTATCTCTCAGCTATGGCGGCAACTATTCATTGCCGCATCTTTTCGAGTGGGAGAACCGGGGCAGCAATGCCGGCGAGATCTGGGTCGACGGCGCATCCCTCGGCACGGGTGATCCGGGGACGGGAACCCTCAGTTGCGATTCGATCGGCAACCTCGGTTCCAATTTCTTCGACGGCAAGATCACAGAAATCATCGTCTTCGGCGCCAACATCTCGTCTGGCAATCGTGCGATCGCTGAAGCCGATATCATGGCCTATTGGGGGCTCTCATCATGAAGTATCGCATTTTTGATAGTGTCGAGGCTACCGATACCGTCTCGCAGGCCGAAACGATTGCCCGCGACTGCAACGGTGTGACGCCGCATTGGTGGCAAATGCCCGTGCACCCGGGCGGGCGCGCGGCCCTGGCGCTGGAAGATGGCGACACGATCGAGGGCAAGACGCTGTCGGCATCGGCGATGATCGAAGACGTATGGGCCATAGCGGGGTCGGGGGAGAATTCGTAAAATAGCTGTGATGTCCGGCTTCTTCTGGATCGCGTCTTACCCCCGCTCCGGCAACACCTGGTTGCGTTTCCTGTTGACCAGTTTGCTGCGAGGCCCGGTTCAGCACTCCGATGAGGTCGCGGCGTTTGTGCAGGACGTTCATCTGCACAGGACCGTCACACCGCCGGCTGCAGGGCTGAAGCTGCTAAAGACGCACTGGCGCTACCACGCGCAGTTTCCTTTAACGGCTGAGACGCTTGGTGCCGTCTATCTCGTCCGGCACCCGGCCGCCGTGCTGGAATCGTCGTTGAACTTCTACTTTCTGCAAAAGGGGGCACCGGCCGACGATGCGGCGCGCGATGAGCTGGCGCGTTCGTGGGTCAGCGATTTCATTGGTCGTGGCGGAAGTCGTGCGTGGATTGACGGCCGCGTCGGAACGTGGGCCGAGAATGTCGATAGCTGGACGAGCGACGATGTGCCGTTTCCCCGTGTGACCATCCGCTACGAAGATCTGCGGGCGGATCCGGCGTCGCGGCTGCGGCTCGTTTGCCAGGCCCTCGGTGTTGCCAGGACGGAAGCGGACATCGAGCGTGCCATCGCCGACGTTAGTATCGAGAGAATGGCGGCAATGGAGGAAGCCGAACTTGCCACCGGGCGGGTCGGCTTTTTCAACAACGAAGCGCTGAGGGGAAGGGCGTGCGGCTTCAGACAAGTCCGATCGGATGACCGGACCAGAATGAAAATTACCGGCGACGAGCACCGCCGCGTGGTCGCGGCGAGCAAGGCGCTCTGCGATCACTGGGGCTACACTGCGGCAAGTTAGCTAGTCAGGTCTACTGCGACTACGTCCAGACCCGAAATCCAGCAACGATCTGTTCTTTCGTATGGGGCGCAGCCGCCTCGCGCAGCAACACCAGACAGGATTGCATGTAGACTTCGGTAACCGTGCCACCGTAGCACGGTGCGCCGATCACGATCTTTGGCGTAGACAGGGCAAATCTCCAGTTTTCGAACAGACACTAGCACAGTTCAACCGCTCGTCACGCCCGCTCACCCGATCGTTACCGCTTCTCGCCGCATGAATCCGAACTCCCATCACCGGAGCCGCTCAC
>Ga0187892_10001335_pt1 | contig 57010 bp, 46 predicted proteins | sample MA1701073metaG_FD_139345 | JGI IMG/M metagenome (GOLD analysis project Ga0187892, IMG submission 139345) | Bio-ooze microbial communities from a basaltic lava cave in the Kipuka Kanohina Cave System on the Island of Hawaii, USA - MA170107-3 metaG ...
CCTGCGGATCGATCACGGCGACGCGCCCGGGATCCGCCTCCGCCGACCGCCAGATGCCGCCTACCGTCATCGGGGCGCGAGCTTGCGCAGGGGAATCTGGTAGAGGCGGCTCCAGTTCGGGCCCACGATCTTGCGCTGCGACTCCTCGGGGATCGGGAGCTTGGTGAAGGCCTCCACCGCGTGGGGGAACTTCGAGTCGCCGTGGGGGTAGTCGGTGGAGAAGACGACGTTCTCGTCGCCGAACCATTCGATGTACTGCCGGGCCGGCTCCTCGTCGGCCTCGACGGAGATGAAGCAGTTGCGCCGGAAGTACTCCGAGGGCTTGCGCGTGAGATTCTTCGCCTCGTGCCAGCCCACCCACTCGTAGTGCTCGTCGAGCCGGTGGAAGAGCCACTGGGCCCAGCAGCAGTTGCCCTCGAGGAGCGCGACCCGGAGGCTGGGGAAGCGCTCGAGGACGCCGCCCGAGGTGAGGCTCACGGCCACCGTCATGATGCCGAGCGGCTGCGAGAAGGTGTGCCACATCATGAGCTTGTCGAAGACCTGGAGCGAGAAGTCCGGGGTCAGGTAGGTCTGGCCTCCGCCGTGGAAGGCGATCGGAACGCCGAGCCGCTCGATCTCCCCCCAGAGCGGATCGTAGACCGGGTGGTGCCAGGGGCGTCGGTTGACGCAGCCCGGCGCCAGGAAGATGGCCTTGAAGCCGAGCTGCTCCACGCAGCGGCGCGCCTCGGCCGCGGCGCTGGGCACGTCGTGGGGCGCCACCATCCCGGCGCCGAACATGCGCTCCGGGGAGTGGCTCGCGAAGTCGTGCAGCCAGTCGTTGTAGGCCCGCGCGATGGCCGCCGCGTAGTCGGGCTCGAGGCCATCGGTGCCCATCATCTCGACGGAGTCGAGGCCGAGCACGAAGAGGCCCCGCGACGGGAAGAGCACCGCCAGGTCGAGTCCCTCGGCATCCATGGCCGCGATCTGCGAGGCCGGGTCCCAGCCGCGCGCCTCGGCGGCCGCGTAGACCGAGTCGTGGTCGCGCCGCCAGCCGCTCCCGGTGGCGTCGATGGGCCGCACCGACCCCGTGCGCAGCATGACCCGCGACTTGACCTTGACGCGCATGTCCCGGCGCATCTCCGAGAGGCCTATGGGCGCGGCGTGCCGGAAGGCCGGGTCGATGTAGCGCTCCCAGAGGTCCGGCGGCTCCATCACGTGGAGATCGCTGTCGGCCACGGCGTGTTCCTTGAGGGACATCCCATATCCTCCTGCCTCAGACGGTATATCATGAACGGGCGCAAGGCGCCGTCGAGGAAGGGCGCCGCACAGAGGAGGCCGGGGCATGGCAGTGAGGTCCGACGCGGGGCCGAAAGAGGGTCCGAGCTGGGAGCGGACCCGGGTGGGGGACGAGATCCCGCCCTTCGTGCGGACCACCGATCTCGCCCACTGGAACCGCTACGCCGCGGTCAACGACGAGTTCATCCCGATCCACATGGACCCGGGCGCCGCCCGGGCCGCGGGCCAGCCCGACGTCTTCGGAATGGGGAACCTGCGGATCTCCTACCTGCACAATGGCCTCCACCAATGGCTGGCGGGGGCGGGCGAGATCGTCGACTTCCGCTGCGAATTTCGCGGCCTGAACTTCAAGGGCGACCGGCTCGTCTCCCGGGGGAGCGTGACCCGCAAGGAGGAGGTTCGAGGTGCCCGGCTCGTGCACCTGGAGCTCGCCGTCGAGAACCAGGAGGGCAAGGACACGGCTCCGGGCCGGGCGACGGTGCTGCTCTTCGGAGACGCCAAGGGCTTCGCTCTCCCCGAGCCGCCGCCCACGGCTCCCGCCGCCCCGCCCCGGCCGGGGCGCTACCTGGACCAGGCCACCATCGACCGCCTGGGCGAGGCCACCGCGCCCGTGACCTCGCTCCCGGTCGGCGGCAACGACATCCGCCGCTGGGCCATGGCGACCTGGTACCCGGAGCGGGTGCCCCTCGAGTTCTACGACGAGGAGGAGGCGGCGCGGGGGCCCTGGGGCGGACTCGTGGCGCCCCGCGAGTTCAATCCCTTCGCCTGGATGCTGGGATCGCCGAGCGGGGAGTCGTGGCTGCGCGGCATGGGCACCGAGCCGGGGAAGCGCGTGCTGAACGGCGGCCAGCGCAACCGCTACTTCGCGCCGATCCGGCCCGGAGACCAGATCACCCAGGTGAGTCGCTTCGCGAACGCCTTCGAGAAGGAGGGGCGCTTGGGGGCGATGCTCTTCTTCGTGAACGAGGCGCGCTGGACCAACCAGCGCGGCGAGCTGGTGCGGGTCGGCAACCGCACCACGATCTACTACTGAGCGGCGCAGACGGCAGACGGGGACGTTCCTTGCGTTCTTGCGTTTTTGACCGGATTCGAAGGCGGCCCCCCGGAGGGCGGCCGATGATGCAAGAATGCAAGGAACGTCCCCGCTAGGGAGGGGGCATGCGGATCGGCTTCATCGGGCTTGGCAACATCGGCGGCGCCATGGCCGCGAATCTCGCCGCCGATGGCCACGAGCTCTGCGTGCACGACCTGGACGCGGCGCGGGCGCGGGCGCTGGCGGAGAGGGGCGCCGGGGTCTGCCGCGACCCCGGCGAGGTGGCGGAGCGGAGCGAGGTCACCTTCCTCTCGCTTCCCACGCCCGAAGTGGTGGAGGCGGTGGCGGAGGAGTGGCTCGCGGGCGCCGCGCGGGACTCGGTCCTGGTGGACCTCTCCACCAACGCCCCCTCGGCGGTGCGCGCACTGGGCGCTCGGCTGGCCGCGGCGGGCTGCCATCTGCTCGACGCACCGCTCACCGGCGGCGCGCCCGGAGCCCAGGGCCGCACGCTGGTCTTCCTGGTGGGCGGCGACGCCGCGGTCTTCGAGCGCGTGCGGCCGCTCCTCGCGAAGCTCGGCCGGGCCACCTTCCACATGGGCGAGCAGGGCCTGGGCAGCACGGCCAAGCTCGTGAACAGCCTTCTGGCCTTCACCGCCACCTGGGTTTCCCTGGAGGGCCTGGGGCTCGCGGCCCGCGCGGGGATCGACCTGCGCACCCTGGTGGACGCGGTGCGCACGGCCGGCGCCGGCAACTTCTTCATGGACCGCATGGTGGAGGGCATCAACCAACGCGGGCGCCCCACCCAGTTCGCCCTCGAGCTCGCGGCCAAGGATGCGCGCCTGATCCGCGAGCTGGCGGAGGAGTCGGGAGTGCCGGCGCGGGTGGCCGCGGCGGTGGCGGAGGTGCTGGGGGGCGCCGTGGACGCGGGCCTGGGCTCCCGCGACTGGAGCGACCTGGTGCTCCACCTGGAAGGGCTGGCGAAGGTCCGCCTCGAGCTCCCGCCGCCGCGCAAGTCCTGAAGGGCTACTCCTTCGCCCCGCTCGCCTTGGCCGGGCCCAGCACCGGCTGCGCGGCCGTGAGCGCGTTCACGGCGGCGGGGACGCCGGCGTAACAGGCCGTCTGCATCAGCACCTCGACGAGCTCCTCGCGCGAGATTCCGAGGTTGAGCGCGCCCATGAGGTGGCCGCGCAGCTCCTCGGTCCTCCCCAGCGCCGCGAGCTGCGCCACCGTGCAGAGGCTGCGGCTGCGCAGGTCGAGGCCCGGGCGGGCCCAGAACATCCCGAAGCAGAACTTCGCGACCAGCTCGAAGAACTCGGGAGCCACCTGGGCCGCCGGGGGGCCTGCGCCGGAAGCGACCCGCTCGCCCCAGAGCCTCTTCTGGACCTCGCGGCCCCTCGCGAGAAGCTCGCTCTCCTCGGACATGGCTCGCTCTCCCTCGAACTTCGCTCGCCTTCGGCTCGCTGCGCGCCCTTCGGGCCTGCGATCAGCCCTCGCGCGCCAGCAGGTTCACGGTGCAGACGCTGCCACCGCCCACCAGGTGCGCGAGGCCGATGCGCGCGTTCGCCACCTGCCGCGGTCCCGCCTCGCCGCGCAGCTGGGCCGTGATCTCGTGGATCTGGGCCAGGCCCGTGGGGCCGCCCGGGTGACCGCGCGCGAGGAGACCCCCGTCGGTATTGAAGGGGATGCGGCCGCCGAGCGCCGTCTGGCCCTCCTCCACCAGCTTCTCCGCATCGCCCTCGGCACAGAAGCCGAGGAGCTCGTAGTACTCGAGCTCCTCGTTGGCGAAGGCGTCGTGCACGAGGGCGAGGCTCACGTCGCGCGGATCGATCCCCGCCTCCTCGTAGGCCTGGGCCGCGGCGTCCCGGGTCATGCTGGGCGGCCCGACCACGGGCCCCAGGAAGGTGTGCCCCGGCGTGTAGGTCTCCGTCTGGAGCGAGGAGGCCAGCACGGTCACGAGCGGCCGGTCCGGCTGCAGCCGGCGGGCCAGGTCCTTTCGCGCCAGGATCGCGCAGGCCGCGCCGTCGTCCACGGGGCAGCACATCATGGTCGTGAGGGGCTCGGCGACTACCGGCGCCGCCAGCACGCGCTCCGCCGTGACGCGCTCCTTCGCCTGGCGGTGGCTCATGGGATTCAGCGCCCCCTGGTTCCAGTTCTTGGCGGCGATCTTCGCGAAGTGCTCGGGCCGCGTGCCGCGCTCGTGCATGCGGCGCCTGGCCCAGAGGGCGAAGTAGGCGGCCGGAAGGATCGTGCTGTCGATGCTGTCGCGGCCGATGCCGCGGCTCGCGCGGCCGCGCCCGCCGGCGGCCAGCTCCGACATCTTCTCGAACCCGAGGGCCATGGCCACGTCGGCGCGCCCGCTCGAGACGGCGGAGGCCGCCTCCCGGAAGGCCACGAGGCCGGTGGCCGAGGCGTTCTCCACGTGGGTGACCGGGAGCCCGGTGAGCCCGAACTCCTTCATGATCTTGATCCCCACCATGGGCTCGGCCTGCATGTAGCCGCAGAAGGCCTCCCCCACGTCCCGCAGCGTGATGCCGGCGTCGTCGAGGGCGCGGAAGCCCGCCACGCGCGCGAGGTCGCGGGTCGTCTCCTCCACGTAGGTGCCGAAGCGCACCATCCCGACCCCCAGGACCGCGACGTCCTCGAACTTCATCGAGCGGTCTCCGACCTCGGGCCGTGGGCCTGCACGGGGCGGAAGCGGAAGATCACCACGTCCTGGCCCTCGGCGTTCTGGCGCAGCGCCTCGAGCTCGAGCTCCATCTCCATGCCGATCCGGAAGTCCTCGGCCCCGCCGGAGAGCACCGCCTGGACGCGGGGGCCCTCCGGGAGGTCGACCTGCCCCACGCCGTAGCCCGGGTCCCCCTCGCCGGACCTCTTGCGGCCGAACATCGGGACGCGCACGTAGGTGTAGGTGTAGAGGGTGCCCCGGGGGCCGATCTCGGTGGCCTCGAGGTCGCGCGAGAAGCACACGCAGCAGAGCTCGCGGCGCGGAAAATAGGTCTCGCCACAGCCGCGACAGCGGCTCGCGAGCAGCCGCGGCACCGTCGCCGCGTCCCCGGGGATCGTGAAGAAGCCGGGCTCGATGGGAAGGCGCGTGACCCGGGTCTCGCTCATCCGGCACTCCGTTCTGCGTCGGCCGCCACTCTATCAGGGGCGCGCCGCGGGAGCGAGCCGGCGCGCCGGGGGGGGCCGCCGTTCGACTCCCGAACCAGGGCGGCGCGCCGCGTTTGACGCGAGGCGAGCCATCGCCGATGCTCGGCCGGCCTTCCCGGAGCCCCACCCGAGATGCGAATCCGACCGCCGCTGCTCCTCCTCACCGCGCTGGCTTCCCTCCCGGCCTGCGGCGGCGAGGCGCCGCCGCGCAAGGGGGGCCCTCCCTCCGGCTGGCCCGTCTACGCCCGCGACCCCGGGGGCAGCCGCTACTCGCCCCTCGACGAGATCACCCCGGCGAACGTGCGCTTCCTCGAGCCCGTCTGGGAGTACCACACCGGCGATCTCAAGGAGCCCGGCGACCGGCGCAACCACTCCTTCCAGGCCACGCCGATCCTGATCGGCGACGCCCTCTACTTCTGCACGCCGAGCAGCCGCATCGTCTCCCTCGACGCGGAGACGGGCGCCGAGCGCTGGGTCTTCGACCCGGAGATCGACCGCACGCTGGGGCATTACAACCTGAACTGCCGCGGCGTCGCCCACTGGGAGGACCGGGAGGCCCCTGCCGGCTCCCCGTGCCGGAGCCGCATCTACGTCGCCACCGCCGACACGCGCCTCGTCGCCGTAGACGCCCGCACCGGCGCGCGCTGCACCGGGTTCGGCGTGAATGGCGAGGTCGAGTTCTGGCGCGACGTTCCGCTCAAGGCGCGCGGCGAGTACGGGATCTCGTCGCCGCCCGTGCTGGTCCGCGACGCGATCGTGCTCGGCTCCTCGGTGGCGGAGAACCGCCGGATCGACATGCCGAGCGGCAAGGTGCACGCCTTCCACGCCCGCACCGGCGCGGCCCTCTGGACCTGGGACCCGATCCCCCGCGACCCGTCCGATCCGGCCCGCGCCACCTGGGAGAACGGGAGCGCCGACGTGACCGGCGCCGCCAACGTCTGGTCCCTGGGCTCGGCGGACCCCGAGCGGGACCTCGTGTTCGTGCCGACGAGCAGCCCCTCTCCGGACTTCTACGGGGGCGAGCGACTCGGCGACAACCTCTACGCGGACTCGGTCGTCGCGCTGCGCGGCTCGACGGGCGAGCTCGTCTGGTACTTCCAGACCGTGCACCACGACCTCTGGGACTACGACTTGGCTTCGCAGCCCGTCTTGATCGACTTCCCGGTGGACGGGGGGACGGTTCCCGCGGTGGCCCAGTCCACGAAGATGGGGAACCTCTTCTTCCTGCACCGGGAGACCGGGGAGCCGCTCGTCCCGGTGGAGGAGCGGCCAGTGCCCCAGTCGACGGTGCCCGGCGAGCGGACCTCGCCCACCCAGCCCTTCCCGGTCTGGCCGCCGCCGCTCTCCCCCCACCGGCTCGACCCCGACGATGTCTTCGGCTTCACCTTCTGGGACCGCGGGAAGTGCCGCGAGCAGCTCGCCTCCATGCGCAACGAGGGCATCTTCACGCCGCCGAGCTTCGAGGGCAGCGTGCTCTACCCGGGGACCGCGGGGGGATCCAACTGGGGGAGCGTGGCCTACGACCCCGTCCGCAAGCTCCTCGTGGCCAATTCCTCGAGCGTGGCCCAGACGAGCAAGCTCGTGCCGCGCGACGAGGTCACGCCCCAGATGCGCAGCCGGCCCTGGTTCGGCTACTCGCTCATGGAGGGCACGCCCTACGTCCTCGACAGCGGCATCCTCATGTCGCCCTGGTACATCCCCTGCGATCCGCCGCCCTGGGGGAGCCTCACGGCCCTCGACCTCGGGCGGCGCGAGGTGCGCTGGAAGTCCGTCCTCGGCACGACGCGCGACCTGGCCCCGCTCGGGATCTCGATGCGTTTTGGCGTCCCCAACATGGGAGGCCCCATCGCGACCGCGGGGGGCCTCGTCTTCATCGGCGCCACCATGGACAACTACCTGCGCGCCTTCGACCTCGAGACCGGGGAGGAGCTCTGGAAGGCGCGCCTGCCCGCCGGCGGCCAGGCGACTCCCATGACCTTCCGGCTGCGGCAGGACGGGCGCCAGTACGTGGTGATCAGTGCGGGAGGCCATTCGCAGCTCCGCACCAGGCTCGGCGACAGCGTGCTCGCCTTCGCGCTCCCGTAGCCCCCTCTGCGCCCGCCTCCGTCGGTTCACGCGGGCGGGTGATATCATCGGGCGAGGTTGCACGGCACCGTGAAGGAGATCCTCGCGCGCGCGGCTCTGGCACTCTTCGCATCCCTCGCCGCTGCTTCCGTGGCCCCCGCGCAGGAGGCCGCCTTCGAGCTCCGCGGGATCGAGAACCCGGGCCGCACCACCGCGGCGGAGATCGCCGACCTCGACGGAGACGGGCGCGGCGACCTGCTCTGCGTCGCGTTCTCCGGCATTCCGCCCGAGGAGCGCCGCGACCTCCTGGTGCGCTTCCAGCGCGAGGATGGGGGGCTCCCCGCGGCCCCGGACTGGAGCGCGGAGATCCCGCGCGGGACCGCGGTCTTCGACCTGGCGGACATCGCCCCCGAGCCCGGCATCGAGATCCTCTTCCTGCGCCGCGACCGGATCAGCGTGCTCTCGCTGGCCGGGCGGCGCGCGGTGCATCGCTCCCTGGATCTCCCCGGCGCGCCGAGCCTGGGCCTCGGCTCCGACGAGCGCGGTCTCGACCGGCTGCGCCTGGTGCGCGACGATCTCGGCCCCGGGCTGCGCCTGCTGGTGCCGATGCTGGGCGAGTACCTGGTGCTCTCGCCGGGGGGCGAGGTCCTGGGCCGACTCGCCGCGGGCGGGCGCGCCAGCTTCTTCGTGCCCCCCTCCGGGCCCCTCGTCTCCGAGAGCGAGATCGAGGTCTCCTTCGATGCGCCGCGCATGAACGCCGGTGACGTGGACGGCGACGGGCTCCCCGATCTCGTCGCCACGAGCCGGCACGAGATCCGCGTCTTCCGCCAGAGCGCCGAGGGCCGGTTCGCGGCGGAGCCGGATCGGGTGCTCCCGCTCCGCCTGATCTCCGAGGCCGACCACCTGCGCCGCTCGGCCGCGGTGCGGGTCGCGACCGCCGACTTCGACGGCGACGGGCGCGTCGACCTGCTGGTCTCGCAATCGAGCGGCGGGCTCCTCGACGCGGAGTCCCGCGCCGCCCTGCACCTGAACCGCGGCGGGACCTGGAATCTCTACGCTCCCGACCAGGTCTTCGAGGTGAAGGGCAGCACCCTCACCAACCAGCTCCTCGACCTCGACGGCGACGGGCGCGTCGAGCTCATCGACGTGCGCATTCCGCTCGGCGTCCTCCAGCTCGCGAACGTGCTGGTCACGCGCGACGTCGAGGCGCGGGTCTCGATCTACCGGGCGGGCGACGGCCAGCCCTTCGACCCGGTGCCCTGGATCGAGCGCCGGCTCCGGGTCGCCTTCGACTTCCGGACGCTGCGCGCGCGCGGCTTCATTCCGACCGTCGAGGGGGATCTCAACGGCGACGGCCGGCGCGATCTGCTCTCCTCCGCCGACGGCGAGGCCCTCGAGGTCTACCTGGGCGGACCCGAGGCGCGCCTGCGGGAGCGAAACGCCCGGCAGTCCCTGGACACGGGCGGCCGCGTCCACTTCGGGGACTTCGACGCCGACGGGCTCGCCGACCTCGTGATCTACGACTCGCGCCGCCCGGAGGTCCCCGTGCGCCTGCTGCTCAACCGCGGCGTGCTCCCGGGCACTCCCGTCTCGCGCCCGGCCCTGCGGGCCGCCGAGGCGGCGGGCGGGCCGTGAGCCCCCTGGCGCAGACCCCCTGGCCGGAACCTCGGCGGAACTCGGAGGCAGCGTGACCCGCGGCTCGATCGGAGTGCTCCTCGTCCCGGCGTCGGCTCTCGCCATCGCCGCCTGCTCGCATCCGCCCCGCGTCGAGCGCGCGCCGCGGGTCCTCCCTCCCGGCAGCGCCCGCGCGGTCGATTTCCCGGGCCAGCGCACCGTGGTCCTGCTCGAGAGCCGAGCCAGCGAGGGCGGCGTCGCGGTCCTGGAGGTCTCGGTGGCGCCGCGCTCGTTCGGCGCGCCGCCCCACGTCCACCACGACGAGGACGAGTACTTCTACGTCCTGGAGGGCGAGATCCGCCTCCTGGACGACGACCGCACCCTCGCGGCCCCGGTGGGCACCTTTGCCGCCATGACGCGCGGGCACCTGCACGCCTTCTGGAACGCCTCCGACGTCCCCGCGCGCGTGCTCGTCGTGCTGGCGCCGGGCGACTTCGGGAGCTTCTTCGACGAGGTCGTGGCGGAGCTTCGCGCGCACCCGCCGGCAGACCCGGCGGCGCTCGCCGAGCTGATCTCCCACATCGCCAGGACGAGGAACGTCGACGTCTTCCCCGAGCGCGTGCCGGAGGAGGCGAAGCCCTTCCTTCCCCGGTAGGCGCGTCGGCGCCGCGCGCTGGCCCCGGCGGGCGGTGGGATGGCGGGCCGCGCGTTGCGGCCCGCCCCGGAGGCGGTCCCTACTCGAAGCGCAGCGCCGCGATGGGGTCGAGGCGCGCCGCCTTGCGCGCCGGGTAGAAGCCGAAGAAGACCCCCACCAGCGCCGAGAAGAGCACGGCGCCGAGCACGACGGCAGGGGAGTAGGAGGGGGGCCAGCCCGCGAAGTGCGAGACCGCGAACGTCGCGGCCATGCCCAGGGCGATGCCGATCACCCCGCCGATCACCGAGAGCACCATCGACTCCACCAGGAACTGGAGCAGGATGTGGCGGCCCTTGGCGCCCACCGCCATGCGGATCCCGATCTCGCGGGTTCGCTCGGTGACGGAGACCAGCAGGATGTTCATGATCCCGATGCCGCCGACCAGGAGCGAGATGGAGGACACCGCCAGTAGAACCGTGGTCATCACCCCCATCACCGACTGGGCCGTTTCGGCCACGTCCTGGAGGTTCCGCACCGTGAAGTCGGACTCCTGGTCGTCGCGGAGCCGGTGGCGTTCGCGCAGGAGGGCCTCGATCTCCGCCGCCGCGAGTGGAACCAACGCCTCGGAGCGGGCGGAGATCAGGATCGTCTCCACGCGCCCGGGGAAGCGGCTCCCCGACAGGCGCCGCTCGGCGGTGGTGAAGGGGACGAGGACCACGTCGTCCTGGTCGTGGCCAAAGCCGCTCTGGCCCTTGCGCGCGAGCACGCCCACGACGCTGAAGGGGACGTCCTTGATCCGAACCACGGCGCCGATCGGGTCCTGGCCGGCGCCGAAGAGCTGGTCGACGACCGTGGCGCCGATCACCGCGACGCGGGCGCCGCTGCGCAGGTCGCGCTCGTCGAAGAAGTTCCCGGCCTGGAGCTCGACCCTGGCCACCGGCACCTGGGAGGGCGTCGTGCCGCGCACGACGCTCGACCAGTTCTCGCTCCCGTAGACCACCTGCGCCACCTCGCGCCGCTCCCAGGTCACATCGCGCACCGAGGGGCACTCGCGGAGGATCGCCTCGGCGTCGGCGACCGTGAGGTTGCTGCGACCGCCCCAGCCGGAGCGGACCCCCGCGGAGGTGGTGGTCCCGGGGATCACGAAGAGCAGGTTGTCGCCCAGGCTGCCGATGAACCCCTGTACCCGCCGCGTCGCGCCCTGCCCGGCTCCCACCATCGCGATCACGGCGGCCACGCCGATCACGATGCCGAGGATCGTGAGGGCCGAGCGCAGCCGGTTGCGGCGCAGGGCGCGCAGGGCCGTCACCACGGTCAGGCGCAAGAGCTTCACGACGCCGCTCCCGCGCGGCGCGCGGGCGCGCTCGGCTCGTCTGCGACGATGCGTCCGTCCCGGAAGGAGAGCACGCGCGAGGACCAGGCCGCGATGTCCTGCTCGTGGGTCACGATCACCACGGTGATGCCCTGGTCGCGACTGAGCCGCGAGAAGATCTCCATGATCTCGCGGCTGGTGTCCGTATCGAGGTTGCCGGTGGGCTCGTCGGCCAGGAGCAGGTGCGGGCGCATCACGAGCGCGCGCGCGATGGCGACGCGCTGCTGCTGGCCCCCGGAGAGCTGGTTCGGCTGGTGGTGGGCGCGGTCCGCGAGGCCCAGGAGGGCGAGGGCCTCCTGGGCGCGCTCGCGCTGCTCGGCGAGCGGCGCGTCGGCGTAGACGAGCGGGAGCTCGACGTTCTCCAGGGCGTTCATGCGCGGGATCAGGTTGAAGGACTGGAAGACGAAGCCGATCTCGCGGTTCCGGATCTCGGCGCGGCGGTCGGGGGAGAGGTCCGAGACGTCGCGCCCGGCCAGCAGGTAGCGGCCGCGGCTGGGCCGGTCGAGGCAGCCCAGCAGGTTCATGAAGGTGGACTTGCCCGAGCCCGAGGGGCCCATCACGGCCACGAACTCGCCCTGCTCGACGCGCGCCGTGACCCCGCGCAGGGCCTCCACGCGCACGTCCCCCAGCTCGTAGACCTTCCACAGATCCTGCGCCTCGATGAGCGGGGCCCCGGTGGAGCGGGCGTCAGCCACGCCGGCGCTCGTAGGCCAGCGCGAGGGGGGAGCCCGGCGAGAGGGCGTCCCCCCGCGACTCGACCCAGGAGTCGTCGCGGATCCCGGTCTCGACGGGCACCCGGCGCAGCCGCCCGCCCTCCTCCACCACCCAGACGGCGGGGCCGCGGGCCGGGGTCGCCCCATCGCCATCCACCGACTCGGCCCGCGGGTCTTCGGGGCGGAAGCGGAGCGCGCCCAGCGGGATCCTCACGACGTCCTGGCGCCGGTCGGTCACGATGTCGACGGTGGCGGTCATCCCCGGCCGGAGCGCCAGGTCCGCGTTGGCGACGTCGATCACGACCTCGTAGGTGACCACGTTCTGGACCACGAGCGGCGCGTTGCGGATCTCGGAGACGCCGCCGCGGAACTCGCGCCCCGGATGGGCGTCCACGGTGAAGGTCGCCTCCTGTCCGACTTGCACGGAGCCGATGTCGGATTCGCTCACGTTGGCGACGACCCGCATCTGGGTCAGGTCCTCGGCGATCAGGAAGAGGGTGGGGGTCTGGAAGGTCGCGGCCACGGTCTGGCCCACGTCGACGTTGCGCGAGAGGACGATCCCGTCCACGGGCGAGACGATGTCGGTGTAGGCGAGGTTGACGCGGGCCTCCTCCAGGGTGGCCTCGGCCTGGCTCACGGAGGCCCGCTCGAGGGCGAGCCCGGCCTCGGCCTGGCGCGCGGCGGAGACGGCGGAGTCGAGTTCGTCGCGGGAGACGACGGACTGGCCCTCCAGGCGCTGGCGGCGCTCGAGGCTCTGGCGCTTGAACTCGAGGTCGGCGCGCGCGCGCTCGACGCGCGCCCGGGCGGTGGAGAGGTTGGCCTCGGCCTGGGCCACCTTGACCGCGAAGGGCGCCGGGTCGATCTTGGCGACGCGCTGGCCGCGCCGAACGCGGGCGTTGTAGTCCACGTCGATGGCCTGGATCCGGCCGGAGACGTAGGTGCCCACCTCGACGGTGGTGACGGCCCCGAGCGCCCCGGTCGCGGTGACCGAGGCGGTGATGTCCCCGCGCTCGACGGAGGCCGTCACGTAGCGCGGTGCCCCACCGCGTCGCCCCTCGAGCCAGAGGAGGGCGGCGGCCAGGGAGGTCAGGGCCGCGAGGGCTAGGGCGAGCCTGCGGGTGCGAGGGGCCAAGCCTTGTGAGAATAGCGCCCGCTAGTCGACGGAGAGGACCTTGACGTCGAAGGTGAGCGTCTTGCCCGCCAGCGGGTGGTTCGTGTCGAGCACCACCGCGTCCTCGCGCACCTCATGCACCCGGAAGCGGCGCCGTTCGCCGCCGGGCCCCTCGCCCTCCACGACCGCATCCGGGGTGCGGTGATCCGCGGGGATGCGCTCGAGAGGCACCGACTCGAAGGCGTCGGGGTGCGGCATGCCGTAGGCCTGCTCCGGGTAGAGCACGACGCGCTTCTCCTCGCCGGCCCGCAGACCCTGGAGGGCCAGCTCCAGGCCCGGGAGCACCGCACCGGCCCCCACCTCGAAGTGGAGCGGCTCCTTGCCGAGGTTGCTGTCGACGACCGTCCCGTCCTCCAGGCTCATCTGGAATTCGAGGGACACCTTGCTCCCCGGAGCGATGGGCTTGTCTCCGATCGCTCCGCCACAGCCCGCCGCAGCGGCCAGGGCGAGAGCGGCACCGGCGCGGAGCCGCCGCAGCCGATCCCCCATCGTCAGGCGCCGGCGCCCAGGGGGGGGCGGTCGTGGACGAGCAGGCTCTTCCGGCCGTCGAAGAGCACCCGGATCTTCCCGGGGCCCGCCTCGCCCTGCACCACGCCGATCCCGAGCGTGGGGTGCTCGATCCGGTCGCCGGGGGCGAAGCTCTCCGTGAGCGCGTAGCGGCGGATCGGCCGCGAGAGGTCGGCCACCACCGCCTGGTCCTGGGGCTCGCTGGGCCGCGGTCGGGGCCTGGGCTTCGGGCGCACCCGGCCCGCCCCCGATTCCCAGGCCGGCGCCAGCCGCGGCGCCGCGTCGAAGATGGGCGCGCCCTGCGCGTAGCTCCAGCCCGGCTTGCCCTCGAGCCGGAGTGCCAGGTAGAGGACCTCGACCCCCGTGTGCTCGGCGACCTCGGCGGCCAGGCGCTCCAGCTCCTTGATCCAGGCAGCTCCCTTCTGGGGGGTGCGCTTGCGGCAGAGCTCCCAGTAGCGGGGGCTCCCGACCAGCGCGAGCAGCGGCGGCGCCTCGGACGGGAGCCGGCGTCCGGCGGCGGCGAACTCCTGCGCGAGGGCCTCGCGGTTGGCGAGCGCGATGGCGCAGCCCGCGAGCCCCTCGAGCAGGGCCGCGAGCGGCGTATCGCCCACGCGCACGCGATCCGTGTCGGGCGCCACGTATCGGACCGCCAGCACCGCCAGCCGGGAGCCCGGTCCCAGGGCGAGGGCATCGATCCGGTCCACGCCGAAGTTGGGATCCTCGGGGCCCAGGGCCCGGTCCACCTGGGCCGACTTGAGCGGCACGAGCGCGTGGACCACCTCGAGCGCGTTGTCGTCGGGAGCCCGCTCGGGATGCTCGGGCAGCTCGAGCCGCGCCCCGCTGCCGCAGTGGTGGGCGAGGGCGATGGCCGCGTGCTCCGAGTCGCGCCCCGGCCGGCGCTGGCTCGCGAGCTTGGTGTTGTGGCTCACGAGGTACTTCTTGCCGGACTCGCGGCGGCGCGGCGCGGCGGCCTGCTCCCGCGCGTAGAGCACCGCGAGAGCCTCGCCGGTCAGGCCGGCGGCGGCCTCGCGGAACCCCGTCGCCTGCCTGGCTTCCCGGCTCGCGGCCAACTCGATGAGCGGATGCTGACCCAAGGGCTTCCTCCCGGTGGAACAGCGGCATGATACCGGTGATCCCGGGATTTCGGCTGCCCCGGGCCCGCCGGCGGGCCGCGCCGGGCGGCTCGGGCCGGACCCCGTAGCGGGCGCCCCGCGCCGGGACGCGTTCCCGGGGCCTGGCGGGGCAGGGCGCGCCGGGCGGTCCCGCGCGCGGGGAGCGCCGCGCCTAGTCGGCGGCGGCCAGCTGGAGCGACTCGAGCAGGCCGCGTGCCCCGGGCTGCTGCCGCAGCCGGGTCAGCGCGCGGCCCTCGAGCTGGCGCACGCGCTCCCGGGAGATGCCGATGCGCTCCCCGATCTCCGCCAGGGTCGCGACGGGCTCTCCCTTGAGCCCGAAGCGCAGCTCCACGATCTTGCGCTCGCGCGGGCTCAGGCAGGCGAGCAGCTGGCCCACTTCGCGGTGGACCTCCTCGCGGTCGATCCCGTCGACCGGATCGCGGTGGCCAGCGTCGGAGAGGGCGTCCTCCAGGCGCAGCTCGTCGGTCCCGGGCAGCGGCGCATGGGTGGAGCGGATGGGCGCCATGGTGGTGACCAGGCGATCCACCTCCTCCAGCGTGGTCTCGAGGGCCAGCGCGAGCTCGTCGCGCATCGGCTCGCGCCCCAGCCGCCGGGTGAGGTCCTGCTCCACGCGCCGGAAGCGGACCTGCCGCTCCCAGACGTGGGAGGGCGAGCGCACGGTGCGCGAATGGTTCTGGATCACGCGCATGATCGCCTGGCGGATCCACCACACGGCGTAGGTCGAGAACATGAAGCCGCGCCGGTGATCGAACTTCTCGACGGCGCGGATCAGGCCCAGGTTGCCCTCCTGGATCAGGTCCATGAAGGGAACGCCCATTCGCCGGTACTGCATGGCGAGCTTGACCACGAGCCGGAGGTTGTGCGTCACGAAGGTCTGCTTGGCCTCGTCCTGGAGCGCGAGGGCCCGCGCGGCCCGGGTGAGCCGCGCGCGCGCCGAAGCCACGTTGAGGCCCAGGCGCCGCTTCTCGCGCATGGCGTGCCGCGAGCGGGGGCTCGCGAGCAGCGCCTGGAAGCGGCGCTGGATCGCGATCAGGATCTCGAAGGCGATCCCGGAGCTCGCCAGGTGCCGGCCGATCTCCGCGTCGATCCGCTCGAGCTCGCGGGCCACGCGCTCGCCCGGGCCCGCCGCCAGGGACTCGCGGCGCGCCACGAGCGCCTCGAGCCGGCGCATCTTCGTATCGATCTGCCGGCTCCAGTCGCGCCCGCTGCCGTCCCGGAAGCTGGCGGAGAGCGCCGCGGTCACCCGGCCGGCGCGCTGGCGCTCGCTCCAGCGCTCCAGGATCTCGAGCGCCGTCCCCGGCAGGGCCAGCAGCTCCGAGCGGAAGGCCACCTCCTGGGCCTCGATCACGCGGGCCAGGTCGTAGGTCTGCTCCCGGCTCAGCAGCGGCAGGTCCCCGACCGAGCGGATGTAGTGGTTGAGCCCGTCGAGGGAGGCCTCCGGGGTCTCCCGGTCCGCGGCGCTGCGCCCCCCGGACCCCGGCGGGCGTTCCTCCGGGAGGGAGCCCTCCCAGCCGGCGTCGAGCGCCAAGGCGCCCCTGACCTCGAATCCCGCCTCCGCGCGGTCGCCGTCCATCGAACGCCCCATGGCCCCGGCTGTCCGTCCGTCCCCCTGGCCGGCCAGGTGCAGCCAGGTTACGCCTGGCCGTGTCAACCCCGGGTAAATAGACGGTAAATTGGACGGGGGCGGGGGCGGCGCATTCGACCGGCGGCGGCCCGCCGGGGCGACCGGGCGGGTCCCGCTAGGTCTCCGGCGCCTGCAGGAGCAGGAGCGGGCGCTCGCGCAGGACGCCCCGGGCGGCCCCGCGCGCGGCCAGCACGCACAGGGCGGGGATCAGGGCGACGGTCGCGGCGAGGGGGGGCCAGGCCGGGGTCCAGTCCACGTGGAGGACGGCGCGCGCCAGGAGCGCGCTCGCGAGCAGGCCCGCCGCGGCGCCGGCCAGCGCCGCGAGCAGCCCCAGCGCGCCGAACTCGATGTCGAGGCTGGCGCGGATCTCGCGCAGCTCCGCGCCCAGCACCTTCAGCAGGTTCGTCTCCCAGCGCCGCGCGTGGGCCTGGTCGCGCGCGATGGCCAGCACCAGCACGAGGCCCACCACGAGCGAGAGCAGCGCCGTCGAGGCGATCGCCCAGTGGAGCTGGGAGAGCAGCGCCAGCAGGCGCTGCACGGCGAGGGTCACGTCGACGGCGGAGACGTTGGGGAAGGCCTCGGCGATGGAGGCCTGGAGGGCCTCGCGCTCGCCGGCGGGCAGGCGCGGCACCGAGGCCAGGAAGATCTTCGGCGCCTCCTCCAGGACGCCCGGCTGGAACGCGACGAAGAAATTGGGCTGGAAGCTGTTCCAGCGCACCTCGCGCAGGCTCGTGATCCGCCCCTCCACGGGGACGCCCTGGACGTCGAAGGCGAGAACGTCGCCGAGCCCCACGCCGAGGGCCTCGGCGAACTCGACCTCGAGGGAGATCTCGGGGATCTCGCCGGGGAGGGCCCGCTCGCCCCAGGCGAGGCCGGCCACCAGGGTCTCGGCGTCGCTGGGGGCGGGGGCGTAGGTCAGGTTGTAGCGGCGCGAGCGCAGCCGGCGCCCCTCCTCGCCGGGCTCGGAGCCCTGCGCCGCGCCGGCCTCGTCTCCGCCGCCGCCCTGCACCGCCGCGCCGTTGATCGCGTCGAGCCGCGCGCGCACCATGGGCGCGATGCGCTGGAGCTGGCTTCCGCGCGCCGCGACGTGGGCCGAGAGCGCCTCGACCTGCTCGGGCTGGATGTCGAAGAGGAAGAGGCTCGGGAGCCGCGCGCCCTCCGGCGGGTCGAGCTCGCGCTCGAGCAGCGACTGGAGCTGGGGGGCCAGGGTCACGAGGAGCGCGCAGAGGGACAGGGCCAGGAAGCCGGCCGCGCTGCTCCCGCGGCTCCGGGCCAGCTGGCGCAGGGCCAGCCGCGCGGCCAGGGGCAGCCGGGCGGGCAGGCGCGCCAGGGCCGAGAGCCCGCCGAAGCCGAGGGCGGCCAGCGCCGCCGCGGAGGCGCCGAAGATCCCCGCGAAGACGCTCCCGGCGCGGACGTCGCCGGCGCGCAGCACGGCCACGCCCCAGAACAGGAGGAGCGCCGGGAGGAGCAGCAGGAGGTCGCCCGGGCCGCGCTCGAGGCTGGGTCGGGCGTGCTCGCGGAACAGGTCCCCGGGGCGCAGCCGCCGCAGCCGGACCAGGAACGGAAGGCAGGCCGCCACACTTCCCCCGAGAGCCAGGGCCGTCGCCACGGCGACGGTGCGCGGGCCGACCCGGAGCCCGAGCTCGGCCGGCAGGAGCTCCGCCGCGCTGCGGGCCAGGGCCGGGAGCAGGAGTGCGCCGAGGGCACAGGCGAGCAGGGCGGCCGCCAGGGCCAGCAGCCAGAGCTGGAGCAGGAACACGCCCTGGGCCTGGGCCGGGCTCGCGCCGAGGCTCTGCAAGATGGCCACGTCGCGCAGGCGCCGGCCCAGGGAGGCGCGGAACAGGTAGGCGGCGCCGATCCCGGCCAGGAAGACCGCGCCCATCGAGACGAGCCCGAGGAAGCGCGCCACGGACTCGTAGGCGCGGGCCAGGCTGCGGGTGGCCTCGCCGTGGGACTGCACCGAGAGTCGCGCGTCGCCGCCCGCCCGCCGCAGCTGCGCCGCCACCGCGTCCGGATCGGCGCCCTCCGCAAGGCGGTAGAAGCGCTGGTGCTGGACGCGGCTCCCGGTGGTGACGAGTCCGGTGGCGGGCAGGCGGGCGAGCGCCAGGTAGACGCGGGGCGCGATCGAGAAGCCGCTCGTCGGTCGCCCGCTGTCGCGCGCCACGCTGTGCAGGATGCGGAAGGAGGAGTGGCCCACGCGAAGCTCCGCGCCGGGCCGGACGCCGAGCTGCATCAGCAGCGCCGGATCCACCCACGCGCCCGGCTCGCGCGCGAGGGCCTCCCGCTCGGGGGCCCCCGCCACCCCGTTCCCCTCGAGCTCGATGGCGCCGTAGAGCGGGAAGCGCTCGTCGACGGCGCGGAGCTCGACCAGGCGGGCGCGGCCCGGGGTGCCGGCCATGGAGTAGAGCTGCACGGCGCGCGAGGCGACCGCGCCCTCCCCGGCCAGGGCGTCGAGGCGCGCCACCTCCTCCGGCGCGAGGGCGCGCGTCGATCCCACGACGACGTCCGCCCCCAGGAAGGCGCGCGAGCGCGCCTGGAGCTGGGCGGTGACGGAGGTCTCGAAGGCGTCGAGGGCGACGAAACCCGAGAGCCCCAGGGCCAGGTTGAGCGAGAAGAAGGCGGCGAAGCGCGGGTGGTTGCGGATCTCGCGCAGCGCCAGGCGGAGCCAGGGCGCCCGCGCGGGCCGCTGCGCGGCCCGCGGGCGCTGCCCGGGGCTCCGCTCGGCTACGCCTCGCTGCGCGCCCTCCGGGCCTTCTCCCGTCACGCGAGCCGCCCGGCCTCGAGGTGCAGGCGTCGCCGACAGGAGGCGGCCAGCGCCTCGCTGTGGGTGACCAGCACGAGGGTCGTCTGCTGGCTGTCCACCAGCTCGAAGAGGAGCCGCATCACCGCGTCCCCGGTGCGCGCGTCGAGGCTCCCGCTCGGCTCGTCGGCCAGCAGCAGGGCCGGCTCCACCACCAGGGCGCGGGCGATCGCCACGCGCTGGCACTCGCCGCCGGAGAGCCGCGCCGGGAGGTGGTCCGCGCGCCGGGCGAGGCCCACCTCCGCGAGCGCCGCCGACGCGCGCTCGAGCGCGTCCGGCGCGCGCTGGAGCTCGAGGGGCAGGCTCACGTTCTCGAGGGCGGTCAGCCCGCTCATCAGGTGGAACTGCTGGAAGACGATGCCGAGCTCGGCGGCCCGGAAGCGCGCCAGCTCGCCCTCGGAGAGGCTCGCGAGGTCGCGTCCCGCCACCGAGACGCGGCCGCGGGTCGGCGCGTCGAGGCCGGCGAGCAGCGAGAGCAGCGTCGACTTGCCGCTGCCGGACTCGCCCACGATGGCCAGGCTCTCGCCCCGGGCCACCTCGAGGTCGATGCCGCGCAGCACATCGATGGGTCCGGCCGGGGAGTCGAAGCGCTTCTCCACGCCCGCAAGACAGAGGATCATAGGAGGGGCAACAGGCGTTCGAGCACGGTCTCCGTCACCCGCTCGTATCCTTCCGCGTTGGGGTGGATCCCGTCGGGCAGGTTGAGGCGCGGAACGGCCGCCACGCCCTCCAGCAGGAACGGGATCAGCGCGACGCCCTCGCGCTCGGCGATCTCCGGGAACAGGCGTTCGAACTTGCGCGTGTAGTCGGGCCCGTAGTTGGGGGGGATCTTCATGCCGGCGAGCAGCACCCGCAGGCCGCTCTGCTTGGCCAGCGCGATGGCCTCGCCGAGGTTCCGCCGCGTCTGGTCCAGGTCGAGGCCGCGCAGGCCGTCGTTGCCGCCCAGGGCGAGGATCAGGACGTCGGGCCTCGCCCGGAGCTGCCAGCGCAGGCGCGAGACCGCGCTGGCGGAGGTCGCGCCGGAGATGCCGGCGTTCACCACCCGCAGGTCGCGGTGGCCGAGGGACCGCAGGCGCTCTTCGAGCCGCGCGGGCCAGGCCTGCGCCGGGTCCACGCCGTAGCCCTCCGTGAGGGAATCCCCGAGACACAGGATGGTGGTGGCGGCGCTCGCCGCGGAGGGGGCGGCGAGCAGGGCCAGGGCGAGGAGCAGGGGGGGCCGGATCCAGCGAGGCACCGCAGAACCACCGTAACGCACGCCGCCGCAGCGAAAAAGGCCGATCCCCAGGGGGAAGGGTCGGGGAGGGTGGGGCCGCGGGCCCGGAGCGGGTCGCGGCCGCGCCGGCGGCCCGCGAAAACCCGGGGGCGGCGCGTTTTCGGTTGAGTGGCGGCGCCGCCGCTCCGAACAATCCCCCGAAATCCCGAGCCCTGGGAGGGGCATGGCGCGGACGGCATTCGAGTTCGTCGCGGGCAAGCTCGAACAGCTGACCGGATTCGACAGCCTCCAGGCGCGGGGCACGGTGCGGCTCGCCCTCAAGGAGGCGGGCCTCGACGCCCGCAGCGCCACCGCCGCCCAGATCGCCGTGGTGGTGGAGCGCGTGCTGCCCCGGGAGCTCCGCTCGCGCGGGGTCGCCGAGGGCGAGCGGGTGGCGCGGCGGATCCTGAGCGAGCTCCCCCGGTTCCGGGCCGAGGAGCCCGCCGCGCCCGAGTCACCGGACGACGTCTTCCGCCGCCTCGCGGGCCGCTGATGCGAGCGGCGTCGGGCCGGCTCGCCGGGCTCCGGGCTCCGGGCCCTCTCCGGCGTAGAAGCCGACCCGGTTGCGCCCGGCCGCCTTGGCCTGGTAGAGCGCCCGGTCGGCGCGCTCGAGGACGGCGCGCCAGTCGCGATCGACCTCCTCCCCGAGCCGAGCCGCGGCCACGCCGCAGCTCACGGTGAGGATCCCGTGCGGCGACTCCGGGTGCGGGATCCCGAGCTCGGCGACGGCGCGCCGAAGCCGCTCGGCGGCGATCTGCGCCCCCGCGGCGTCGGTCTCCGGCAGGAGCACCAGGAGCTCCTCGCCGCCGTAGCGGAAGACCGCATCGGACCCGCGCATGAGCTGCTGCAAGGAGGCCCCCACCCGCGCGAGGGCGCGGTCTCCCTCGGCGTGGCCGCAGGAGTCGTTGTAGGCCTTGAAGTGGTCCACGTCGAGGAGCACCGCGGTGTAGACGCGCCCGTAGCGCTGCACGCGCGCGTGGGCGCCGTCGAGCGCGAGCTCCATGGCGCGGCGGTTCCCGATGCCGAGGAGCGCGTCCTCGAGCGAGAGGGCCTCGAATCGCGCAGCCAGCTCGCGGAGGTCGCGGGTGCGGTCCGCCACCGTCTGCTCGAGGCGCGCGTTGCTGCTCTCGAGCTGGCGCACGTAGGCGTCGAGCAGGTCGGTCTGGGTGACGATCCCGGTGCAGCGCCCCTCGCCATCGAGCACCGGGAGTCGCCGGATGTGGTGGGTGCGCAGGAGGGCGACCGCCTCGGCCACCCGGGTTCCCTCCGGAACCCCGATCACGGGGCTCGTCATGACCTGGGAGGCGATTGCGCGCCGGCTCCAGGTCTCCTCGCCCAGCCGGACCACGTCGCGCTCGCTGATCACGCCGACCGGGTTTCCCTTCTCGCAGACCACCACGCAGGAGAGGCGGCGGGCCCGCATCCGGTCCACGACCTCCGAGAAGGGGGCGTCGGGGGCGACGGACTCCACCCCCGCGGTCATCACCTGGGAGACGCACAGCTCTTCCATGCTCCGTGTCTTCGGCGGGGGGGAGACCCCGATTGAACGGAAGTCGCTGCGCGCCCTTCGGGCCCGCCCTCAGGCCCCGGGCAGAGCCGCCTCCCGGCTGGGGAAGGCGACGAGGTGGAGCACGCCCCCGGCCACGAGCGCGCAGCCGGCGACTCCCGCGCCTTGCAGCCAGAGCTCGCACCCGAGCCCCGGCGTCGCGCCCGGGCGGGCCTCGGCGGCCCGCAGCGCCTCGAGGAAGGGCTCGGGTGCGTCGAAGCCCCGGCCCCCCGGGGCCTGGCCCGCGAGCGCCGTGGCCCCCTCCTCCGGCGCCTCCGCCGCGTAGAACGGGAGCAGGGTCGCGAGGGAGCGGGCGAAGAGCTCCGGGGTGGCCAGGAGCTCCAGGCCCAGGATCTCGTCTCCGCGGGCCGCTGCGAAGCCCACCTGGGCCGGGAGCGCCCGGAAGGCGCGGAGCGGCGGGGGGGGTACGGGGGAGGAGGCCAGCACCCGGTGCACCGGAAGGAGGAGCTCGCTCTGCGGCGGCACGAGCGCGCTCGCGCTGGCGGCGAGCGTCTCGCGCTCGAGCGTGAGCTCCTCGCCGAAGAGCACGAGCACGGGATCCGGGGCGCGGCTCGCGAGGGTGAGCCGGGCCGGTGTAGAGCCTCCCTCCGGCGGCCCCAACGACACGAAGCCGTCCTCCAGGGCCTGCACCAGCGGCACGGCCGCCGGCGCGGCGCCGGGGGCCCGCGGTCCCAGCAGGGGCCAGAGCGTGAGCGACTTGGCCGACTGGCGCGGCGCCAGGTGGATGCGGGCGAGCAGGTGTTGCAGGGCCTCTCCGGGGCTGCCGGGAGGGGTGGGACACGGGCGCGGTTGCTTCATGGACGACTCCTTCCGAGGGCGACGGGGGAGAGACGGGCGGGCTCGAGACTGGGGCAGGCGGGTGACGGATCCGGTCACGGCCCCCGGCCGGCGCTCCCCCCCGTTCGGGGGAGGCCGCGGGAGAGGGCCCCGGCGATCCTGGGAAGGGTCGGGAATCGGGCCCAGCTCAGGGGCCTTCACCCAGTCCGCAATCCCGCAGCGCCGGGCCCGGTTCTCCGCCCCCCAGGCACCGGAGCGGCGCGTGCGTCCCCCGCCGCCGGGTGCCCGGATCGAGCCCCGCTTCGGGGGGCCGCGGTGTTACGATCGACCCCATGCGCAGCCAGCGCCAGCGGGTCTTCTCCCCGGCCGAGACCCAGCCGGGGGCGCTCCTCCCGCTCGTCCTCCGCGGCGTCGCCACGCTGCGCGACGGGTAGGCGACCTGGAGCCGGCGGGCCGCGAGCGCCTGCTGCGCGCCCTGGCCTTCGCGCTCGAGGCCCACGAGGGCCAGCTCCGCAAGGGGACGGACGCCCCCACCGCGAGCCACCTGCTCCAGGTGGCGGGGCTGGTCCTCGAGCACGGGGGCGATGCGGACCAGGCCGCCGCCGGCCTGCTGCACGACGCGCTCGAGGACTGCGACGGCGTGACGAGCGAGGCGCTCGCCGAGCGCTTCGGCCCCGACGTGGCGCGCATGGTGGAGGATTGCAGCGACAGCCTCGCCGCCGACCGCCCGGGCCAGAAGAGCGACTGGGGCCTGCGCAAGCGGTGCCACCTGGAGCGGCTCGCCGCCGTGGGGCCGCGCAGCGCGCTGGTCGCCGCCTGCGACAAGCGCCACAACCTGGCGGCCCTGGTCCGCGACCTGCGCGAGGAGGGCCTCGTCTGCCTCGAGCGCTTCCGCGCGGGTCCGGCGGAGCAGCTCTGGTACTTCGATGCCCTGCTCGCAGCGCTGGGGCCCCAGATCCCGCCCCGCCTGCGCCAGGAGCTCGACGGGCTCCTCGCCGAGCTCCGCGCCCTGCTCGCGGTCGCGGGTCGAGCCTAGCCCGCGCGGTTCCCGCAGCGGGCCCCTAGGCCTGGGCGCGCAGGCGGGCGATCCGCTGGTCCAGGGGCGGGTGGCTCACGAAGAAGCGCTTGAGGCCGCCCCCGTCGCCGGAGATGCCGAAGGCCGCCATCTCCCGCGGCAGCGACGGCTGCTCCGCGCTGGCCTTGAGGCGCTCGAGGGCCGCGATCATGGCCGGGCGGCCCGCCAGGCGCGCGCCGCCGGCGTCGGCCCGGAACTCGCGCTGGCGCGAGAACCACATGACCACCGCCATGGCGAGGATGCCGAAGACCAGCTGGGCCAGCATGTAGGTGAGGAAGTAGGCGGGCCCCACGCCCCGCTCGGTCTTGAAGACCACCCGGTCCACGTAGAAGCCCACCACGCGCGAGAAGAAGATCACGAAGGTGTTGACGACGCCCTGGATCAGGGTGAGCGTGATCATGTCGCCGTTCGCGACGTGACTCACCTCGTGCCCGACCACCGCCTCCACCTCCGCGCGGGGCATGCGCTCCAGGAGGCCGGTGCTCACGGCCACGAGGGCGCGGTTGCGGCTCGCGCCGGTGGCGAAGGCGTTGGGGGCGTCCGAGGGGAAGACGGCGACCTCGGGCATGCCGATGCCCGCCGCCTGGGCCTGGTGGGCCACCGTCTGGAGGAGCCACTGCGCGGTGGCGCCGTTGGCCTCGGTGATCAGCTGGGCTCCCGTCGCCCGCTTGGCCATGAACTTGGAGAGGGCGAGGGAGAGGAAGCTGCCCCCCATGCCGAAGACCGCGGCGAAGATCAGGAGCGAGTTGAGATCGAGACCGCCGCGCGCATCGAGGATCCCGTCGACCCCGAGGAGCCGGAGCACGATGCTCAGCACGAAGACGACGGCGAGGTTGGTGAGGAGGAAGAGGAAGACGCGCTTCATGGCGGGGCTCCGCGGCGCCGACGGGCGCACGGGGAATAGGCTAGGGCCCGGCCCACCGGCGTCAACCGGAGGCGGGGCCAGGCCCTCGGCTCCCGGGCGGCTCCGCGCCGCAGCTGCGCGCGGGCGCCTTGCGCTCAGCGCGCAGGCGCGGCGGGTCCGGGCGCGTTCGGCTCCACGGCGGCGATGCGCTGCTCGAAGCCATCGAAGCGCTGCTCGAGCTGGTAGAAGCGCCGGAGGAGCTCCTGCTGGCCGCGGGCGTACTCGGTCTCGAGGGCGGTGCGGGCCTCGTCGACCCGGTCCTGGCGCAGCTCGACCTGGGAGACGCGATCGAGAAGCGGCCCCGCCTGGAAGCCGGCGGCCTCCGCGGGCGCGGGCCCTGCCGCGCGGGCGGCGGCGAGCTGCTCCTCGAGCTCCGCGACGCGCCGGCCGGCCTGCTCCAGGCGCCGCTCGAGGGCCGCGAGCTGCCGCGCGGCCGCGCCCGCCTCCTGCGGATCGCGCTTGCCGGCGTCCGCGAGCTGGGCGAGGGCGCGCTCCATCTCCTGGCGCAGTGCCTGGAACTCCGGCTGCTCCGAGAGCGGGGGCGCCGGGGAGGCCGCCTCCGGCTCCAGCGAGCCCGCCTCCGGGGCCGCCGGCTCCGGGTGCGCCAGGAGCGCCCAGGCGGCGAGGGCCCCCGCGGCCGCCAGGTACGGCAGCGCGTGGCGCTGGAAGGTCCGGCGCAGCATGCGCCGCTCGGCCGGAGTGAGCTTGATCTCCTCGCCCGCCATGGCGCGCCTCTCATCGGCAGCTCGCCCGCGGCACTCAAGGCCCGCGGCGGCAGCGCCCGCGGCGCACGGGTATTTTCCTCTCGCCATGCTCGAGGTGGAGAAGAGCCCCGGTCGAGCCACTCCGGAGGGAACGCGGCGCTTCGCCGAGCGGTTCTCCCATCTCCCGGGCCACTTCCGCTGCCCCGACCGCCTGCTGCTCCCCTCCCTCGGGCTCGGGCTCCGCAATGGAGAGCCGGGCGGCCGGGACGAGCTCCTCTACCGCGGGGCGGTGGCGCAGCTCCTGGAAGGCGGGGTGAACCTCTTTGCCACCGCGCTCTCCGAGCGCCTCCAGAAGAGCGAGCGCAGTCTCGGTGCGGCCCTCGAGCGCGCCTTTCGCGGCGGTCGCGTGGCCCGCGACGAGATCTGCGTCGTCACCAAGGGCGGCTACCTCACGCCGGACCCGGACTTCGCGGAGAGCCCGGCCCGGGTCCGCCGCTACCTCCGGGAGACCTACCTCGACTCGGGGCTCGTCGATCCCGACCACCTCTCCCACGGCGCCCACTGCCTCGACCCTCCCTTCCTGCGCGACCAGATCGAGCGCAGCCGCCGCAACCTGCGCCTCGAGACCCTCGACCTCTACCTGCTCGAGGATCCCGAGCTCGCGCTCCAGGCGGCCGGGGCTGCGGAGTTCCGGCGCCGGATCTGCGCCGCCTTCGAGGAGCTCGAGCGCGCGGTGGAGGCGGGCTGGATCGGCGCCTTCGGCCTCTCGACCTGGGACGGCTTCCTGCGACCCCACACGGATCGCCACCACCTGGGAGTCCTCGACCTCTTCGGGTGGGCCCTCGACGTGGGCGGCGCCGATCACCACCTGCGGGCGCTCCAGGTCCCCTACGGGCTGGCCCTGCCCGGGGCCCTGTGCTTCGAGTCGCAGCTCGGGCCGCGCGGCGCCAGCGAGGCGCTGCTCGCGACCCTGCGCGGCACCGGCACCGCCGTCTTCGCCAGCGCTCCGCTGCTCCAGGGGCGCGCCCTCGGGGCGCTCCCGGAGCTCGTGCACCGGAGCTTTCCGGAGGCCCGCAGCGACGCTCAGCGCTGCCTGCAGTTCGTGCGCAGCACGCCGGGCGTCACCGCCGCCATCGTCGGCATGCGCGAGCCGGAGCACGTGGAGGAGAATCTGGCGCTCGCGCGGGTGCCGCCGGCCCCGCCGGAGCGCATCGAGGCGCTCCTGCGCGAGGCGGCGGAGGGGGCCGGGGGATGAGCGGCGGCGGGGCCGGGGGCGCCCGGCGCCGGGGCCGGCGCGACCGCCGCGCCCGGGCGGCATCCAAGATCGCGACCCGAGCAGAGGAGCAGGGCTCGTCCATGCGGTGCCCCAGATCGAATCCGCTTCCGATCCCGTCCCGCGAGATCACCGCCCCGGAGCTCGGGCTGGGACGGCGCGAGCTGCTGCGCGGGGCCGCCCTCGCGGCGGGGGCGGCGCTCCTCCCCGGCTGCTCGCGACCGCCCCTGCCGCGGGTGGAGCTCCCGCGGCTCGAGGGCGTTCGCCACGACCCCGAGAGCACCGAGGAGCCCACCGACTACGAGGACGCGACCACCTACAACAACTTCTACGAGTTCGGGAGCGGGAAGGAGGACGCGGCTCGCTACGCCGGGAGCCTGCGCACGCGGCCCTGGTCCGTGGTGATCGAGGGCGAGGTCATGAGGTCCGGCGTGCTGGACCTCGAGGACCTGCTGCGCCCCCACGCCCTCCAGGAGCGCGTCACCCGGCTGCGCTGCGTCGAGGCCTGGTCGATGGTGATCCCGTGGGTCGGCTTTCCCCTGGGCGACCTGCTGCGGCGCTTCGAGCCCACCTCCCGCGCCAGGTACGTCGCCTTCGAGAGCCTCTACGATCCCGAGCAGATGCCGGGGCGCGCGTTCTCGGCGATCGATTTCCCCTACCAGGAGGCGCTGCGAATCGACGAGGCGATGCATCCGCTCGCCTTCCTGGCCGTGGGCATGTACGGGCGCGTGCTCCCCAACCAGAACGGCGCGCCGCTGCGGCTGGTGGTGCCCTGGAAGTACGGCTTCAAGAGCATCAAGTCGATCGCGCGGATCCGCTTCACGGAGGCGCAGCCCGAGACGAGCTGGAATCGGGCCGCGCCCGACGAGTACGGCTTCTATGCCAACGTGAACCCCGCGGTCCCGCACCCGCGCTGGAGCCAGGCGAGCGAGCGCCGCGTCGGCGAGCTCGGCTCCCGCGCGACCCTGCTCTTCAACGGCTACGCCGACCAGGTGGCGCCCCTCTACGCCGGCCTGGACCTCCACAGGTTCTTCTAGCGGCGCTGGTGCTCCAGCAGGACGTCGAGGTTGATGCGCGCCGCCTCGAGGTCGGGGTCGATCTGGAGCGCATAGCGCAGCTGCTGGATGGCCGCGTCGTACTGCTCGCGGCCCGCGAGGGCCGTGGCCAGGTGGACGCGCGCGGGGGCGGAGTCCGGGCGGAAGCGCAGCGAACGCTCCAGGTGCGCCGCCGCCTCGTCGTAGCGGCCCTCGAGCAGGTAGAGCTTCCCCAGCCGGCTGTGGGCGACCTCCTTGCTCTGCTCCGGGAGGAGCGACACGAGCTTCCACTCGCGGATGAGCCGCTGCCGGTCCGACGTGCCGGCCAGGGTGCGCAGGAAGGCAGCGCGGTCCACGGCGAGGTCCGGCAGGCGCCCCTCGCTGCGCAGGGATTGCGCCATGCCCGCCAGCACCGCTCCCCCGAGCAGGGCGACCGACGCGGCCAGGGCGAGCCGGGAGAGCGCCTCGCGGGTCCTGGCGCTGATTCCGGTCACGCCGGAGCCACGCCCTGGTCGACGATGCGCCGGTTGTCCCCGCCCTTGCCCAGGCGCCAGATGAAGGCGTCCACGATGAAGTGGTGGATGTTGATCGCGGCGCTCACCAGGACCAGGCTCTCGACCATCCCGAAACCGGCCAGCACGTACGCCTGGGGCAGGCAGGAGAGCAGCGCGTAGCCCAGGAGCGCGCTGGCTCCGTAGAAGGAGAGCACGTGGTAGAGCGCGCCGCGCTGGTTCTCCGCCCGGGCGAGCTGGTCGCGAACGTGGAAGATGGTCACGATGCCGAGGTACTGGATCCCGTGAAAGATGGTCGAGAGCACGAAGGCGTCCTTGTAGGACAGCACCACCCACCAGACGGCGTTGGACAGCATGACGAGCAGGCTGATGGCGGGCATCGGCCCGCTGGCGCTGCGCCACACCCAGGCGAAGAGCGCGACGGGTGCGGCCATCATCAGGACCTCGAGCGCGCGGGCGGCGAACGCGAGGGGAACCGCGGCGACCGGCTGCTCGAGCCACCCGGCGGGCAGCAGCCACCCGATCCCGGCGTCCTGCGACTGGGCGAGCGCGTGGAGGAAGGGGAGCAGGCACACCCACCAGAGCCAGCTCTTCACGCGCGGGCTGATCTCGCAGCCCGAGCGATAGCTGTACATCACGGCCAGGCCGTAGGCCTGCGCCGAGTAGTGATAGGGCGACCAGGTCAGGAAGAGCGCCAGCACGTGGCGCCCCAGGACCTCCGATTCGAGGATCGAGAGGGTGAGGAGCAAGAGCGCCACGAGCGGGAAGACGCGGGTCAGGAAGGGCCAGACCCGATCCCCCCCGGGCTTCGTGTAGAGACGCACCGTCGAGGAGGCGAGGTGCGCGCTGCTGCAGAGCAGGATGATCGCCGGCCACAGGGACACGGTCTCCCCGCCGAAGCGGAGGGTCGCGAAGGAGAGGTCCCCGCCCGAGGGGAGCAGCGCCGTCACCACGAGGGAGAAGCCGCCGCCGATGACCAGGTAATCGAAGGAGGGGTGCACGAAGGTGCGACCCGCCAGGGCACTCGCGAGGCTCCGTCGCCCGGGCTGTCGAACCATGGAAGCCCTCTGCCCCGTCGCCAGTATAGCGCCGGGGAGAGGTCGGATCAGGGCTCCGGGTGGCCGGCGCCCTCGCCCCACAGCTCGCGCAGGCGGCGGTCTCGCCCGCAGGCGGTGCGGTACAGGCCGTAGCGCACGGGGTTCTTCGCGTAGTAGTCCTGGTGATCCGCCTCGGCGGGGAAGAAGGTCCCGACCGGGGCGATCTCCGTGGCGATGGGCTCCGCGAAGCGCCGGCTGCGCTCGAGCTCCGCCTTCGAGCGCCGGGCCGCCTCCGCCTGGGCCGCGTCGTGGGTGAAGATGGCGCTTCGGTACTGGTTGCCCCGGTCGCAGAACTGCCGGTCCACCGCCAGCGGGTCGATGTTGCGCCAGAAGACCGCGAGGAGCTCCTCGTAGCGCACCCGCGCCGGGTCGAAGACGACCTGCACCGCCTCGGCGTGGCCCGTGGCGCCGGAGGAGACCGCCTCGTAGCTCGGCGCCGGCGCGTGTCCTCCCGTGTAGCCCGCGGTGGTGGAGACCACGCCGGGAAGCTCGTCGAAGGGCTGCTCCATGCACCAGAAGCAGCCCCCGGCGAAGGTGGCGCGGGCCAGCGGCGCGGCGGCGGCCCCCGGGGCGGCCGCGGGCTCGGCTCCCGCCGCGCCCGCCGCCCACAGGCTGGCGAGGAGGACCCCCAAGCCCCGCGCGCGGAACCCTCGGCCGGACATGCTCCCTCTCGCCTCGGATGGGTGGGAAGAAATCGTCAGCCCGGGATGATCTTCCCGCCAGGCCTGCCCGACATGAGCGGCGACTCGGGGACCACGATGCGCGAGACCTCGCGGCGCTGGATCTCGCGCGCCTCCTCGATCAGGCGCTCCACGGCCTCGTTCACGGCGCGCGGGAAGCGCTGGATCGCCTCCTCCAGGCTCGCGGCCTCGAGGGGGCAGCTCACCGGCAGCGGGCCGGCGTTGGAGAGGATCTGGGTCTGGCCCATGAAGAGGGTGGGGCGACCCGGGTCCGGCGAGCCGTCCGATCGCACGGGCGTCAGCACGCGGATCGTGGCGATCCGCAGGTCGGTGTAGACGTCCTCGCGGTAGAGGTTCTCGCGATCGACCTCGAGCTCCTGGAGCGGGACGTGTTCCCGATCGCTCATCTGGACCTCCTCCCGCTCCGTTCCCGCGCGCGTCGGGCCGAAGGCCGGAGACTAACACACGGCCACCGCCGGCTCCCCCGGCGCGCCCGTCCGCCCCGCGCCCCGTCCCTCTGCTAGCGTGCCGGCGTGTCCGCGGCGCTCCGGCTCCCCTCGCTGCTCGCCATCGGCGCGCTCGCTTGCCACGGCGGCGGCTCGGGTCTCCCGCGCGGGCAGATCGTGGATCTGAGCCACGCCTTCGACGCGCAGACCATCTACTGGCCCACGGAGGAGGGCTTCGCCTTCGAGCGCGGCTTCGCCGGCGAGACGCAGGCCGGCTACTACTACGAGGCCCACCGCTTCCGGGCGGCCGAGCACGGCGGGACCCACCTGGACGCGCCCGCCCACTTCGCGCGCGGCGGTCGGCACGTGGACGAGCTCCCCCTCGAGCGCCTCGTGGGCGAGGCGGTCCTGGTGGACGTCCGCCCGGCCTGCGCGCGCGACCGCGACTACCGGGTGGGAGTCGAAGACCTGGCCGCCTTCGAGCGCGAGCACGGCGCGATCCCGCGCGGGGCCATCGTGCTCCTGCGCACAGGCTTCGGCCTCTTCTGGCCCGACCGCGAGCGCTACCTCGGCACCGCGGCGCGCGGGCCGCAGGCGGTGCGGGACCTCCATTTCCCGGGTCTCCACCCGGAAGCCGCCCGCTGGCTCGTGGCCGAGCGCGGCGTCGCCGCCGTCGGCCTCGACACGGCCAGCATCGACCACGGCCCCTCCGCGCTCTTCGAGGCGCACCGCGTGCTCTCCGAGGCCGGTGTTCCCGCCCTCGAGAACCTGGCCCGCCTCGAGTCGCTCCCCCCTCGCGGCTTCCAGGTGATCGCCCTGCCCATGAAGATCCGCGCCGGCTCCGGCGCTCCGCTGCGCGCCGTGGCACTCCTCCCCTGAGCGCGAGCCCGCAAGCCGCGCGACCGGGTTATCCTCGGGCCTCGTGCGGGGCCCCGCCGTCATGGGTGGCGTGATCTCCCCTGCGCTCCCGAGCGCTCTCCTCACGATCGCCCACGTCACCGGCGAGCGGGGTTTCTCCGGAGGCGAGGTCCAGGTATTCCTGCTGATCGAGGGGCTGCGCAAGCGCGGCCACCACAACGTGCTCCTGTGTCCCGAGGGCAGCCGCAGCCACGAGGAGGCGCGGCGGCGCGGGATCGAGGCGCGCGCGATCCGCGCTCGCAACGAGTGGTCGCCGCGCAACTGGCTCGGCATCTGGCGAGAGCTCGGCCGTCTGCGGCCCGACCTGGTCCACCTGCACTCGGGCCATGCCAACTGGCTCGGTGGGCTCGCCGCCCGCCCGCTCGGCCTCCCGGCCCTCACCACGCGGCGCATGGACCGGCCCGTGAAGCGGAATCTGCGCACGCGGCTGCTCTACGGCTCCTGTGTGCGGCGCGCGGTCGCGATCTCCGAGAGCGTGGCGAGGCAGCTCGTGGCGGGCGGTGTGCCCGAGTCCATGGTGCGCGTGGTGAGGAGCGCCGTGGACCCGGATGCGCTCCACCCGCAGCGCAGCCGCGAGGTGACCCGGGCCGCGGAGGGCCTCGACGCGGCCACGCCGCTGCTCCTGGCCGCGGCGGCGCTGGTGCGCCGCAAGGGGCTCGACGTGCTGATCCAGGCGCTGGCGGAGCTGCGCGGGCGGGGGCCGGAGCCGGCGCTCTGGATCGCCGGCCAGGGCCCGGAGCGCGCCCGCCTGGAGCGCCTGGCGCGGGCGCAGGGCCTCTCGTCCCGGGTGCGCTTCCTGGGCCACCGGCGCGACGTCCCGGACCTGCTCCTGGCCTGCGACGTCCTGGCGCTGCCCTCGCGCCGGGAGGGGCTCGGCGTGGCCGCCCTCGAGGCCATGGCTCTGGCGCGCCCGGTGGTGGCCTCTCGCGCCGGGGGGCTGCGCGAGGCGGTCGATCACGAGCGCACGGGTCTCCTGGTCCCGCCCGGCGACCCGCCCGCCCTGGCCGCGGCGCTCGCGCGGCTGCTCGAGGAGCCGCAGCTGAGGAACCGGCTCGGCGAGGCCGGGCCGCGCTGGGTGGCGCGGGAGTTCTCCCTGGGGCGGATGGTGGAGGCCTACGAGCGGCTCTATCGCCAGGTGGTGGCCGAGGGGGCGCGCGGTTGAAGGCGCCGCGCATCGGGGTGGTGGGGGCGCGCCGGGCGCGCCAGGGCCTCGGGCCCTTCGTGGTGCGCGACCTCGTCTGCGCTGGCGCGGAGGTCCGCTCCTTCGTCGCGACCTCCGAGGAGACCCGCGTGGCCGGGGCCCAGGAGCTCCTGCGGGTCGCCGGGGTCGAGGCGCGCGGCTACCTGTCGCTCCCGGAGATGCTCGCCGGCGAGGAGCTCGACGCCCTCGCGATCCTCTCGCCGGCCGGCACGCACGAGGCGTACCTGGAGGCGGCGCTCGCGGCGGGGCTGCACGTGCTGTGCGAGAAGCCCTTCCTCTGGCTGCGCTCCCACCTCGCGGAGCGGGCCGCCGAGCTCGTGACGGGCTTCTCCGCCCGCGGGCTCCTGCTCTTCGAGAACTGCCAGTGGCCCTACACCCTGGCCGCCTACCGGCGCCTGCACCCGGGCGCCCTCGAGCGCGCACCGGCCCGCTTCGAGATGCGCATGCAGCCGGCCTCGGGAGGCGTGGAGATGCTCGGGGATTCGGCTCCGCACGCGCTCTCCCTGCTCCAGGCGGCCGTGCCCGGATCGGGCGCCGCCCTCGAGGCGGTGCGCTTCGACGGCGATCCTGCGGCGGGGCCCCTCGCGATCGAGTTCCGCTTCCGCACCGATGCCTCCGACACCGGGGTGCGCCTGGATCTGCGCCCCACCCGGGCGCACCCGCGCGAGGCCGCCTACGCCTTCGACGGGCGCTGGGCAGAGCGCAGCGTGGAGCCGGAAAGCTACGCCCTGGCCTTCGCCGACGGCCCGCGCAGGGTCCCCGTTCCGGATCCCATGGCGGCGCTCCTGACGGACTTCTCGGACGCGTTGCGGCGTCCCGAGCGCGGGCCCGATCCGCAGCGCGGCGCGGCCATCGCCGAGCGCATGGGTCTGCTCGAGGCGCTGGTGCTGGCGTTCCGGGCGCGCTTTGGCTGAGGTCCCGCCGGCGGCGGGGGCCCCGGGGCCGGAGCGCATCCTGGTGCGCGCTCCCACCTGGGTGGGCGACGCGGTGATGGCCACGCCGGCCCTGCGCGCGCTCCGGGCCGCGCACCCGAGGGCCCGCATCTGCCTCGAGGGGCGCCCGGCGCTCGAGGGGCTCCTGCGGGGGCTCCCGCACTTCGACGAGTTCCTGCCGGAGGCCGGGCGCGGCGCGCGGGGCGCGCTGGTGCGCGCCCGGCGGCTGCGCGCCCGGCGCTTCGACTGGGCGCTGCTGCTCCCGGACTCGGCGCGCGCCGCGCTCGGTCCCTGGCTGGCGGGCATCCCGCGCCGCGTGGGCTACGCCCGCGATCCCCTGCGCCGGGCGCTGCTCAGCGAGGCGCTGCCCCCGCCGCGCGACGCCGCCGGAGACCGGCTGCCGATCCCCATGGTGGAGCGCTACCTGCGGCTCACCCGGCACCTGGGCTGCCCGGACCGCGGCCTGCACGAGGAGCTGGTGGTGGACCCGCAGGTGGCGGCCCGCCTGGACGCGGACCTCGAGCGCCGCGGCGCCGATCCGGGCGAGGCCCTGCTGGCGGTGACGCCCGGGGCCGGCTTCGGCCCGAGCAAGCTCTGGCCCCCGGAGCACTTCGCGCGCGCCTGCGACGAGCTCGCGCGCCGCTTCGGCCTGCGCCCGGTGCTCGCACCGGGCCCCGACGAGGTCGAGATCGCCCGGGCCGTGGCGGCCCGCGCCCGGGAGCGCGTCATCTGCCGCGTGGACCCGACCGTGAGCCTCGAGGAGCTCAAGGCCCTGGTGGCCCGGGCGCGGCTCGTGCTCTCCAACGACACCGGGCCGCGCCATGTGGCCGTGGCCCTCGGCCGCCCGGTCATCGTGTTGATGGGTCCCACGGACCCGCGCCACACGGCCTCGAACCTCGAGCGCCAACGCGTGCTGCGCGAGGAGGTGGAGTGCAGCCCCTGCCAGCTCAAGGTCTGCCCCATCGACCATCGCTGCATGACGCGGCTCGCACCCGAGCGCGTGCTGCGCGCCGCCGAGGAGCTTCTGCGATGAAGGGGACGTTCCTTGCGTTCTTTCGTTTCGCGCCTCGCGTCGCCAAGGGACGAGGCCTCGGAAGGCGAAACGAAAGAACGCAAGGAACGTCCCCGGGTCGGGGTCACTCGAGCAGGCGGGCGCGCAGGCGCTCGACGCTGGCGTCGTCCACGCCGATGGCACGGGCGTAGCCGCGCGCCCCGCCCCAGCGCTCGCGCAGCCCGGCCAGCAGCTCGAGCATGGTGCGCGGCTCGGCGTGCAGGGTCTCGGGCGGCAGCGCCGCGAAGACGCCCTCGTAGCCCCGGCTGGCCGTGAGGCGGGCCACGATGGCGTCCAGGTGGTCGCGCGTCGCCGCGTAGTCGGCCACGACGATCTCGTCCTCCACGTCCAGCAGGCCGAGGACGAGGGCCGAGACCATCCCGGTGCGGTCCTTGCCGGCGGAGCAGTGGAAGACCGCGGGCGAGCGGGAGTCGGCCAGCGCGCCCAGGACCCGCGCGAAGGCCTCGCCCGCCCGCTCGAACATCAGCAGGTAGAGCTGCCCGAGCCCCAGGTCGGGCGGCGGGCGGGAGCTCTTCGCGACCCGTCCGTCGAAGAGCGGCAGGTGCTGGATCTGGATGGGCTCCCGGGCCAGGAGCCCGCGGCCGTCGAGCTCGACCTCGGCGCTCGAGCGCAGATCGAGCACCTCCCCGAGGCCGAGCTCCTGGCGCAGGAGCTGGACGTCGCGCTGCGTGAGGTCGTGGAGGCCGTCGGCGCGGAAGAGCCGGCGCCAGCGCACGCTCCGCCCGCCCGCGGCCGGGTAGCCGCCCAGGTCGCGGAAGTTGTGACAGCCCTCGAGCTCGATCTGCCGCTTCACCGCGCTCCCGGGTTTCGCTCGCCCGCCGGCGACTCAGGCCAGCCCCGGGCTCGCCAGTCGCTCCAGCTCCTCGAGATGGTGGATCGTGACGAAGCCCCGGTCGAGGCTGATGAGCCCCTCGTCGACCCAGCTGCGCATCTGCTTGTTGACGCTCTCCCGGGTCGCGCCCACCAGGTCGCCCCATTCCTCCTGCGAGAGCTTGAGGTCGATGCGCACGCCCTCCGGCGTCGCCTCGCCACAGCTCTGGGCGAGGCTGGCGAGCTTCTTGGCCAGGCGCAGGGGGAGGTTCAGGAAGAGCGTGTCCTCCACCAGCTCGCTCATGTGGCGCAGGCGCGCGGCGAGGATGCGCAGCAGCTGGAGGGCGAGCTCCGGGTGGCGGCGCAGGAAGTCGAGGAAGTCGCGGCGGTCGACCGCCAGCAGCTCGCAGGGGTCGAGGGTCACCACCGTGGCCGTTCGCGGTCCCTCCGAGAGGAGGGCGACCTCGCCCAGCACGTCGCCGGGCTTCAGGATGTCGAAGACCACGTCGTCGCCCGCATCGGAGGTGGTGAAGGCCTTGAGCCGGCCGCTCACCACCACGTAGACCTGGCTGCCCGGGTCGCCGCGGTGGAAGAGCTCCTCGCGGCTCGGGAGGGTCAGGCTGCGCGCGACCGAGCCGAGGTCCGCGAGGGCCCCCGGGCCGAGCTCCCGGAACAGGGCCACGCGGGCCAGGATGGCTTGCTTCTGCCTTGGGGTGCAGGCCGGCACGGGTCCAGGATACACGGCGGCCCACCCCGGCGGCGCGCCGGAGCGCGGGGCTCCGCCCCCCCCGCCCCCTCAAACCCGGCGCCGTTCCTGCCGAAACCATGCGGGCCCGGAAGGTGTGCGCGAGGGGCGCCCCCCGGGTGGGGCCCGGAGCCCCGGCGGCCGCCGGGAGGGGGAGGCGAGTGTGGCGCAGCCGGCCAGGGCCCTGGAGGTGGCCCTCGACCCGAGCCTGGGGCCCGAGGACGAGCTCCCCCATCCCCCGAGCCCCGAGCACGAGTCCTGGCAGGAGTCCTGGTTCTGGGACTGGCACGACGCGCGCGGCGAGCGGGCGGGCCATTGCCGCTTCGGGGTCCACCCCAACCAGGGGCGGGCCTGGCTCTGGCTCTACCTCCTCGGCGGCTCCGAGTGGGTGGCCCTCGACGAGCCGCGCCTTCCGCTCGCGGGCCCGACCGCTCCCCGCGTGGCCTGGGAGGGCTTCGGCCTGCGCCTGGCCTTCGATTCCCGTGAGCCGCTGCGCGCGGGCCGCCTCCAGGTGGAGGGCATCGGGCGGGTGCTCTCCGGACCCCGGGCGGGACGGCTGCTCCCGCTCGGCGTCGACCTCTCCCTGGAGGGGTCCGGGCCCGCCCGCGCCCGTGGCCCGGGGCGCGTCGGTGGCCCCGGGGCGGGTGGCTTCGTCGCGAACCGCTACGAGCAGGCCAGCCAGGTGTCGGGTCGGCTGCGCCTGGGCGGGAGCGAGCACCCCTTCCAGGGGTGCGGCGGAAGCGAGCACAGCTGGGGCCCCCGCTCCTGGAACCTCGAGTGGGAGCACTTGACGCTCCAGCTGCCCGGGGGGCGCGTGCAGGCCTCGGTGACGCGCATTCCCGAGGTGGGCCGCCTCGCCACGGGGCTCCTCGAGGGCGAGCCCCCGGTCCCCCTTGCCGACGTCGACCTCGAGCTCGAGTACCGCGATTCGGACCTGGCGCGCGCCGTCTCGGGGCGCGTCGCGCTGCGCGGCAAGGACGGGAGCGCGATCAGCGGCCGGCTCGAGTCGATCGCGGCCGCCGACCTCGACATCACCCACGTGCTGGCCCCGCACCAGCGCAGCGTCTGCCGCCGCACCCTGGTGCGCTTCTGGCCCCGCCGCAGGGGCTGGCGCAAGCCCGCCGCCTGCGTGGGCTGGCTCGAGTCGAATCGCTTCGTCGACTGAATCCGCTCGGGCCTGCCTGCCGATCTTCGCTCCGCGGCGCCTCGCTGCGCGCGGGGCGGGCGGGTGTGCTTCTCGCTCCGCTTCCCCGGTGGCACCCGGGCGCTGCACGCCTCCTCTCCCGCGTGAGCCGCCTGGGCCCTTCGGCACACCGTGTTCCGCGGGATCACCGGGAGCACACGCCCCGGGCCCGGGCGCTGCGATGCGTCCAGGGGCTCCCGATCGCTCGCCTTCGGGCTTGCGGTCAGGCGCGCAGGGCCGTGCGCAGGGCGGCGCCCGCCTCGGCCACCGCGGCCCGGGCCCGCTCGATGGCGGCGCCCATGCCGAAGAAGCCGTGGATCATGCCGTCGTAGCGGCTCAGGGTCACCGCGACCCCCGCCTCGCGCAGGCGCGCCGCATAGGCCTCGCCCTCGTCGCGCAGCGGGTCGTACTCGGCCGTGATCACGAGGCCCGGCGGAAGCCCCTCGAGCTTCTCGGCGCGCAGCGGCGAGGCGTAGGGGTCGGCGGCCTGGGCGGCCCGGGCGAGGTAGTGCTCCCAGAACCAGCGCATCTGCTGGGCGGTCAGGAAGTAGCCCTCGCCGTTCTCGCGGTAGGAGGGCGTGTCGAAGGCGCAGTCGGTCACGGGATAGATCAGGAGCTGGAAGCGCAGCTCCGGCCCGCCGCGGTCGCGCGCCATGAGGGCCACGACGGCGGTGAGATTCCCGCCCGCGCTGTCGCCGCCGATGGCCAGGCGGCGCGGGTCGACGCCGAAGGCGGCGGCGTTCTCCGCCACGAAGCGCGTCGCGGCGTAGCAGTCCTCCGGGGCGGCCGGGAAGCGGTGCTCGGGGGCGAGCCGGTAGTCGACGGAGACGACCGCGCAGCCGGCGGCGTTGGCGAGGCTGCGGCAGGTGCCGTCGTGGCTGTCGAGGTTGCAGAGCACGAAGCCGCCCCCGTGGAAGTAGACGAGCGCCGGGAGCGGCGCCGGGCCCGCGCCCGCCGACGCGTAGACGCGCACCGGCAGGGGGCCGGCGGGTCCGGGCAGGGTGCGGTCCTCGACGCGCGCCACCGCCTCGCCGGGGACCAGGGGCATCGCGGCGAAGGCGGCCCGCACCCGGGCGGGCTCCAGGGAGGTCCAGTCGAAGGACAGGGCGGCGAGCTGGTCGATCACGAGCTGGCACTGGGGGTCGAGGGGCATGCGCTCTCCCGGATTCTGGCCGCGCGGGCGGGCCCCGGCGCGGAGCCCCGAAGACTACACCCCGGGAGGTACGGCGGGGCGGCCGCGGAGCGGTCCGCCGTCGCGCCCGCGGGGAATCTCCCCCCGACTCCGGGCCGCTGCCCCGAGATCCGGCGGTCCCCCGGCGCGCTATGCTCGGGGAACGGGGGCCCGCGCCGGGGAATTCGGCGCGGAGACGGACGCTTGTCGAGGGGAGTTGCCGCGGGTTCCGCGGGCCCCGGAACGCGCTCGCGGGAGGAGCTGGTCGCGCGGAGGCCGCGATGAGCGACTCGCGAAAGACGAAGGCAGCGTTGCTCGCGGAGCTCGCCGACCTGCGCGAGGAGGTCGCCCTCGCCCGCGCCGGCGCCGCCGGAATCTCCAGCGCCGATTCCGCCGTCGGCGAAGGCCGCTCGCAGCTCATCCTCGAGCACACCCGCGCCATCGTGGTGGAGACCGACGGCCGCGGGCGCGTCACCTGGGCGAGCCCCAGCGTGACGGAGATCCTGGGCTTCGACCCCGGGGAGCTCGTCGAGCAGCGGGGATCCGACTGGCTCCACGAGGCGGACCGCGCCTCCCTGGTGGAGGTGTTCCGGCGCCTGCTGAGCGGTGGCGGCGGCGCTGCCCAGGCCACGGTCCGCGCGCGCCACAAGGACGGGCGCTGGCTCTGGCTGGAGATCTCCCTGGGCAGCTACCGCACCGCCTGCGGCGGGACCCGCACGCTGGGGGTGGCCCGGGACGTGACGTCGGTGAAGGAGACGCGCGCGGCCCTCGAGGTGAGCGAGCAGCGCTACCGGGCGCTGGCCGAGAACACCTCGGACCTGATCAGCGAGGTGGATGAGGACGGCCGCTTCCTCTTCGTGAGCCCCAACTGCGAAACGGTCCTGGGTCACCACCCCGACGAGATCCTGGGCCGCAGCATGAAGAACAACCCGATCCTCGACCTGGTGCACCCGGACTCCAAGGCCGTGATCGTCGAGAAGTTCTGGCCCGAGATCGCGGCGGGTCGGGAGGTCCGCGTCGACTGGTGCTTCCGGCACCCCAACGGCAGCTGGCGCTGGCTCGAGAGCGCCGGACGCAGCTACGTGACGAGCACCGGGGAGAAGCGCTCCGTCCTGATCTCGCGCGACGTGACCGAGCGCGTGCGAGCCGAGCAGGAGCTGCGCCGCAGCGAGGAGCGCTACCGCGTGCTGCTCGAGACGGCGGGCTACGTGGTGAGCGAGTCCGACATGGAGGGGCGCCTGCTCTTCGCGAGCCCCAACCTGGTGGAGCTGAACGGCTACACCCCCGAGGAGCTGGTGGGGACGACCCCGGTGCCGCTGGTCCATCCGGACGACGTGGAACGCACCACCAGCCTCTTCCTCCGCAGCCTCGAGACGGGCAAGGCCACCCACACCGATCCCTACCGCTTCCGCCACAAGGACGGCAGCTGGCGCTGGATGGACGGCGTCTCGATCCTCTACGAGCGCCCCGACGGCGAGCGCATCCGCCTCGGCATGACGCGGGACATCACCGACCGGGTGGAGGCGGAGCGGTGCCGGCGCGAGCTCGAGGAGCGCATGCAGCAGGCGCAGAAGCTCGAGGGGCTCGGCGTGATGGCCGGCGGCATCGCCCACGACTTCAACAACCTGCTGACGCCGATCCTCGGCGACACGAGCCTGGCGCTGCTCGACCTGCCCCCGGAGTCGCCGGTGCGCGCGCGGCTGCAGAAGGTCCAGAAGGCCGCGCACCGGGCGGCCGCCCTCACCCACCAGATGCTGACCTACGCCGGCGAGGAGTCCCTGCACATCGAGGTGCTGAACCTCTCGCGCCTGGTCCAGGAGATGGCCCAGCTGCTCGAGACCGCGGCCTCGCGCGAATCGGTGCTGGTCTACGACCTCGGCTCGGCGCTGCCCGCCATCGAGGGCGATGCGGCGCGGGTGAGCCAGGTCGTGATGAACCTCATCACCAACGCCTCGGAGGCCCTGGAGGGCGAGGGCCGCATCACGCTGCGCACCGGCGTCGAGGCCCTCGACGCGCCGGCGCTGGCCCGCATCATCCTGGGCAACGAGCTCTCGGCGGGTCGCTTCGTGTTCGTCGAGGTCGCGGATACCGGCTGCGGGATGGATGCGGAGACCCGGGCGCGCATCTTCGACCCCTTCTTCACCACCAAGTTCACGGGCCGCGGGCTCGGCCTCGCGGCGGTGCTCGGCATCGTGCGCGCCCACCAGGGGGCCATCGACCTCGAGAGCGAGCCGGGCCGCGGCACGCGCTTCCGCGTCTACTTCCCTGCGGCCGATCGGATCCTCGCGCAGGCGGTTCCCCCCCCGGCGCGCGAGCCCTGGCGCGCGAGCGGCACGCTCCTCGTGGTCGACGACGAGGACGGAGTGCGCGACCTGGCCCGGGACACGCTCGTGCGGGCCGGCTTTCGCGTCTACTGCGCGCGGGACGGGCGCGAGGCCCTCGAGATCTTCGAGCGCCACGCCGACGAGATCCGCCTCGTGCTGCTCGACCGCACCATGCCGACGACGAGCGGCGAGGAGACCTTCGAGGGGATCCGGAAGCTGCGGCCCCACGCCCGCGTGATCCTCGTCTCGGGCTACTCGCGGCAGCGCGCCTCGGAGCGCTTCCGGGGCAAGGGCCTCGACGGCTTCCTCGAGAAGCCCTTCCTGCCGGCCACCCTGCTCGAGCGCGTGCGCGAGGTCCTGGAGCGCCCGTAGGGCGAGGCGGCGCGGGCCCGGCTATCCTCGCCCTCCCCCATGGAGCTCGACCACGTCCTGATCCGCGGAGCGCGGGAGCACAACCTGCGCTCGGTCGACGTCCGCATCCCCAAGAAGAAGCTCGTCGTGCTGACCGGCGTCTCCGGCTCCGGGAAGTCCTCCCTGGCCTTCGACACCCTCTACGCCGAGGGCCAGCGCCGCTACGTCGAGTCCCTCTCGGCCTACGCCCGCCAGTTCCTGGGCCAGATGGAGAAGCCGCGCTACGACACGATCCGCGGCCTCTCTCCCACCATCTCGATCGAGCAGAAGACCACCGGCACGAATCCCCGCTCGACCGTCGGGACCATCACCGAGATCGCCGACTACCTGCGCGTGCTCTGGGCCCGGGTCGGGATCCAGCACTGCCACCGCTGCGGAAGGCCCGTGCGCGGGCAGACGGCCCAGCAGATCGCGAAGGAGCTCCTCTCCGCGCCGGAGGGGTCGCGCCTCGTGCTGATGGCGCCGCTCCTCGTGAACCGGAAGGGCGAGCACCGCGAGCTCTTGCAGGCGGCGCGCCGGGCGGGCTTCGTGCGCCTGCGCGTGGACGGCGAGGTCGTGCCGAGCGAGGACCTCGAGGCCCTCGACAAGCGCCGCAAGCACACCGTCGAGGCGGTGATCGACCGCATCGTCGTGGGGAAGGGACAGCGCGCGCGCGCAACGGACTCCGTCGAGACGGCCCTGAAGGTGGGCGAGGGCATGCTGATCGTCTCCGACGGGCGCGGCCGCGACCGCGTCTTCTCCGAGAAGATGGCCTGTGGCGAGTGCGGCCTCTCCTTCCCCGAGCTCACGCCCCAGAGCTTCTCCTTCAACAGCCCCCAGGGCATGTGCGTGGACTGCAACGGGCTGGGCTCCCGCGTCGAGATGGATCCGCAGCGCGTGGTACCCGACGAGTCGCTCTCCCTGGACCAGGGGGCCGTCAAGGCCTGGGGCCCCGACGTCTCCCGCAAGACGGGCTGGAGCCATGGCTTCCGCGGCCAGATCGTTGCGCAGCTCGGGATCGACCCGGACCTGCCCTGGCGGCGCCTGCCCCGGCGCCAGCGCGAGCTCCTGCTCCACGGCGCCGGCGACCGGACCTTCCGCGTCACCTGGAGCGGCAAGAGCGGCAAGGGCCACTTCGACCTCGAATGGGAGGGAGTGCTGCCGCGGCTCATGCGGCGCTTCCTGCAGACCAGCTCCGAGCGCGGCAAGCGCTGGTACGGCCAGTGGCTGGGGGAGGCCCGCTGCCGGGGCTGCCAGGGCGCGCGCCTGCGTCCCGAGAGCGCGGCGGTGCGCGTGGGGGGGGAGACGCTCGTCGAGGTCTCGAGCCGGATCGTCGACGAGGCGCGCGGCTTCTTCCGCGAGCTGCGCCTCGAGGGCGCCGCCCGCGAGATCGCCGCCGAGGTGCTGAAGGAGATCCGCGGGCGTCTCGACTTCCTCGCCTCGGTGGGCCTCGGCTACCTCTCGCTGGACCGGCCGGGTCCCAGCCTCTCGGGCGGCGAGGCCCAGCGCATCCGACTCGCGAGCCAGGTGGGCTCCGAGCTCACGGGGGTGATCTACATCCTCGACGAGCCTTCGATCGGCCTCCACCAGCGCGACAACCGACGCCTGCTCGACACCCTCGAGCGCATGCGCGACATCGGGAACACGGTCGTGGTGGTGGAGCACGACGAGGAGACGATCCGCGCCGCGGACCACGTCATCGACTTCGGCCCCGGAGCCGGGGTGCTGGGCGGGCGCATCGTGCACGCCGGGACGCCGGCGAGCCTTGAGCGCTGCCGCGCCTCGCTGACCGGCGCCTACCTCTCGGGGCGCCGGGAGATCCCGCTGCGGGAGCGGCGGCGTGCACCCGGCGGCAGCCTCAAGCTCCAGGGCGCCAGCGAGAACAACCTGGCCGACCTGGACGTGGAGTTTCCGCTCGGAGTGCTCACCGTCGTGACGGGCGTCTCCGGCGCCGGCAAGTCCACCCTGGTCAACGACGTCCTCTATCCGGCGCTGGCGCGCAAGCTGCACGGCTCGACGCAGCGCGTGGGGCGCCACCGGGCGCTCATGGGCGAGACCCAGATCGACAAGGTGGCGAGCATCGACCAGCGCCCGATCGGGAGAACGCCGCGCAGCAACCCCGTCACCTACATCAAGGTCTTCGACGAGATCCGCCGCCTCTTCGCCCTGCTCCCCGAGGCGCGCATGCACGGCTACAAGCCCGGGCGCTTCTCCTTCAACGTGAAGGGCGGCCGCTGCGAGGCCTGCCAGGGCGACGGCGTGCGCCAGATCGAGATGCACTTCCTGCCCGACGTCTACGTGCGCTGCGAGGAGTGCCAGGGCCGCCGCTTCAACGACGCGACCCTGCGCGTGGCCTACAAGGGCAAGTCCATCGCCGACGTCCTCGAGCTCACGGTGCGCGAGGCCGCGGAGCTCTTCTCGGCGCACCCGAAGATCCGGGCGCCCCTCACGCTGCTCACCGACGTGGGCCTCGACTACCTGCACCTGGGCCAGCCCTCGCCCACGCTCTCCGGCGGCGAGGCGCAGCGCATCAAGCTCGCCCGGGAGCTCGCGAAGCGGGCCACGGGCCGCACCCTCTACCTCCTGGACGAGCCCACCACGGGCCTGCACTTCGACGACGTGCGCAAGCTCCTCGACGTGCTCGCGCGGCTCGTGGACGCCGGCAACACGGTGGTCGTGATCGAGCACAACCTGGACGTCATCAAGACCGCCGACTGGGTGATCGACCTGGGCCCCGAGGGCGGTCCCGCCGGCGGTCTGCTGGTGGCCGCCGGCCCGCCGGAGCGCGTGGCCGAGGTGCCCGGCTCCCATACGGGGCGCCATCTGCGCAGGCTGCTGGTGCGCCGGCGCAGGCGGCGCCCCCCCGCCGCGAAAGGCCGGGACCTCGGTTGAGCGGTTGACGGGCCCGTCGACTACTCCACCAAGGTCCCCGCCTCCCCGCGGCGCCCGGCCCGCTCGAGGAGATCGGCGCGCAGCGCGTGGACCCCCGGCGGCGCCGGATCGAGGGCCAGGGAGGCCTCGACCTCGGCGAGGGCCGCCGCGAGATCGCCGCTCTCGGCCAGCTCCCGGGCCAGGTGGGCGTGGATCGGGGCGAGCCCGGGGTCGAGGGCCAGCGCCCGGCGCAGCGCGGCGATCGCGCGCTCCCGCTCGCCGCGCCCGGCCAGCGCCACGCCGAGGAAGGCGTGGGCCGGGGCCAGCTCCGGCGCGAGCGCCACGGCCGCCTCGAGCGCGGCCACGGCGGCCTCGCTGCGCCCCGCCTCGAGCAGCGCCAGCCCGTAGTTGGTCTGGACCTCCGCGACGGACGGGTCGAGGGCCAGCGAGCGCTCGAAGCTCGCGAGGGCGGCCTCGGACTCCCCCGCCGCGAAGAGCGCGCTGGCGAGCCTGGCGTGCCAGTCGCCGCGCGCGGGCTCGCGCGCCAGCGCGCGGCGGTAGTGCGCCGGGGCCTCGGCGGGGCGGCCCCGGGCCTCCTGGATCCCCGCCAGCACGACCTCGGCGAAGGGATCCCCGGGCGCGAGCCGCAGCGCCGCCCGCGCGTGCGTCTCCGCCGCCTCGAGCCGGCCCCGGGCCAGGTGCTCCTCGGCCAGGTTCAGGTGGGCGATCGGGTTGCGGTGGGTGACGCGCAGCGCGTGCTCGAAGAGCGTCGTGGTGTCGCGCCACAGGCGCACCTGGGCCGAGGTGGCGAAGGCGAGGGCTGCGAGCCAGCAAAGCGCCGCAACCGCCAACGCGCGCTGGAGCCGCGGCCGGGCGCGTGCGAGGTCGGCCGCGCCGAAGACCAGGGCCAGCGCGAGGCCGACCTGGGGCAGGTAGAGGTAGCGGTCGGCGCGCGCCTGGGCGCCCACCTGCACGAGGCCGATCACCGGGACCAGCATGCCCAGGAACCAGAGCCAGCCCACCGCGAGCCAGGGCCTGCGCCGCGCCGCCCGGAGCGCCAGCCCGGTCGCGGCCGCGAGGAGCGCGCCGCAGGCCGCGGCGCGCCAGATCCGGAGCTCCGCTCCCGGGTGCGGATAGAAGGGGGCGAGCCCGCTCGGATAGAGCCAGCTCCCGACGTAGGCGACGGTCGCGACGAGTGCGTTTCCGAGCCGCTGCGGGAAGGGGAAGGCCGCCAGCGACTGCACCGCTCCGCCGGCGGACTGGGCCCGGAGGGTCACGGCGCTGGCCGCGGCGGCGAGGGCGAAGAGCGGGAGCTTCTCGAGGGCGAGCCGGCCCAGGGCCGCGCTGCGCGATGCGCCCCCCCGAGCCGAGCCCTCGAGCCGGCCGAGCGGCCAGAGGTCGAGGAGCAGCAGGACGAAGGGCGCGCTCACGAGGGTGGGCTTCGCGAGGAGGCCCAGCGCCAGGGCCGCGCTGGTGGGACCCTGGCGGGAGAGACCCCCCCCGCGGCGGGCGGCGCGCGCGTGGAGGGCCAGCGTGAGCGCGAAGAAGAGGCCGGCCAGGACGTCGCGCCGGTAGGCGGCCCAGGCCACCGGCTCCACCTGGAGCGGATGCGCGGCGAAGAGCGCGGCCACGAGGGCACTGCTCCCGGGGGCGCCGGTCAGGCTCCGGAGCGCGAGGAAGAGGAGGGCCGCCCCGGCGGCGTGGCAGAGCAGGCTCGTCGCGTGGAAGGCCCGGGGCTCGAGGCCGAAGAGCTCGGCGTCGAGCATCCAGGAGAGGCGCGTGAGGGGGAACCAGTTGGCGCCCTGAAAGCTCGTGAAGGCCCAGCGCAGGCCCGCCGCATCGAGCCCCGCCGCGACCTGCGGGCTCGCCGTGATGTAGAGGTCGTCGTCGTAGGCGAGGAAGCCGTTGCGGAGCACCGGGGCGAAGGCCGCGAGGGCGAGGCCCGCCACGGCCAGGGCCAGGCAGAGGCTGCGGACGCGGGGGGTCACGGGACGGGCCGGAGCGCTCCTCCGCCGCCGCGGCGGCGCCGCGCGCGACACGCACGGAGCTTGCCCTAAATGGCGGCGCCGGGGCCACCGATGAGCCGCCGCGATGCAGACCGCGCGAGCCCGTCGCGTCCGAAGGGGGTCCCGGGCGGTGCCGGCTCGCCTTTCGATCCTCCTGCCGGCCCTCGCCCTCGGGGCGGCTCCCGGCCCGGGCGCCGCCGCGGAGGCCCCCGGGCCGCCCGCGCCGGAGCCGATCGCGCTGGCCGTGCCGCGCAGCGATCCCGGCCTCGAGCTCCTGGCCCCCGGCGTCGCCCTCTGGCTCGACTACCGGCTTCGCGACGCAGGCCTGCGCCCGCTGCGGGACGCCGCCCCCGCGCGGCCGGAGGCGCTCCTCCAGGCGGCGGCCGAGCGGGGCGCGCCCCGCGCCCTCCTTCCCGAGCTGCGCGGACGCGAGGGCGAGGCCGAGGTGGTGCTCGCCCTCTACGACACCGGCGCGGGCGAGATCGCCGCGCTGGGCCGGGCGCGAGCTCCCCTGGCGGAGCTCGGCGCAGCCTGCTTCGAGAGCCTCGCGCGGCTCCTCCCGGCTCTGGGAGTCGCGCCCCCGACCGCTGGGCCCCCGGGCCTGGACGAGCTCGCGGCGGTGGGCCGCGCGCTCGGGCTGGCCCGAAGGGGGGAGCCCGGGCGCGCCTGGCAGGAGCTCGAGGGCAAGCTCTCGCCCACCGCCCTGCGGCTGCGCGAGGAGCTCGGCCAGGCGGCGCAGAGCCCGGACGCGCCGCCGCTCGAGCGGGCCCGGCTCCTGGCCGGAAGCGGCGACCCGCTGGCGGCCTGGCGCCTCGTCGCCGAGGACGTGGCCCGGGAGCTCCGCAGCGCGACTCCGCGCGCGAGCTCGCTCGCGGCGGCGGCCGAGATCCAGCTGGCCCGGCGCAGCCCCCGGGAGGCCGGCGCGCTCGCCGAGGCGGCGCTGCGCGCGGACCCGGCGAACGCGCTGGCCGCGCTCGTCCTCGGCCGCGCGCTCGCCCTCCAGGGCGACGCTGCGGCCGCGCGCCGCGAGCTCGAGCGCGCCGCCGCCCTCGACGCCGGGAGCCCCGCTCCCCTCGAGCTCCTGGCGGAGGCCGGGGCCGCGGAGCCGCCGCGCCAGGCGCGCCTGCTCCTCGCCGCGGGGCGCCTGGCCGGCGCCCGCCTCGACGTCCGGCGCGCCGAGCGCCTCTTCGCCCGCGCGGCGGGCCTCGCGCCGGAGCTCGCGGCGCAGACCTGGCGCGCCCGGGCCGAGCTGCACGCCGCGCTGGGCCAGCCCCACGAGGCGGCGCTGGCCTTTCGCAGCGCCGTCGAGGCCGGCGCCGCCGACGCGGAGCTCTGGCTCGGGCTCGCCCGCGCGGAGCGCCGGCAGGGCGAGGCCGGTGCCGCCGAGTCCTCGCTGCGCCGCGCGCTGGCCCGGGAGCCCCGCCATCCGGAGCTGCTCTCCGAGCTCGGCCGCCTCTACGCGGAGTTCGGCCGTGGGAACGAGGCCGTGCCCGTGCTGGAGCAGGCGCTCGCCACGGGGGCTGCCGCACCGGAGGCGCGCCGGGCCCTCGCCCTCGCGCTGCGCGAGACGGGCGCGCTCGGGCGCGCCCGGGAGCTCCTGACCGCCGCGCCCGCGACGGGGCAGGACGCGACGGCGCTCTCCGAGCTCGCGCGCCTCGAGAAGGCGCTCGGCCACCCGGCCGAGGCGCGGGAGGCGCTGCGCCGGGCCATCGCCCTCGAGCCCCACGACGCGGGCCTGCGCGCCCAGCTCGCGGAGGTCTACGAGGCCGACGGCGACCCGGGCGCCGCCGCGGCCCGAAGCCTCTCGGACCTCCTGGCCGGGGAGGCCCCGGCGGCTCGGGCCGCGCCGGCGGAGGGCGCCGGGGCGCCCGCTCTCGACGCCCTGGTCCAGGGCTTCGCGGGCGGCGGGGGAAAGCGGGGACCCAGCGGCTTCCTCGGCCTGCGCCCGGTGGGCGGCGCGCGGGAGCTCCTGCTCCGCACCTTCCACCCGCGCATCCCCGATGCCGCGGCCCTCGAGGCCGCCCTGGCGCACGCCCTGGCCCGGCGCTTCGAGCTGCGCCCGCTCCCCGAGCACGAGCTGCGCCTTCTCGAGGGGCGCCTGGCGGGCCTCTGGCGCTTTGGAGGCGCCGGCTCCCTCGACCCCGCGGCGATCGCCGCGGCGAACCTGGCCCTGGACACGAACGCGGTCTTCCTGGCGCGCCTGCGCGTCGGCCCGCGGCCCGCCGCGGAGGCGCGGGACGGGGTCGCGCTGCCCTGCGGCGGGGGGCGGCCCTGGGAGCTCGAGCTGCGCATGCTCTCCGGACGCGAGCCCGAGCTCGCCTCGGCCCTCGCCGACGCCCTCTGCCTCGGGCCCGGGCTCCGCGCCTGGAACCGGCGGGCCCTCGCGGCCTGGGGGCTCCTGCTCCTGCTCCTCGGCTTCCCGGCGCTGCGCGGCTGGGGCGAGGTGGTGGTGCGGATCGGGCTCCCGCCCAAGACGCGGGGCTTCTTCAGCGTGCGCGTGGGCCGGGACGGGAACGACCTGCCCCTCGAGCGCCGCGCGCGGGAGCTCTTCCTCCAGCGCCTGCGCCGCGGGCTGCGCCGGATCGGCCGTTTCGAGCAGCACATGGTCGCGCGCGAGAGCGTCTTCCGCTGGATCCCGGCCCGCGCGCGCAGCTACACGCTGACGGTGCGCGGCCCCCTCTTCGACGCCATGGGCGAGGACGTGATCGGCCACTTCCTCGAGCAGCGCGAGGTGCGCGTGCAGCGCGGGCGCACCAGCCGGGTGGAATTCGACTTCGATCCCAAGGAGGTGGCGGTCGAGGTGGCGGTCTCCTGCGGCGGCCGGCCCGCCGCCGGGGCGCGCGTGGCCCGCCAGGGGGTCCCCGCCTCGCTGCGCTACGCGCGGGACGGGAGCTCCTTCCTCTACCTGCCGAAGGGCCGCCACACGATCCTGGTGGGCGGCCGGGACCGGGTCGCCGCCGTCCCCCTCGAGATCGAGTCGCTGCGCAGCGCGATTCCCCTGCCGGTGGACCTCGACGCGGAGGAGCTGCTCCTCTTCCGCGACTGCCCCGCCGCCGTCGATCCCTGGCTCGCCGGGGACCTCCCGAGCGCCGCCGCCGCCCTCGCGGCCGCCGGCCAGGAAGAGGCGGCCCATCTGGCGCGGGCCGCTCACCTGCGCGGGCGCGGCGAGACGCTGCGCGCGGCGGAGGAGTTCTGCGCCGCGGGGAAGCTCGAGGAGGCCGCCGCCCTGCGCGCCGCCGGCTCCGACCACCGCGGCGCGGCGGAGCTCTTCGAGCGGGCCGGCGACCTGGCCCGGGCCGCCGAGACCTGGCGCGCCGCCGGCGACCTGGCGGCGGCGGCGCGCTGCTACGCGGGTGCGTACCTCTACGACGAGGCCCTCGACTGCACCCGCGAGGTCGGGGACGCGGCCCAGGTCCTCGAGCTGCTGGAGAAGACCGGCGCCTGGCTCGAGGCGGCGACCACCGCCCGCGGCCTGGGAGACGAGGCGCGCGCGCTGCGCAGCCTGGAGCAGATCGGCGCCCGGGAGGAGGCCTATCCCGAGGCCTGCGTGCTGCTGGCGCGGATCCTCGCGGACCGCGGCGATGACGAGCGGGCGCTGGAGAAGGCGGAGGAGGCCCTGCGCGTCCGGCGCGGCGGGGAGCCGCCCGCCGAGCTGCGAGAGCTCCATGCGCGCCTGCGCGAGCGGGCCCGGCCGCCCTCGCCTGCGGCGCCGGAGAGCCGCTACGAGCTCCTGGGGGAGCTCGGCCGCGGCGGCATGGGGGTGGTCTACCGGGCGCGCGACCGGCGCCTGGGCCGGCTCGTGGCGCTGAAGCGCCTGCCGGAGAACCTGCGCGAGCACCCCGCCGCCGTGGAGCTCTTCCGCCGCGAGGCGCGGGCCGCGGCGTCGCTCAACCACCCCAACATCGTGACCCTCTACGACGCCGACGAGGAGGGCGGGATCTACTTCATCACCATGGAGCTCCTGGAGGGGAAGCCCCTGTCCGCGATCCTGGCGCGGCACGGCCGCCTCGGCGCCCGGGACGTGGCGCGCCTGGGGCTCCAGGTGTGCGCCGGCCTGCACTACGCCGGCGAGCGGCGCATCGTGCACCGGGACATCAAGACCGGGAACCTCTTCTTCACCCGCGAGCGCGTGGTCAAGATCATGGACTTCGGCCTCGCGAAGACCCTCGAGGAGGTGCGCCGCAGCTCGACGGTGATCGGCGGCACGCCCACCCACATGGCCCCGGAGCAGGCGGCCGGCGAGGCCGTCGACCCCCGCACGGATCTCTACGCGCTGGGCGTCACCCTCTTCGAGCTCCTGACCGGGGAGCTGCCCTTCGGCGCCGGGGACCTGGCCTGGCAGCATCGCCACGCGCCGCCGCCGGACCCGCGCGGGCTCGTGCCCGACCTCCCGGGCGCGCTTTCCGCCCTGGTGCTCGCGCTCCTCGCCAAGCGGCCCGCGGAGCGGCCCGCCAGCGCGGCGGAGGTGGGCGCCCGGCTCCAGGCGCTGCTGGCGGGCGCCGCCTAGCGAGCCGGCGCCGCGTCAGGGGCAGCCGACGCCCGGCCCCGGGGGCCTGCCGAAGCCCAAACGGAAGAGGCTGAGGTCCCCGCTGCCCACGACGAGGTTCCCGTCCATGTCGACCTCGGTGCAGAACGGGTCCTCCGGCGGACCCGTGACGGGGAGCTGCTGGCCGAAGGGGCATGCGCGGAGCGTGCTGAGATCCGAGGCGCCGCAGACCCCGTTCTGGTCGAAGTCGCAGTCGCAGATGTTTCCACAGCCGTCGCCGTCGACGTCGTGCTGGTCCCGGTTCGCGACGAGCATGCAGTTGTCGTTGGCGTCGAAGAGGAGGTCGGTGTCGGTGTCCGGGAAACGGTACGCGAATTGCACTGCGTTGCGCAGCAGGACCAGGTTGTCGTTCGTGAAGATGTTCCGGTCGCCGCGCGAGATCGTGTCCTTCCAGAGGGTCGAGTCGCTCAGGAAGACCACGTTGCCCTCCCCCGGGGCGCCCTCGATCGCCGCCAGCACCTCGGGCCCGGACGCCGTGAGGTCCAGCGCCGACGAGCCGGTCATGAAGGAGATCGGGCGGTGGCAGTCCACGCCGATCGTGGCGACCTGGGCCGTGAGGAGGTGATCCACGGGGATCGCGTCGGCGCCGGTGCAGTCTGCCGCCGCGGCCGCGAAGCCCACGCCCCACGGCAGGACCAGCTCGTTCAGGTTGTCGACCTGGCTCCCGCCGCCGCCCTCCGCCAGCACGATCAGGCCCCCGCCGGCGGTCACGAAGGCCCGGATCGCGTCCATCTCGGCGCTGGTGTAGGCCGCGTGCGCGTTGGTGTCGGTGGGGATGACGAGCATCACCGCTCCCAGGACCGTCGCGTCCAGGTCCTCGAAGTCGATCTTCTCCACCGGGTCGCCGGGTCGCAGGTCCCCCACCTCCCGGATCGAGTCCGCGCCCAGCACCGTCTGGACCTGGAGGCGGAAGGTGGAGAAGTCGATCCCGTCGAAGAGCACGTCGTTGCCGAGGGTGGCCGCGCCGAAGCCGTGCTCGCCGTCGAGGCCGATGGGGAGGGGCGGCGACACCTGGGCCGCCGCCGCGCCGGCCAGCCCGAGCCCGAGGAGCAGGAGCGCTGCCAGGTCCCGCATGGCGGCGAGGCTATAGCAGCGGCGGGGGCTGTGGTAGGCTGCCGCCCCGTCCTCCACGCGCGGTGGCCCCTTGAAGCGCCGGCTCGCGGTCGCAAGCGCTCTCCTCGTCGCCCTCGCGCTCGGTGCGACCCGCTTCGTCACGGTCGAGATCGAGCACAGCGACGTCCCGCTCTGGGACCTGGTGAGCCTCGCCGCCGGCATGACCTGGTGCTCGTTCCTCCCCTGCGACCCGGAGCTGCCCCCGGGGATGACGCGCCGCCTCTTCGCCCGGGAGCTGCTGGAGTCGGTGCCGGTGGCCATCGACGTGGATGGGCGCGGGCGGGTCTTCGTGGCCGAGAGCGATCGCCTGTACGGCGGCGCCAGCGACAACCGCCGGAAGGAGTACTGGCTCCCCGACGAGCTCGCCGCCGAGAGCGTCGAGGAGCGCCGGGCCTACATCGAGAAGTGGGCCGCGCGGGGCGGCGACCCGCTCTCCTGGTACACGGAGCGCCGGGACGTGCTGCGCGTGCTCGAGGACGGCGACGGCGACGGCGTGGCCGACCGCTCCCGCCCGCTCGCGAGCTTCGGCGATCCGCTGCGCGGGCTCGGGGCCGGCGTGCTGGCCCTGCCGGGCGGCGTCTACTACGCCAACATCCCGGACCTCTTCTGGCTCCCCGACGCCGAGGGGGATGGCGAGGCGCCGGAGCCCGAGATCCTCGCCACCGGCTTCGGCGTCAAGACGTCGCTGGCGGGCCACGACCTGCACGGCCTGGCCCTGGGCCCCGAGGGCCGCCTCTACTTCTCGATCGGCGACCGCGGCTATCGCGTGCGCACGCGGGAGGGCCGCGAGCTGGCGGACCCCCTCGACGCGGGGCGCGGCGCGGTCTTCCGCATGAACCCCGACGGCTCGGAGCTCGAGGTCTTCGCGACGGGCCTGCGCAACCCGCAGGAGCTGGCCTTCGACGACTTCGGGAACCTCTTCACCGGCGACAACAACTCCGACGCCGCGGACAAGGCGCGCGTGGTCTACCTGGTGGAGGGAGGCGACAGCGGCTGGACCCTGGCCTTCCAGACCCTGGAGGAGGAGTACCTGCGCGGCCCCTGGAACCAGGAGCGGCACTGGGAGCTCCAGCACCCGGGCCAGCCCGCCTGGATCCTGCCGCCCATCGCCCACCTGGCCACCGGCCCGGCGGGCCTGGCCGCCTACCCGGGGCTCGGGCTCCCCGAGCGCTACCGCGGGCACCTCTTCCTGTGCGACTACCGCTACGCCATCACCCAGAGCGGGATCTGGTCCTTCGCGCTGCGGCCCGAGGGCGCGGCCTTCGCCCTCGACGACGTGCACCTCTTCGTCGGGAGCCTGCTCGCCACCGACCTGGCCTTCGGCGAGGACGGCCGGATCGCGGTCTCCGAGTACGCGGAGCGCCCGGAGCCGCGCCAGGCGCTCTGGGTGCTCGAGCACGGGGCCTCCCGCGAGGATCCGCGCCTGGCCGAGGCCGGGCGCTGGCTGCGGGAGGGCTTCTCCGCCCGCGCGAGCGGGGAGCTCGTGGGGCTCCTGGGCCATGCGGACCGGCGCGTCCGCAGCCGGGCCCAGGCGGAGCTCGCCGCCCGCGGCGAGGCGGCGGCGCTGGGCTCCCTGGCCCGGGACCGCGGTGCGCCGCTCCTGGCCCGCGTCCACGCCCTCTTCGGCCTCTGGCAGCAGGGCGCCGCGGGGCTGCGCGCCGCGGGCCTGCGCGACCTCGCCTGGCTGGCGGCGGAGGAGCCCGAGCTGCGCGCGCAGGCGCTCCGCGTGGTGGGCGAGGCCCGCGCGGACTGGCTGGCCCCGGACCTCGTGCCCTTCCTGCGCGACGCGAGCGCGCGGGTGCGCTTCTTCGCGGCGCAGTCCCTGGGCCAGCTGGCGTGGCGCCCGGCGCAGGCGCCGCTCTTCGAGCTCCTGCGCGCGAACGCCGACGCGGACGTCTTCCTGCGCCACGCCGCCGCGCTGGCCCTCTTCCGCCTCGCCGACCCGGAGGAGCTCTTGGCCCGCGCCGGCGATCCCTCCCCCGCCGTGCGGCTCGGCGTGCTCCTGGCGCTGCGGCGCGCGCGGGACCCGCGCCTGGCCCGCTTCCTCGCCGATCCCGAGCCCGGGCTGGTGGTCGAGGCGGCGCGCGCGATCTACGACCTGCGACTCGAGGCGGCGCTCCCCGCCCTCGCGGGGCTCGCGGGCGGGCCCCTCCCGGTGAACGACGACCCGGAGACGAGCTTCGCCCTGCACCGGCGCGTGCTCGCCGCGAACCTGCGGCTCGGGACCGCCCCCGCCGCCGAGGCGCTGGCCGCCTACGCCGCCGATCCGCGCCGGCCCCTCGCCATGCGCCGCGAGGCGCTGGCGGCGTTGGGGGAGTTCTCGCAGCCGGGGCCCCGCGACCGCGTCCTCGGCACCTGGCGCCCGCTCCCGGCGCGGGACGCCGCGCACCTCCACCCGGCCCTGGACCGCCACCTCCCCGGTCTCCTCGCGGGTGAGCTCGCCTCGGAGGCCTTCGCCGTGGCGCTCCGCACCGAGCGCGTGCCGCTGGCCGACGCGGAGCTCCTGGCGCGGGTGGAGGGCGCCTTCGGGGAGGTGGCGGTGCGGGTGGCGAGCCTGCGCGCGCTGGCGCGCCGGGCCGCCGCGCCCGGATCGCGCCCGGTCCTCGAGGCCGCCCTGGCGTCGGCGCTGGGCTCCTGGCGCTCGGACCTGCGCGCCGAGGCGCGCGAGCTTCTCGCGGAGCTCGACCCCGGGCGCGCGCTGGCGGCCATCGAGTCCATGGGCTGGAGCAGCCGCACCCGCGAGCGGCAGCGCGCCGTGGCGACGCTGGCGCGCCTGGGCACGCCGGCGGCGGACGCGCTCCTCCTGCGCCGCCTCACGGAGCTCCTCGCGGGCGCGCTCGCGCCGGAGCTCGAGCTCGACGTCCTCGAGGCGGCGCGCGCGCGCGGCGGCCCGGCCTTCCGCGAGAAGCTCGCCGCCTGGGAGCGCTCCCTCGACGGCGCCGACCCGCTGGCGCCCCATCGCCCGGCACTGCGCGGCGGCGACGCCCTGCGCGGGCGCGCGGTCTTCGAGGGCCGGGGCGACTGCCAGCGCTGCCACGGGGTCGGGGGCCGGGGGGGCGGCGCCGGGCCGGAGCTCGCCGAGATCGGGGGAGAGCGCAGCCGCGAGGAGCTCCTCCTCTCGCTCGTCGATCCCCAGGCCGAGCTCGCGCCGGGCTTCGGCCCGCTCTCCGCGATGCCGCCCATGGGCGCGGCCCTCGCGCCCGGCGAGCTGCGCGACGTCCTCGAGTACCTGGCCTCGCTGGATTGACGCAAGCCCGCAGGGCGCGCAGCGAGGCGCAGCCGAGCGGAGATCGGGGGGAGGGGTGAAGCGATGACGAGCCGCACACGGACCTTTCGCCGGGCCGCGGGGGCCCTGCTCGCGCTCGTCCTCGCGGCCCTCCTCTACGGCGGCGGCCGCGTCGCCTGGATGTTCCTGCGCCCGCCCGTCTACGAGAGCACCCCTCCCGAGCTCCCGGCAGCGCTCGCGGCGCCGGCCTTCCTGATCTTCTCGAAGACCAACGGCTACGTGCACGAGGACGCCATTCCGGCCGGGATCCGGGTCCTCGAGGAGATTGCACGCGGGCGCGGCTGGTCCTCCTTCGCGACGGCGAACGGCGCCGTGATGAACGAGGCCGCGCTCGCCCGCTTCGCCGCCGTGGTCTGGAACAACACCAGCGGCGACACGCTGACCGATGCGCAGGAGGCCGCCTTCCGCCGCTACCTCGAGGGCGGGGGCGGCTTCGTCGGGATCCACGGGGCCGGGGGCGACCCGAGCTACAGCTGGAGCTGGTACGCGGAGTCTCTGATCGCGGCGCAATTCGCAGGCCACACGCTCCGCCCGCACCTCCAGCCCGCGACCGTCCTGGTGGAGGACCGCGAGCACCCGGCGACCCGCGGCCTTCCCGCCCGCTGGACCCGGGTCGACGAGTGGTACTCCTTCGCCCGAAGCCCGCGCGAGCGGGGCGTCCGCGTGCTCCTCGCCCTGGACGAGGCGAGCTACCTCCCGAGGGCCGTCTTCGCCGATCTCTCCATGGGCGACCACCCGATCGCCTGGTGCCACTGTCTCGCGCGCGGGCGCGCGCTCTACACAGCCATGGGACACCGGGCCGAGGCCTTCGCGGAGCCCGAGATGCGGGCCTTCCTGGCAGGGGCGCTGGCCTGGGCCGGCGGGCTCGAGGGCGACTGCGACGCTCCCCTCGCGCCCCCGGCGCAACCCTGAAGCGGATTGCAGAGCGCCGCCGCCCTGGGATCCCCAGCGCCCCGCCCACCCCCTCCGGCCCCCGCGCCGCCGTCCCCGGCCGGGTCTTCGCGAGCCGGCAACGGGCCGGCAGCTGCGCAGCGCAGGGCGCCGCCGCTCCGGCTCCGGCGCGCGCCGCCCGCGCGCGGGGCACGCCGCTTGCAATCTCCCCGGCCGTGGTCCAGCGGCTCATCGCGCGCATCCGCGAGCACCGGAGCGGGAGCCCCGAGCGGGCGCGCTTCGCCGAGCGGCTCCTCGAGACGATCTACCAGATCGAGCGCGACTTCCGCGGCGAGGAGCGCGAGCGCCTGCTCGCCCTCGTGACCGAGACCTTCGAGCGCTACGTCGAGATCGGCAAGAGCGCCGCCCGCGCCCGGCAGGCCCTGCGCCGCCTGCGCGACGACCAGGCGCGCCTGCTCCAGCTGGTCGAGTTCGTGACCGCGCAGACCCGGCCCCGCGTCCTGCACTGACCGGCGCCGCGCAGGCGGAGCTGCCGGCCGCCTTGTGAGCCCAGAAAGGTGAGCAGGAGCCGCATCAAGCGGACTCGGGGAATGAACTACCAGTATCGCCTTCGGGTGGGCGACATCAGGGTGCTCCATGACGTCACGAAGCAGGCCGTCGAAGTCCTCGCGATCGTCACGAAAGCCGAGGCGCAAGCGTGGATCGCCGCGCAAGGCACACGCGCTCCTGGAGGTGGCTCTGGCGAAGGTGAGGGGGTGACTTCTCACGCTACCTCGAGCTCGCGAGTGAGCGGGAGATCGTCATCACGCGACATGGTCGCCCGGCGGGAGTTCTGATCGGGTTCGAGGATGAAGACGCGTGGATCGAGTATCGCCTCGAGCACCATCCCGAATTTCGCGAGCGAATCGATGAGGCACGCGAAGCCCTGCGAACGGGGCGCGGAAGACCGATCGAGGATCTACCCGGTTGAGCGAGGCAACCCAGCCTGACCGCGAGATGAGCCGAGCCTTGGTAGAATGAGCAACCGGGAACATGGGTAACACGCTAGACCGGGAGCATGGGTAACACTTTTCGTCCTTTGTTCTCCTGGCCTCACGCGTAGATCCGGTAGTCGCGTTCGTCGAGCGTCCCGAGACGGAC
>Ga0187892_10001336_pt1 | contig 57001 bp, 51 predicted proteins | sample MA1701073metaG_FD_139345 | JGI IMG/M metagenome (GOLD analysis project Ga0187892, IMG submission 139345) | Bio-ooze microbial communities from a basaltic lava cave in the Kipuka Kanohina Cave System on the Island of Hawaii, USA - MA170107-3 metaG ...
GACTGACGCTGCGTGATCGCCGCCGTCAGCGTCGTCTTCCCGTGGTCCACGTGCCCGATCGTCCCCACGTTCACGTGCGGCTTCGTCCGCTCGAACTTCCCCTTGGCCATGACCTCTCCCTGATTCCCTCTCGCTTCGCCGCCGCGGTACCGGGGGGCGACGTGGAGCCCACGAGCGGGCTTGAACCGCTGACCTCGTCCTTACCAAGGACGCGCTCTACCGGCTGAGCTACGTGGGCCGAAGGCACCTCGGTGAGTGGAGCGGGAAACGGGATTCGAACCCGCGACCCCGAGCTTGGAAGGCTCGTGCTCTAGCCAACTGAGCTATTCCCGCCCGCGTCCGTGCTCTCGACATCACCGTCCACCGCACCCGATCGCACCTCATCCTGGTGGAGAGGGGAGGATTCGAACCTCCGAAGGCTAAGCCAGCAGATTTACAGTCTGCCCCGTTTGACCGCTTCGGTACCTCTCCGCGCCGCGACCGAGAAAGAGCGTGAGCGCTCCCCTTTGCGCTCCCCATTGCCCGGACGCAACGGTCGGCGCGAACGCGGGAAGCCGAATCAGCTCTTTGCTTCGTCGATCGCGATCGTATCCGTCTTCGTTCTCGCGTTCGCTGGTCCCGACCCTGTTCGTGTGGTTCGCTTCGCTGACTTGCGCGCCGCCCGCGCGCGCTCGGCAGGAATGGATCCGCTCGCCACGTCGCTGGAGCTGGCGATGGGACTCGAACCCGCAACCTGCTGATTACAAATCAGCTGCTCTACCAGTTGAGCTACGCCAGCCAGACTGCCAGTGCTCTTGCCTGTGCCGAGAAGCGAGCGACCTGAACCGCACCCGAGCGCCGCCCCGGCCCCGGTTGGCGGAAGGATCCGCGCCTACTTATAGGGAATTCCAGGCGAAGTTGCCAACCGGTCGCGCCGCTCGAGCTCGAAGAGGAGGACGGCGGCGGCGCTGGCCACGTTGAGGGAGGCGACCCGGCCCCGGAGCGGGATCGCCAGCCGGTGGTCGAGGGCCCCCACCACCCCCGGACGCAGGCCCCGTCCCTCCGCCCCGAGCACTAGGACGCGGCGCGGGGAGAGCCAGCGGTCGGGGAGGCGGAAGACGTCGTCGCGCGCCTGAGGGTCCGCCCCGAAGACCCAGAACCCGTGCCGCTTCAGGCTCTCGAGTGCCCGTGGGAGGTTCGCCACACGACTCACGGGGAGCCACTCGATTGCGCCGGCGCTGGCCTTCGCGACGGCCGCCGAGAGCGGAGGCGCCTTCCGACGCGTGAGGACCAGCCCGTGCGCCCCGGCCGCCTCCGCCACGCGGGCAATGGCGCCGACGTTCTGGGGGTCCTCGACCCCGTCGAGCGCGACCAGGGTGCAGGGGGCCTCCTCGGCTGGGAGCAGCTCCTCCAGGAGCAGGTCGGGCAACGGCCCGGCCCCGAGCACCACACCCTGCGCATTCGCCCCGTGGGGAAGCCCCTGCTCCAGCAGCCGGGGCTCCACCTCCTCCACCGGGAGCGCCGCGCTGCGGGCGGCCTCCAGCAGGTCGGCGAGCTCTCCCGCCGGGCTCCCCTTGCGGATGCGCAGCCAGAAGAGCTCGCGGCGCCGGGCGCGCAGGGCCTCGCGCACCGGGCCACGCCCGTACAGTCGCTCCTGCGGGGAGGCGCGCCCTCCCCGGGGCTCCCCGCGGCTAGGGCGCGGTCTCAAGCGCGGCTCCGATCTCGGCCAGGAGCTCCCGGGTGGCCCGCTGCGGGTCCGGCGCCGCCAGCACCGGCCGGCCCACCACGAGCAGGTCTGCCCCGGCCCGGATGGCCTCGCCGGCGCCGGCCGTACGGCGCTGGTCGTCGGCGGGCCAGCCGCGCGGTCGGATCCCGGGCGTCACCAGGCACAGGCCCGCCCCGGCCTGCCGGCGGATCAGGGCCGCCTCCCGCGCCGAGGCCACGACCCCATCGAGGCCCGAGGCTCGCGCCAGCGCCGCAAGGCGCAGCACCTGCTCCTCCACGCTGGCGGCCCGCAGCCCGAGCTCGCCGAGCTCGCCCTCGGAGAGGCTCGTGAGCACGGTCACCGCCACCAGCAGCGGGCGCTCCGCCCCGGAGCCCGCCGCCGCCCGCTCGGCGGCCTCGCGCGCCGCGCTCAGCATGGCCCGGCCGCCGGACGCGTGGAGGGTCAGCATCGAGACGCCGCAGCGCGTGGCCGCCGCCACCGCCCCGGCGACGCTGTTCGGGACGTCGTGGAGCTTCGTGTCGAGGAAGACGCGCGCCTCCCGGCGGGCGAGATCCAGCGCTGCGGGCCCGGCCGCCGTGAAGAGCTCGGCTCCGACCTTGAGCCAGCCCGGCGCGCCGGCGAGGCGCCCGACCAGGGCCCGCGCGCGCTCGAGGTCCGGGACGTCGAGCGCCACGGCCAGACGCTCGCGGGGATCGCCTCCGGGAACCGCGGCCGCCGCCACTCCCATCGCGGGGAGGGTAGCGGGATCAGAGGCGGGCGCGGAGCTCCTCCAGGTCCTCCAGGAAGCCCTCGGGCTCGTCGATCCGCGGGTGGTTCAAGAGGTCGAATTCCAGGTAGGAGACGAGCTCGCCCAAGGCCCCCCGGACCTCGCGCACCCGGTCGCCCGGGAAGCGCAGCGCGCGCGCGACGAGGGCCGCGGGGTCGAGGCGGCCGCCCGGGCCCACCTCCACGTCCCCGAGAAGCGCCGGGAAGCGGTGGGCGGCCTCCTCGGCCACCCGGGCCAGACGGGCGCGCAGGGCGTCGGGACCGTCGACGGCGACGATGGGGGCCGCCAGCTCGCCCAGGAGCTTCAGGTGGAGCTCCACGCACTCGCGCAGGGCGTTCGCCTCGGCCAGGCCCGGCGAGCCCCCCGGCCCCGACGCGTCCGGGCCCTCGGCGCGCTCGATCGCGACCGCACCGAGCAGGCCCAGGAGCTGCACCAGCCGCGCCCCGGTCAGGGGATCCACCCCGGCCCGCCGGCAGGCGTCCGCGAAGGTCGACTCCTGCACCAGGGCCTCGTGGAAGGCGCGCTCGCCGCCACTCAGGGTCGCCCCCGGGAGCCCGCGCAGGCGCACGGCGCGGTGCTCGAGCAGGCTCAGGAAGCGCAGCACCTCGTCGCGGCGCCGCAGCCCCTCGGCGACCAGGCGCCGCGTCGGCAGCGAGAGCCGCACCACGTTGTCCGGCCGCACCTCGCCTTCGAAGAAGAGCACGGTCCCGGCGCTGTAGGAGAAGAGCGAGCGGACGATCTCCTCGACCTGGAGCTTCACCCCGTTCCAGACCTGGCGGGGCTCGAGGAGGCCGCGTTCCACCAGCATCTTTCCGTACCGGACGGACGGGCGGAAGCTCCGGCGCGCCTCGTGGAACTGCTCGGGCGTGAGGACGCCCGCGCGCAGCAGCGTCTCTCCCAGGCGGTCGACGCTCTGGTTGGAGGTCGCGAAGACCACCTCGCCTCGGTGGAGGTAGACGGACTTGGCGTGCTCGCCGTTCTCGAAGGAGAGGAAGCCCGACTTCGCCGAGGCGTAGATCATGTGGAGCAGGTCCGCGATCGGGAAGGCGCGCACGTCGGCGGAGAGCACCATGTCGCGGTCCCAGGGATACGCAGCCGCCGGAGCTGCGCCCGTGCGCTCGAGCACGATGGTGCGCGCGGAGGATGCGAGGACGCGCACCCCCTCGCCCGGGGCGAGGCCCAGGCCGGCGCACTGCTCGGGGGAGAACTCGAATCCGCTCACGGTCACCGCCCGCCCCGCGCCGAAAGCGCCCGGGCGCAGCTGCGCGCGGGCTGCGTCCCGACCCCCCCCGTTCCTCTTCGACCCGCGCGGCCCTGCCCTTGAGGAGGCCCGCCGCGCCGGCCACGGCTCAAGGGCTGGGCTCGGAGCTGCCGATGCGTTGCGCAGGGGGGAAACGCCATGCCCGAATCGGACTACGTGATCCGGCGGCGCCACCGCCGCATCGAGGCCCGGCTGCCCGTGCGCATCTCGACCATCGAGCCCGAGCGGGACCCGTGGACGGGGCGCCCGTTCTTCCGCGCCTCCCACGAGACCTGCGCCAACGTATCGCGCGGGGGCCTCTTCCTGCGCACCTGCGAACCCCTCGACGCGGGACGGCGCCTGCTCCTGGAGCTCCGGCTGCCCGGCGGGCGCTCGGTCGAGGCGATCGGCCGGGTCGCCTGGTCGAAGAAGGTCCTCTCGCCGCAGACGCTGCACGTGGAGGCCGAGATGGGAGTCGAGTTCCTCGGCGGCTCGAGCGAGCAGCTCTCGGTCCTGGCGGAGTTCGTCGACGTGGCCACGGAGGGCTCTGCCGACGAGCCGAGCATGACCACCAGCTCGGGCTAGGCCCACCTCGGGAGGCGCCCCTGCGGCCGGCGCCTCCGGAAATCTCCTTGATGGCGGAGCGGCCTTCCGGTTATTCTACCCGACGATGAAGCCGCGTGGTGCGTACAAGATCGCGAATCGGCGCCGCGTCTACGACGCGTTCCTCGATCCCCTGTTGCGCAGCGATCTGCGCACCCAGCGGCTGCTCGAATCGCTGCGCAGCGAGATCGTCGAGGGGGGAGGTGGAGGGAACCTGCGCATCCGCAGGGTCCTCGAGAACCCGCGCGAGATCTTCCGCCTCGAGCTGGAGCTGCCCCAGCTCGGCTACCAGCGCACCACGCTCCTGGACCGCGACACCCTCGAAGAGCTCCTCGAGTCGGACGACGTCCGGGCGGTCGTCGAAACCTCGTACCCCGGCTGCTGAGGCGCCAGCGGCGGGGGCGCGTCCGCGGCGGCGTGGGTCGCCCCGCGGGCCGGCGGGGGGAAATGGTGCCCGGGGCAGGATTCGAACCTGCACGACCGTGGGCCAGGCGATTTTAAGTCGCCCGCGTCTACCCGTTCCGCCACCCGGGCGCCGAGCCTCCGACACTCTACCCGAGTCGATCCGGAAAGGGGAGTGCGAACCGCGTGTTCCATGGCAAGAGGATCGTGGTGGTCATGCCGGCCTACAACGCCGCCAGGACCATCGAGCGCACCTACCGCGAGATCCCGCTCGACCTGGTCGACGAGGTGGTCGTCACCGACGACGCGAGCCGCGACGACACCGTGGAGATCGCGAGGCGGCTGGGCCTGCGCACGCTGGTGCACCAGACCAACCGGGGCTACGGCGGCAACCAGAAGACGTGCTACACCGAGGCGCTGCGCCTGGGGGCGGACGTGGCCGTCATGCTTCACCCGGACTACCAGTACACGCCGCGCCTGCTGCCGGCCATGATCGGCATGATCACGGACGGTCCTTTCGACGCCGTCCTGGGCTCGCGCGTGCTGGGAGGCCGGGCCCTGGCGGGTGGGATGCCCTTCTACAAGTACGTCGCCAACCGCGGGCTCACGGCGATCCAGAACCTGCTGTGCGGCGCGAAGCTCTCCGAGTATCACACGGGCTACCGGGCCTTCTCCCGCGAGGTGCTGGAGTCGCTGCCCCTGCTCGAGAACTCCGACGACTTCGTCTTCGACAACCAGATGCTGGCGCAGATCCTGCTGGCGGGGTTCGAGATCGGCGAGGTGAGCTGCCCGGCGGCCTACTTCGAGGAGGCCTCTTCCATCAACTTCCGCCGCTCGGTCCGCTACGGGCTGGGCGTGCTCGGCACCTCGGGCCGAGCCTTCCTGCAGCGAAAGGGGCTGGCGAGGTTCCGCATCTTCGACCCGAACGGGCGCCACCTGGACCCGCAGCTCGCGTCCGATGGCGTGGCGGTCCAGCTCTCGCGCTGAAGCCGGCCCGGGACCCGCGAGGCCCCCGCCCCGACGGGCTCAGGTCTTCGGCTCGAGCGGCTGGGCCAGGAACTCGGCGACCCGCGGCGCCGGGACGTGCTGGAGGCGCCCGGCCAGGTCGACCCGGGGCCGGTCGTCCGAGGGCACGCTCACCTCGAGCACCACCAGATCGCCCTCGCCGCAGGCCAGGGGCTCCCGGAACGGGCAGAAGCCCTGGTCCCAGTGGGTGGCCTCCCGACCCGGCAGATTGGAGAGCGCGGCGTCGCCCGCCAGCAACGCCTCGAAGGCCACGCAGAAGCCGGTCACCGTGCCGGGCTTCTGGACCCGCAGCAGCGCCCGGGCCGGGCGCCCGTAGCTCGAGCGATCGGCGAAGGCCGTGTGATGGAGCTCTTCCCAATCGCTCGCCAGCTCGTCGGCGCGCAGCTTGAGGGTGCGGTTGGCGGCGCGCGCCACGTCGAGCACGTCGGTGAAGTCCATGCCGTGCTCGAGATAGACGTCCGCGTCCCAGAACTCGCACTCGCGCGCGAAGACGCGCGGCCGCCCGAGGGCCGCGAAGACCCGGAGAGAGGCCGGCAGGATCCTGGCTTCGGGCCGGGCGAAGCGGTGCAGGGCGTCCTCCAGGACGCGGTGCAGATTGGCGCCGAGCGCCGCGCTGGTGAGGAGGTCCGCGAGCACGACGCCGACGCGCTCCGGGAGGTCGACCTGGCGGGAGTCGCCAGCCACGGGCACGAAGCGCGAGGCGCCGTAGCCGGCGCGCGCGAGCACCGCCTGGGCGATTCCGAGCGCCTCCGGATCGCGCTCGATCCCGTACACCCGGGAGGCACCCGCCCGGAGCGCCAGGAGCGAGAGGGGCCCCAGGCCCACTCCGATCTCGCACACCACCTGGCCGGGGCAGGCGCTCGCGATGGCCTCCCGCCAGGCGCGCATCCGCACGCGATCGGCCAGCATCGCTCGGTATCCCTCGAGAGTCCGCTGGTCCATGAGGTCCCGCTGGCCGGAGGCCGCCTCGGCGCGGAGCCGCGCCGGACGGGTGAAACCCGCCGCCCGACCCCTGGATCGGACGGATCCGGCGCACAGCTGAGCGGTTTTTCCGGGCCGGGCCTCCGCGGACGGGGAGGATCGCCGGGCTCGCCTCAGTAGGCCGTGGGCGCGAAGCGCCACTGGACGCCGAAGCCGAGCGAGGCGTACTGGAGGTCGTTGTTGTCGCGGAACCAGGGGAGCACGTAGGTGGCCTCGGTGAGCCACACCAGGTGCTCGGTCAGGTAGAGCTCGAAGCCGCCGCCCAGGCGCGCCGCGAAGGTGCCGCTCTCCCCGCCGCCGAGCGAGCCGAGCCGGGTGCCGGCGTCGTCGATGTCGGTCTGGTGGAGGCCGAAGCCGACGATCGCGTAGGGGTGCACGCGTCCGACCGGGAGGAAGGCCTTGCCATTCAGGGTGTAGACGTTGGCGTCGGCGCGCAGGTCCGCGCGCCCCGGCCCGGCGTCCACCCGGAACTGGAGGACGCGCTCGTACTCGAACTCGAGGGCCCAGTAGCGGAGGAAGCGGTAGCCCAGGCGGCCGTTCACGCCCCAGTCGTTGTGGACCGCGCTGCCGCCCGGGTTGTCCCAGTTCTCGATCGCGTAGACGCCTCCGACGGCTGCGTACCAGCCGTCGCGGTCCAGGTCGAGAGCGCCCGCGGCGGCCGGCTCGTCCCGGGTCTCGTCCGGGGCCTCCGGCTCCTCCTCGTCCTGGGCACGCGCGGCAGCCGCCGGGAGGACCAGGAGTGCGGCGCCGAGCGCCAGCCAGCGAGCCCGCATGCGACCCTCCCCGGACGCCGCGCCCGGCGCCCGGCGCGGCGAGTCGCGCGATCATACGACCGACGCCGGGGCACTGACAAGCTGGAAATCCGCGCCGCCCCGGCCGGGGCTCCTGCCGCGCCCGGTCCCCGGCCGCTAGGGCTGGATCACGCAGCCCCCCAGACAGGCGCGGAACGAGGCGCCGCAGGGGAGCTGCTCGCGGCACGCCGCGCGGCATTGCACCGCCACCTCGAGGGACGCGTGCAGGCAGGCGCGCACGTCGACCGAGGCGCCGACCTGCCGGCACTCCATGAGGACGGCGCGGGCCTGATCGCGACAGTCGCCGGCGCAGAGCGCGAGCTCCTGGCGGCAATCCCCCCGGTCCTCGCGGCAGGCCGCGGCGCAGACGGGATCGAGCTCGTGGCCGCAGGCGACGCCGCACTCGACCAGCTCGTCGCGGCAAGCCTGGACGGCGCGGTCGAGGGCATGCCGGCACGGCTCGTGGCAGGCGCCATCCCCCTCCCGGCAGGCCTCCCGGCAGGTGCGGTAGGCGAGGTGGCCCGCGACGTGGCAGGTGGCGCGCGCCTCGCGGCACTCCTGGCGGCAGGGCTCGGGCGCCGCCGGCTGGGCCTGGGCGGCCGGGGGAGTCGCGAAGAGGAGGAAGGCGCCGCCGGCGCCCGCCAGCAGCACCCGAGCGGTCGAGAGACCCATGTCGAACCTCCTTCGTGGGCTTCCGCCCCGATCCTAGCCCAGAGCCAGCCCCCGCCGGCCCGGGCCCTGCGCGATCTCGCCCCGTTCCAACCCGGCTTCCGCTGCCGGGTTGCGCCGGGATCCGGGGCCCGCCGGGCTGCGGGCGGGGTTGACGCGGCGCCGCCGCGCCGGGGAGAATCCCCCTCGTGAGGGCCGCCATCTGGGACCGGGCCGGAGCGCCGCTCCGCATCGGCGAGGTGGCCGATCCCACGCCCGCCGCCGGCGAGCTCGTGCTCCGGGTGCGGGGCTGCGGCATCTGCGGCTCGGATCTGCACCTCTCCGAGACGCGGATCCCGGGCGGATTCGTGATGGGGCACGAGTTCGCCGGCGAGGTGGTGGGGCTCGGCCCCGGGGACTGCGGCAGCTGGCGGGTGGGGGACCGCGTCTGCGCACTCCCCGCGGTCGGCTGCGGCCGCTGCCACGCCTGCCTGGGGGGCGACGTGATGGTGTGCCCCGCGCTGCGAACGACCGGGCTGGGCCAGGCGCCGGGCGCCTACGCGGAGTACGTGCTGGCGGGGAGCCGCGAGAGCCTGCGGCTGCCCGACGCCCTGGACTTCCACGAGGGCGCGCTGATCGAGCCCCTGGCGGTGGGGCTGCACGCCGTGCACGCGGCGCGCCTCGAGCCCGGCGACGACGTGCTGGTCGTCGGCGCCGGGCCCGTCGGCCTGGCCTGCGCCCTCTGGGCGCGCCACCTGGGCGCGCGCGAGGTCGTGGTGAGCGACCCCGCGCCCGGCCGGCGGGCGGCGGCGGCGGCCTTCGGGGCCACGGCGGTCCTGGATCCCTCCCGCGAGGAGGTGGCCCCGGCCCTCGAGCGCCTCACCGGGTCCCGGCCCCGCGCGATCCTCGAGTGCGTCGGCGCACCGGGCCTGATCGCCGAGTGCCTCTCCTTCGCGCCGGCGCGCGGCCGCATCGTGGTGGTGGGGATCTGCATGGAGCCCGACTCCCTGCCGCCCTTCCGCGCCAACCTGAAGGAGCTCACGCTCCGCTTCGTCTCCTTCTACCGCAAGCAGGACTTCCGCTACGCGCTCGACATGCTGGGCTCGGGCCGCGTGCGAGCGCGCGCCCTGGTGACCGACCGGGTCGGCCTGGAGGGGCTCCCCGAGGCCTTCGAGGCCCTGAAGCGGCCGACCACCCAGTGCAAGGTGATGGTGGAGCCCTAGGCGCGCAGGCGCTCGGCGTCCACGCGGAACGAGCGCGTGGGCTCCGGTGCGCGCGCCACCGCGTCGCGCACCCGCTCCCAGCCGCTCTCGAAGGCCCCCGGGTCGAGGCGGCTCGCGAGCTCCGCGTAGCCGGCGGCGCGGATCATCTCGGGGAGGCGCTCCCGGGTGCAGCGCAGCGCCCAGTCCAACCCGTCGCCCACCTCGCGGGGGTCGAGGGCGAGTTGTCCCGGGGCGCCGGGCGGCATGTGGTAGTGCGGCGCCTGCCGGAAGCAGTCGAAGCGCAGCACCGGGGTCGAGGCCCCCTCCACCTCGCCAAAGATCTCGATGCTGGTGCCGCCGTCCTCGCCCACCTCGCGGCGCGCGACCGCGAAGCGGAGCCCCCCGAGCTCCAGCTCCACCGGCTCGCCGAGCCGCACCTCGACCTCCGCCCGCCCCTCCTGCTCCATCGCCCGCCGCTCCTTCCCCGCGCCCGCCATTCTACTCCACCCCGGCGGTCGCGTGGCCAGCTCCGAGGGCGAGGTGATAGCGTGCCGGTGCGGCCGCGCCCGGCGCCGGCGGGGGCCGGCCGTCGGGGGGGAGGAGCGCGAGATGTCCGAGTCGGCTCTGCTCACCCGGGTGGAGGGCCACGTGCTCACCATCACCCTCAACCGCCCGGAGAAGAAGAACGCGGTGAACGCGGAGGTGCTGTGCGGCCTGCGCGACGCCTGGCACCGGTTCGACCGCGACGACGCGCTGCGCGTGGCGATCCTGACCGGCGCGGGCGGCGTCTTCTGTGCGGGCATGGACCTCTCGGTGATCGGGAAGCTCGTGTCGCGGAAGGCGGACGACGAGTACGAGAAGCGGCTCCTCGAGGAGCCGTCCCTCATCTTCGAGGGGTGGCTCAAGACCTTCCGGCCCGGCAAGCCCGTGATCGCGGCGGTGGAGGGCTTCGCCCTGGCCGGCGGCACCGAGATCCTCCAGGGCACCGACGTGCGGGTCGCGGGGGAGAGCGCGGTCTTCGGGGTGACGGAGGTGCAGCGGGGCCTCTTCCCGATGGCGGGCTCCGCGGTGCGCCTCCAGCGCCAGATCCCCTACGCCGCCGCTGCCGAGATGCTCCTCACCGGCGAGCCCATCGACGCCCGCCGCGCCGCGGCCCTCGGCCTCGTGGGCCGCGTCGTGCCCGACGGGGAGGCCCTGAACGAGGCCCGGCGGCTCGCCGCGCGCATCGCGGAGAACGGACCCGTGGCGGTGCGCGCGATCCTCGCCACCCTGCGCGAGACGGCCGCGCTCCCCGAGGCCGAGGCCTTCGCCATCGAGATGCGGCACGGGGCGGCGGTGATGGCCTCCGAGGACGCGCGGGAGGGGCCGCGCGCCTTCCTCGAGAAGCGCCCGCCGATCTTCCGGGGCCGCTAGCCGATCGCCTAGTCCAGGAGCGGCGTCGCGAGCGCCGGCGGGAGCTCCCGGGGAAGGCCCGGCGCCCGCCAGTCCCCGTCGCCGTCGGCGTCCACGAAGATCGGGTTCGAGAACGCGAACGGCAGCGTCCCGGGCACCACGGCGGCGAAGGTCGCGTCGGGCTGGCCCTCGACCTCGACGGTGACGAAGGCGTCCGCCGCGAAGCGGAGCGGCAGCTCGACCCGCCGGTCGCCCTCGAGGGCGAACTCCGCCACGCGCGCGCCGTTCACATAGACGCGCGCCGTGGCAACGGGCACCCAGGGCGCCGCCCGCACGCCCAGCGAGAGGACGCCCTCGGCGCCGCGGAAGCGCTCGCCGATCCCGGCCCCGCCCAGCTCCACGTCCAGGAACGGGCCCGTGGTGCCGAAGGCCTCGCCGCGGCGCAGCGCGCCCACGAAGGCCGCCTCGTCGAAGCCCGCGATGCCGTCGTCGGCCAGCCGGACGTAGGTGCGCGGGAGCGCCACGAGGCTGCCGTTGCGGTGGGAGTCGCTGTTCGCGGTGGCGGTCCTGAACTCGCCCTGCAGCAGCAGCGAGAACCAGTCGGCCCGCACCAGCCGGTAGTAGGCGTTGCGCGGGCCGGTCTTCCCGTTCAAGAGCTCCACGGCGTCGAAGTCCAGGTCGCGCAGGGCGCTCTTCGGATCGGCCTCGAGGAGCGAGCGATTGGGCTCGCGGTCGAGGGGCAGCTTCGGGTCGTAGGGCTTGCCCGGAACCGAGAGGTGGCTCAGGAACGACTCGTCGTCGGGATCCGGCAGCTCGCGCTCGACCTTCTCGTCGATCTTGCGCGGGTGGTTGACCTGCACCAGGCGATCGCCGCCCAATGCCCGCACCTCCGCCACCAGCTCGCGCAGTCGCACGCCCTGGCTCTCCGGGGCCCCGCCCCGGTGCTCCCGGGGTCGGAAGGGCAGCGGGAAGGCGTTGGCGTGGCCGAAGGTGTGGGGGGTGGCCGGGCTGTGCACGATGCTGGTCGCCTCGACGCCGACCACGCTCACGAGCTCCGCTGCGACGCCGAGGGCGCGGATCACCGGGGCGTAGTCGAGCACGTGGTCGTGCTCGGTGGCGACCAGCACCTCCCCTCCCTGGGCCACGAAGCTCCTCACGCGCTCCTGGACCGGGAGCGAGGTGTCGAAGCTCCCGGCGGCGTGGACGTGCAGGTCCGCCGCGATCCAGCCCGGGGAGTCGAGGACCCGGCGCGGCGCCTCGATGGCCAGGCGCAGGGAGGCGCCGGGGGCGACCTCGAGCTGCGCCTCCCCGAGGCCGTACTCGGGGCCGCGCGAGGAGAAGACCCGATAGCGCCCGGGCGCCAGGGAGACCGACTCGGGGTCGCCCGGGACGCCGGCCAGGGAGACCGAGTTGCCCAGCAGGGCCGAGTCCGGCCGCTGGTCGCCGAAGCGCAGGCCCAGGAGGTCGTCCCGCAGCGGCGGGTCGGGCGTCCCGTCCTGCCCGACGAAGACGAGGCGCATGGGCGTGCCGCGGGGCAGATGCACGCGCGCGGGCTCGCCGACCGCGAGCAGGCCCAGCTCCAGGTCCGCCCCCTCCACCGCGAAGGGGAGCTCGCGCGCGCGGCCGCCGGGCGCGCGCGCCGCCAGCCGATAGCTCCCCGGCGGCGCGCGGAACGCGAAGGATCCGTCGGGCTCCGGACGCACCTGCGTCACGGCGCCGCCGCCCTCCGCGGTCACGTGCAGCCGCGCATCGGGATCGTCGACCCGCCCCGCGACGCGCGGCGCGCCCTCGAAGATCTGGTCGGTGACGGAGGCCACGTCGGCGCGCGCACCCACCAGGATCTCCCGCTCGATGCGCACCCGGTCCCCCGGCTCGATGTCCATGAACCGGCTCTGCAGGAACTGGAAGAGGCCGATCCCGTCGCCGCCGCCGATCCAGAAGGGCCGCGCGAAGACCGCGAACATGCTGGTGTCATCGCTGGTCATGGCGAAGCTCGGGAGCTCGCTCGCGTCCCCGCCGGCGCGCTCCAGGCGGGCCGAGACGAGCCGGAGCCCGTAGGCGATGCCGGGCTCCAGGGAGTCCTCCCCCACCAGCACGTGGAGGTCCGCGCGCAGGATCGACTTCATGCGCTCGCTCATGCTGGTCCCCTGGGAGCCGACCGGGTGGTCGAAGCCGTCGGAGGCGGCGAACTCCCCGACCTGCGCCGAGAAGGGGCGCAGCGAGGCGTTGGGGTGGAGCGCGAGGTCCCCCAGCGCGAGGAAGCGCTCGCCCTTCGCCACCCGGGTCACGACCGTCACCAGGCGGAGCGCCCGGGGCCGCTGGCTCCCGAGCGCCCAGGTGGTCTCGTAGCGCGCGCCGCCGCGCTCGCCCAGGGCCGTGATGCGCGCCTCTCCCGCCGCGACCTCCGCGCGCAGCGAGTCGATCGGGGGGGCGACGCCGCGGCTCAGGTTCAGCATCGGCTGGAGCAGGATGAACTGCTCGCCGCCCCGGTCGCAGTGGCCGAGGTCCACCAGCACCCCGCCTGCCAGGGCGAGGGAGGAGCGGCGCCCCGGATCGCTCACGACGGCGCAGACGGTCCCGTTCCCGAGGGCCCAGTCGCCGATTCCCCCGATCGCGTCGGGGCCGTGGAGCTGGCGCCGCAGCGCGTTTCCGGCGTCGATGCGCTCCGCGAAGAGCTCGGCGCCGACGGGCGGGCTGGCCCCGGCGCAGAGGCACGCCAGCGCGGCGAGGAGTGCCGGAAGGCCGGGCCGGGCCCGCCGGGCCGCCGGGCCGCGCGGGCCCGTGCCGCTCCCCTCGCCCGCGCCCGCCCCGCGCCGCATGGCCCGCAGGGTAGACCCCGGGCGGCCCTCCGGGCAACGCCGGAGGCCTCCATCGGCGCCAATCGCAGCCCGGTCCCCGCCGAAGGGAAAAGGGGCCTCTCCGTTCAAGAAAGGGCCGGGAGTTGCCGATCCCCGGACCACGGGGAGGGGAGCGCCCGCTGCGCGGGTGAGGCCCGGAGCCCCGCCCTGGAGGGGGATGGCGATGCGAAGCAAGCAATGCGCGGCGCGCCGGGGTCGGCGCCTTCTCGGTCTCTCCGGTCTCCTGCTGATGCCCGCAATGGCTGCGCCGGTGCGGGCGGAGGCGGGCGGGGCGGAGGACCTCACGAGCATGAGCCTCGAGGAGCTCATGCAGGTCGAGGTCACCTCGGTCTCCAAACGCCCCCAGCGGCTCTCGCGCGCCCCCGCGGCGGTCCACGTCCTGACCGCCGAGGACATCCGCCGCGCCGGCGTCAACAGCATCCCCGAGGCGCTGCGCATGGTCCCGGGCCTGCACGTGGCCCAGATCGACGCGAGCCGTTGGGCGATCACGGCGCGCGGCTTCAACAACCAGTTCGCCAACAAGCTGCTCGTGCTGATCGACGGGCGGAGCGCCTACACGCCCCTCTTCTCCGGGGTCTTCTGGGATGTCCAGGACGTGGTCCTCGAAGACATCGAGCGCATCGAGGTGATCCGCGGGCCGGGGGGCACCCTGTGGGGTGCGAACGCGGTGAACGGCGTCATCAACATCATCACGAAGCGAGCCCGCGACACCCAGGGCATCCTGGCCTCCGCGGGCGGCGGAAGCCTCGAGCACGGCTTCGGAATGGCGCGCTACGGCGGCGCCCTCGGGGAGGCCGCCCACTGGCGCGCGTACGGCAAGGGCTTCGACCGCGACGATCTCGACCGCGTCGGCGGCGGCGAGGCCCACGACGCCTGGTGGTCGGCCCGCGGCGGCCTGCGGCTCGACTGGGACGCGACGCCGAGCGATGCCGTCACGCTGCAAGGGGACTACTACGACGGGGCCGCCGACGAGACGCTGGTCGGCGGCGTGCCCTCTCGCCAGGACTTCAGCGGCGGCAACCTGCTGGGCCGCTGGACCCGCGAGCTGGGCGAGGATCACGACGTCTCCCTCCAGGCCTACTACGACCTCACCGAGCGCGGCGATCTGATCGTCTCCGAGAAGAGGAACGCCCTGGACGTGGAGCTCCGCCACCACTTCCGGCCGCTGGCGCGCAACGACGTGGTGTGGGGAGCGGGCTACCGGGCGACCTGGGACAAGATCGAGGGCTCCCAGGCCGTGACGATCGCCCCCGGCTCGCGCACCGTGCAGCTGGTGAACGGGTTCATCCAGGACGAGATCACCCTGCTGGAGGAGACCCTCTGGCTCACGCTGGGCACGAAGCTCGAGCACAACAGCTACACGGGTCTCGAGGTGCAGCCCAATGCCCGCGCGCTCTGGGCGCCCCACGAGCGCCACAGCCTGTGGGCCGCGGTCTCGCGGGCAATCCGCACCCCCTCGCGCATCGACAACGATGCGGGCGCCCTGATTCCCGGCCCCACCCCGACGACCTTCGTGCTCTTCCAGGGCGATCGGGACTTCGACTCCGAGAACCTCCTGGCGCTGGAGGTCGGCTACCGGGCGACGCCTCTGGATGCCCTGGCGCTCGACCTGGCCGGCTTCTACAACCACTACACGGATCTGCGCACCGTCGAGCCCGGCGCCCCCTTTCCGATCCCCTGTCCGCCGGCCCCCTTCGGCACCTGCATGGCCATCCCCTCGACGGCCGACAACAACGCCGACGCCGACACCTGGGGCGTGGAGGCGAGCACCACCTGGCGCGCCGCGTCCTTCTGGCGCCTCACGCTCGGCTACTCTTTCATCCACGTGGACATCGATCGCGACGCGACGAGCCTCGACGCCACCGTGGGGGGGATCGAGGGCGACGTCCCGGACCACCAGGTCAGCCTGCTCTCGCGGCTGGACCTGCCCTGGGGCCTCAAGTTCGACACCTCGCTCTACTGGGTGGACGACGTGACGAACCAGAGGGTGAAGGACTACTTCCGACTGGACCAGCGGCTGGCCTGGCACCCCTGGGAGGGCCTGGAGCTCAGCGTCTCCGGGCAGAACCTCCTGGAGCGGCGCCACAGCGAGTACGGAGACAGCCCCACCACCGTTCACAGCGCCGTGCCCCGCAGTGTCCTCGGACGGGTGACGTGGCGCCGCTGAGACGCAGGCGCTTCGCAGGGGGCTCCTGGCTCGCGCTGGCGCTGGCCTGCGCGCTGGCGCCCGCGCCAGCGCGTCCCCGCGGCGACATCTCCGAGTACGATCTCAAGGCCGCCTTCCTGGTCCACTTCGCCGGGCTCGTGGAGTGGCCGGCGGACGCCTTCGGAGCGCCCGATGCGCCCCTGAGGATCGCGGTGCTGGGCGCCGATCCCCTGGGAGAGGCGCTCGCGCAGGCCATTCAGGGCCGTCGCGTGGACGCGCACCCCCTGCACCTCGAGCTCCTCGAGGACGCCGGGAGCGCCCGAAAGGCCCACATCGTGTTCCTGGGGGGACCCGACCGCGCCCAGCAGTCCCTCGCCCTCTCGGCGCTGCGCGGCCAGAGCGTCCTCACGGTGGGCGAGGCGCCGGGATTCGCGGAGCGGGGCGGCGTCATCAACTTCTTCGAGAAGAACAGCAAGATCCATTTCGAGATCAATCCCAAAGCCGCCGGGCGGGCTCGCCTCCAGATCAGCTCGCGGCTCCTGGGACTCGCGCGGATCGTCGAGGAGGACGGGGGATGAGCGCGCCCGCAGCCCCCCCGGACGTCCAGACCGGCGGGCTCAACCGCCGCCTCACGCTCACGGTGCTCCTCACCACCGGAACGGCGCTCTTCCTCGCCTGCGCCGTCTTCGTGGCTTACGACGTGGTCACCCTGCGCAGCAGCATCGTCCAGAGCGCGTCGACTCTTGCGGAGGTGATCGGGATCAACACGGCGCTTGCGGTCACCTTCGACGATCCGGAGGCCGCGACCGAGACGCTGGGCTCCCTGGCCGCGGTCAAGACCGTGAGGGAGGCGATCATCTACGACCGGGAGGGACGCGTCTTCGCGCGCTACTCGGCGTCGCCGACGACCGCGGCAGCTCCCGAGACCCCCCTGCCCGACGACGGCGCGGACCGGTTTCGGGGCGAGCGCCTCGACCTCTTCCGGACGATCCGCCGGAACGGGGAGCGCCTGGGGACCCTCTACCTGCACTTCGACGCCCACGAGATCACCGTGCGCATCGAGCGCTATGTCGCCATCGTCCTGGCCCTGCTGAGCGTGGTGAGCGGCGTCGCCGTCTCGATCTCGCGGCGGCTGCGCGCGCGCATCTCGCTTCCCCTCGCGTCGCTGGTGCGGAGCTCGCGGGCGATCGCGGCCGGGGATCTCTCGATCCGCGCCGGGGCCGCCACCGGCGACGACGAGATCGGGATCCTGGCCCGCACCTTCGACGGCATGGCGTCCCGGCTCCGGGACCTGCTCTCCCAGGTACGGAGCAGCACCGGCGACGTGGCTCGGGTCTCCGAGAGCCTCCAGCAGAGCAGCAGCGGCCTCACCCACGAGGTCCAGCGCCAGCGGCAGGCGATCGGGGAGGCGGCGGCGTCGCTGGAGCGCGTGGGCGAATCGGTCCACGAGGTCAACGCCAACGTCGAGCAGCTCGCCAGCGCGGCGCACCAGACCTCCGCCTCGATCGTCGAGATGGAGGCCTCCATCGCGGAGGTCGCGGAGCACATGGACCACCTGGCCGGCTCCATCGACGTCACCTCCACGGCCGTGAGCCAGGTGGCGGGGAACACGACCCAGGTGATGGACGGGGTCGGAACCCTGAAGTCCGCCACCGGGGACGCCATGGAGCGCCTGGCCGAGCTCGGCGCGTCGGTGGCCCGCGTCAAGAGGAACGCCGAGGAGAGCCACGCCCTCTCCGCGGACAGCCGCCAGGAGGCCACCAAGGGCCGCGCCGCCGTGAGCGAGACCATCACCGCCATGGGCGAGATCAAGACCAGCTTCGGACGGGTGCAGAGCTCCGTCTCGCGCCTCGCCGGCAGCTCGGTCTCGATCGACGAGATCATCCAGGTGATCGAAGACGTCGCGGACCAGACCAGCCTGCTCTCGCTCAACGCCGCGATCATCGCGGCTCAGGCCGGAGAGCACGGGCGCGCCTTCTCCGTGGTCGCGGACCAGGTGAAGCAGCTCGCCGGGCGCACCCACCACTCCACCCGGCAGGTGGCCGAGCTGATCCGCGCGGTCCAGGCGGAGACCGCCGGCGCCGTGGAGGCGGTCGAGCAGGGCTCGTCCAAGGTCGAGAAGGGCGTGGAGCGGTCGCGGGTGGCGGGCGAGGTCCTGAACGGGATCCTCGACCAGTCGTCGCGAACGACGCAGCGCGTCGCCGAGATCGTCGAGGCCTCGGCGCGGCAGGCCGGCGATCTCGATCGCCTCCGCGCTGCGATGAGCGAGGTCGAGCGGATCGTCGAACAGATCCACGTCTCCATGCGCGAGCAGAAGAGGGCTGCCGAAGAGATCACCGAGGCCGTGGGGCGGATCGGCTCCCTGGGCAAGCAGGTGCACCTCTCCACCGAGGAGCAGCGGCGGGGGAGCCACCTCATCACGAACTCGGTGACGACCGTGAGCGAGATGATCCAGCAGATCGCCGCGGCCACCCAGGCCCAGGCGCGCAGCGGCGAGACCATCGAGCACGCCCTGCGCGTCTTCCGGGAGGTGAGCGAGCGCGCGACGCGCCACGCAGAAGGGATCGAGGTCACGGTGTCCACGCTGCGCGAGCGCGCGGTCCACCTCGAGCTCGAGCTGCGCCGCTTCCGCACCGAGTAGCGCCCGGCCTTCGAGCTCCTTCCGCGCGCTACCGCGCGCTCGCATGGGACCTGTCGAAGCGCTGGAGCCGGGTCAAGGCCCTGCAGGCAGGCCCAGCGAGAGGCAAGCCCCGCCCAGCGGTGAGTCGGTAACGACCAGCTCGCCGCGGTGGACACGGGCGATCATGCGGGCGATTGGAAGGCCCAGACCGGTACCCGGGCCGCTGCGCGCAGCGTCGAGGCGCGTGAAGCGCTCAAACACGGCTTCCCGCTGTCCCATGGGGATTCCCGACCCCGAGTCGCAGACGCGAATCGAGATCCCGATCCCGGCGGGCAGGGCCTCCACCCGAATCCGGCCGCCGCGGGGGGTGAACCGGATCCCGTTGTCCAGCAGGTTTGCGAGCGCTCGAAACAGCAGCGTGCGGTCGGCGCTCACGGTGCCGCTCGAAGCGCCGACCTCCAGCCGGATCCCGCTCTCCTCGCAGGCGGGCGCGTAGAGACGCTCGAGGTCCGCCAGGAGCTCTCCAACGGGCACGCGCTCGAGGGAGAGGGCCAGCTGCCCCTGCTCACCGCGAGCGAGCATCAGGAGGCCTTCGACGAGGCGGTTCATCTCGTCGGCCGCGTCGCGAATGAGTCTCAGCGCTATCCGCGGCTGGGAGTCGTCCGCGGACAGCAGCGCCACCTCGGTCAGGTTGAGGACTCGATTGACCGGCGTGCGCAGCTCGTGGGCTACGTCCGAACTGAAGGCGCTCATCCGCACGAACGCAGCTTCGAGGCGCTCGAGCACGCAGTTCACCGCAGCGGCGTGTCGATCGACGTCGTCTCTCGTCCCACGCAGCGGAAGTCGGGCGTCCAGCTGGCCGGCGTCGATACCGTCGATGCTCGCCGTCGCGTGCCGCAGCGGGGACATCGCCCGACGGGTCGCGAGCAGGGCAACCAGCGCCGCGGCGATGAGACCAGTTGCCACACAGATCCAGGCGGCGTGCGCCAGCTCGGCTCGCTCCTCCAAGAAGTGCGCCAGCGACACGGTCGCCTCGCTGCGAACCCGGCCCGGCAGCCCGCGCGAGTAGTGCAACGAGTCCTGCCCGCGGACGACGACGCCCGCCAGGAGACCCTCCTCGAAACGCCGGAGCCGCCCGGGGCTCGCGGGGGCGCCGCTCCGGGCCAGCCTGCGCCCATCGGCATCGAGAAGCTCGATCCCGATCCCCTCCCGGGCCAGGGCACGGCCGATGGGTGCCAAGGTGGCCGCGAGGTCCGATTCGCGGACGCCCGCGAGGGTCTCCTCGACCTCTTCGAGCCGGTGTAGGGCGCGCCGGTCGATCTCCTCCATGGCCTCCAGCGTCGCGTAGGCGAAATAGAGGAAGATCAACGCTCCGATCAGGGGCGCCAGCATCAGCGCCAGGGTGGCCGCGACCCGCACGTCCACGCGGCGAAAAGCGCGCCGGATCGGATCAGCCCACGACATAACCGATCCCGCGAACGGTGCGAGGGACACCCGGAGCCCCGGCGTCCTCGAGCTTGCGCCGCAAGCGGTTCACGTGGACGTCGACGACGTTCGTTCCCGGGTCGAAGCCGTAGCCCCACACGAGCTGCAGGAGGAGACGCCGACCGAGGATCTCGCCTCGCCGCTCGGCCATCCGGAGCAGCAGGTCGTACTCGGTGCGGGTCAGGTCCACGAGGCGCTCGCCGATGCTGACGCGGCGATGGAGGGGGTCGATCTCGATCTGATCGATGCGCAGGAGATCGACGCGGACTGCCGGCCGGCGCAGAAGGGCCCGAAGCCTCGCCAGGAGCTCGGCGAACGCGAAGGGTTTGACGAGGTAGTCGTCCGCGCCCTGCTCGAGCCCCATCACCCGGTCGCCAACGGCGTCGCGCGCCGTCAGGATCAGGACCGGCGTACCACGACTGGTCCTGCGTATCTCGCCCAGGACGTCGAGCCCACTCCCACCGGGAACCATGAGATCGAGAATCGCCGCATCGACCGACCCGCCTGCCAGCAGCTGCGTCGCTGACCCGACATCGCCCGCGTGGGCGACCTCGTAGCCTCGCGCGCGAAGGCCAAGAACCAGCGTCCGGGCTGTCTCTGCGTCGTCCTCGAGGAGCAGCAGTCTCACGCAGGCGTCCGCCCTCGAAGACTCACGCGGGGACATAGGTCGCTGAAACGTACCGCTCTACCGAGCTGGCGCCAGCCTGGCTGGCGCTCAGTTCTCACTCGCTGCTTACCGAACGCGTTGCGTTCGCGGCTCCTTCATCGATGACGAGGTAGACGCGGTATCTGGTGACGGCGTGCGCGCAGTCGTCAGCGGTGTACCAGGACTCGCATACGTGCGCCGTTTCGACGCTGATTCGGCAGGTGGGCAGGAACTGCGATCGGGTGAAGAGGCCGTAGGTCCGACCGCACAGGATGGGAGTCTCGCCGGCCGGGCCGATGTAGAAGACCTCGCGCCCCGCGCGCTCGAATCCCTTGAGTGCGCCGGTAGAGCGGTAGTCATAGCAGTCCTCGACCGAGCAGGGCCAGTGATTGACCGTGGCCGACAGGGCAGCCCGGTTCCCCGAGGCCTTGTTCCAGGCGAAGTAGGCGGACTCGGAACCAATGTCTTCGAACAGCAGCACCTTGGTGGCGGCGAAAGACGCGGCGGGGACCATGAGGGCCAGGAGCATTGCGACGAGATTCATGAGACCGCCCCTCCTCTCCTCACGTCGTATCGGATCCCCTCCAGCCACTTGTAACAGCGAAGAAGGCCGCGCGGGATGACGATCCCGTCATGTTCCGGCCGGAGCGGCCTCCGGCGCCAGCTGCGGCGGGTCGTCGCAGGTTGGACCGCTTCGCCGGGCCCCCCGCCGGGGCGCGGCGCCTCAAGACGATCCCCGGATCGCCTGCCGGGCCAGGGTGCGACCGAAGTCCCAGAGCGTGCCCGGGTAGCGGTGGCAGTCGGCCACCACGTCCTCGAGCGCCGCCGCGAAGGCCTCCACCTCCTCGTCCCCGATGACCAGCGGAGGGAGGATCTTGACCGCGTTGATGTGCGGCCCCGCCACCTGCGTGAGGATCCGGTGGCGCTGAAAGAGCGGCACCGTGACGAGCTGGCTGAAGAGCCCCTTCCGCGCTGCCTCGATCAGTCTGAAGCCGACCCTGAGCTTGAGCGAACGGGGACCCCCGAACTCGTAGGCGAGCATCAAGCCCTTGCCGCGCACGTCCTGGAGAAGCTCGTACTTCTCGACCAGCGGTCGCGTTCGCCGCATCAGCGCCTCGCCCATCCGCGCGGCGCGCTCGACCAGGCCTTCCTCAGCGATCACGTGCAACGTCGCCAGGCCCGCCACCATGGCGAGGGGGTTCTTGGCGAAGGTGGAGCCGTGCACCACGGCCCGGTCGATGTGGTGGAACACGCGGGCGAAGGTCTCGTCGCGGCACAACACGGCGCCCACCGGGACGAAGCCACCGGACAGCGCCTTCGCGAGGGTCACCATGTCAGGCTCGATGCCCCAGTGCTCGAAGGCGAAGAACCTTCCGGTACGGCCCAGGCCCGTCTGAATCTCGTCGACGATCAGCAAACTCTCGTGTCTGCGGCACAGCTGCTGCGCTTCGGCCAGGTATTTCTCGGGGGGCAGGAACACGCCGTGGCCCTGGATCGGCTCGGTGATGAAGGCCGCCACGTCTCCCCGCGCGAGCTCGCGCTCGAGGGCTTCCAGATCGCCGAAGGGGACCCCCGCGCAGCCGGGCAGGAACGGCTCGAAGCCCGGCCGGAATTCCTCCTCGCCGTTCACCGACAACGCTCCGTAGCTGAGCCCGTGATAGCCGTGGTGGCAGTAGACGAACCGCGGGCGGCCGGTCGCGCAGCGCGCGAACTTGAGGGCCGCTTCGACGGCCTCGGTGCCGCTGTTGGCGAAGAAGCAACGGGAGAGGGAGGCGGGCGCTATCGCCAACAACGCCTCGGCCAGGAGCCCGGGCAGGAGCGCGCAGTCCATCTGGGCCAGCGCCGGGAGGTCGCCCTCGAGGGCGTCAGCCAGCGCCTGTTTCACCGTCGGGTGGTTGCGCCCCAAGGCAAAGACCCCGAAGCCCGACAGGAAGTCGAGGTAGCGCTCGCCAGCTCGATCGATCAGGTAGGCCCCCTCGCCGCGCTCGTAGAAGCGATCGAAGCCGATCGTGGAGAGGACCCGCACCATTTGAGCGTTCAGGAACTTGCGGTGCAGCTCATAGTTCTCGCCCCGGCGCTTGTCGAGAATCGCCTTCAGGTCGAAGCTCATCGTCACCTCTCTTGTGGAATGGATCCTGGCTCCCAGGACCCCGCGTGTCCAATCGCCGTGGAGGATGCAGCAGAGATCTTCCGCAAGGAGCCCTCGGCTCCGAAGATGACGAATTCTTCATCTGGTGCGCCGCTGCCCATCGAAGCCATTGGATGAGGTCGTGAGATGACGATTCCTCCACCTGGGTTGCAGCGCGGCGCATCCCCATTCAGCCTGTGAGCGCGAGGTCCGAGAAGGCACGCTATGCACATCGCTCCTGCGCGCACGTTCCGACCGCGGCTCACTCCGCTGGTGCTCACGGGGAGCCTGGTCGCCTCCTCGGCGTGTGTCGCTTCCGACCCGCGATTCGGGGCCGCTCACGTGCGCGAGGAGCTGCACCGGCAGGTCGCGTCCAGCGCCCCCGCCCTCGCTGAGCCGATGGCGGCGACCTGGCCTCCGGACGTGGATCCCGCCGATGGCATCGACGAGAGAGAGGCCGTCGAGCTGGCGCTCTGGAACAATCCCGGCTTCCAGGAGGCCCTGGCGGCCACGGGCTTCTCCCAGGCGGATCTCGCCCAGGCTGGCCTCCTGCCGAATCCGGCTCTGTCGGTCCTCTTTCCGCTGGGTCCGAAGCAGCTGGAATTCGCAGTGGGGCTTCCCTTCGATGTGTTGTGGCTGCGCCCGAGGCGGTTGGCGCTCGCCCGACGCGAGGCGGAGCGCGTCGTCCAGCTGGTGGTGCAAGCTGGACTGGATCTGGTCCGCGACGTTCGGGTCGCATCCGCAGATCTCGCCCTCGCCCGGGATGAAGCCAGGCTGGCCGAGCAGTCCCTCTCCCTGCGCACCGAGCTGGCGGAGATCGCGCAGCGGCGGCTGGAGATGGGGGACGCGAGCGAGCTCGAGGCCGCGGCCGCTCGTCTGGACACCTACCGGGCGCGGGAAGAGGCCCAACGCGCGGACTTCGCGGCCGATCGAGCGCTGCGCCTGTGGCGCCAGCTCCTGGGCCCGCCGCTGGCCGTGGGAGAGGCGCTCTTCCTGGCCCCTGCGGCGGAGCCGTCCTGCGGCGGAGATCCCGATGCCCTGTGGCAGGAGGCGCTCGCGAATCGCGCGGACCTGAGCGCTGCCGGACTCACGGTGAAGGCGGCGAGCGCCCGCGCCGGCCTCGCGAGGGCCGAGATCTTCGCCCTGACCGGAACCCTGGACGCCAACGGCTCCGGAGCTAAGGGCTTCGAGGCGGGCCCGGGTCTCGGCGTCGCCCTCCCGATCCTGAATCAGAACCAGGCTGCCCGCGCCCGTGCGGCGGCAGAGCGCGCGCGGGCCTTCGCGTCTCGTGACGCACTGCGCGCCAGGGTGCGCCAGGACCTCGAGGATGCGCTGGCGCGGGTCCACCGGGCGATCGATGCGCGCTCGGCCTGGCGAGGGAGCGGCCTCGCCGCCGCCGCCGAGGTGCTGGGGGGGACCCGCGCCGCCTACGGCGCCGGAGAGCTGCCCTACCTCCTCCTGCTCGACGCGAATCGCAGCTGGCTGGAGGCCCAACAGGCTGATGCCCGCCTTCGCGCCGAGCACCGCCGTGCCTGCGCCGAGCTGGAGAGGACCATCGGCCGGCGGCTCGATCCTGCGCCCGGGACGGCCTCGGCCGAACGCCGGCGTCGCCGATGAGGCCTGGGCCTGGGCGAGCGGCGATCCGGAGGGGCGTGGCGCGGCGGCTGCTCCGGGCTGCCAGTGCGCTGGGCCTGCTTCTCGCAGCGGCCTGCCAGCGGGACGTCGCCGCCTCGGTTCGTAGCAGCGCTCCCGCCGCGACGGTGGACCGTTACGTCGAGGAGGAGACTCTGACCAGCGTTCGGCTGACGCAGAGAGAGGAGCAGCGGCTCGGCATCGAAGCGGTCCCGGTCGCGCTGGAGCAGCTGCCGCGCGTTCGGACTCTCGGCGGCGAGCTCACGCTCTCGCTGGGGCGGCCTACGACTGCGCTGGCGCAACTCGCGGAGCTCCAGCTCTCGGCGGACGCCGCGTTCGAGGCTGCACGCCTGAACAGGAATGCGGTGAAGGACTCGTCCTCTCGCGCACGAGCGCTGCTCGACGTGAGATCCGGAAGCGAACGAGCGGTGGAGGAGGCGCGGGCACAGCTCGCGCTCGCGGAAGCCGCCTTGGAGAGCGCCCGAAAGCGGCGCGATCTGCTCGGTCGGCCGGTTCTTGAGGCCGTGGAACACGGCGCCTTGTGGGTTCGCGTCCCCGTCTACGCGGGGGATCTCGCGCGAATCGACCTGGAGGTCCAGGCGACCGTCAGGCGCTTCGGGACGCCCATCGATTCCCCTGGGCATCCGGCGCAGCGGGTCCAGGTGCCCCTCGCGCCAGCCCCGAACAGCGCAAGCGTCGACCTCTTCTACGAGATCTCCGGCCCGAAGGACGCGTTCCTTCCCGGCGAGCGGGTGTCCGTGTCGCTCCTCCTGGCCGAGCCGTCGGAGGCCCTGGTCGTGGCACAGTCCGCCATCGTTCACGACATCCACGGCGACACGTGGGTCTACGAGCGCACGGGCCCCGGTCTGTTCGCCCGCCGGAGAGTGCAGGTTCGCTATGCGATCGCCGGAAAGGCAGCGCTCGCCACGGGTCCGGAGCCGGGTGCGCAGGTCGTGACGGCTGGCGCGGCCGAGCTCTTCGGCACCGAGCTCGGTTTCGCGAAGTAGCCGACCGGTGCGCTGGCTCGTTTCGCTGGCCGTGCGCCTCCGCCTCCTCGTCCTGGCCTTCGCCCTGGCCGTGTTCCTTCTTGGCCTGGTGGGCCTCCGCCATGTGCCAGTGGACGTGTTTCCGGAGTTCGCGCCGCCCCTCGTCGAGATCCAGACCGAAGCCCCGGGACTCTCGACCGTAGAGGTCGAAGCGCTCGTCACGGTGCCGCTCGAGAGTGCGTTGAACGGAACCCCCTGGGTCCACTCGCTCCGCTCAAAGAGCGTGCTGGGCCTCTCGTCGGTCGTGCTGGTCTTCGAAGGCGGCGCGGACCTGATGCAGGCCCGACAGGCCGTCCAGGAGCGCATCGCCGCTGCGGCGGCCCGGCTGCCCGCCGTAGCGAGCCCCCCGGCAATTCTGCCCTCGCTCTCGTCGACCAGCCGGGTGCTCAAGATCGGCGTGACCTCCGAGCGGCTTTCCCAGATGGAGCTCAGCAGCCTGGTGCGTTGGACGGTCCGGGCCCGGCTGATGGCCGTACCGGGGGTCGCCAACGTGGCGATCTGGGGCCAGCGCGATCGCCAGCTGGACGTTCGGGTCGATCCCGATCGCCTCTCCGCCCACGCTGTGAGCCTCGAAGCCGTGGTGCGGGCTGCGCAAGATGCGGCCAGCGTCTCTGGCGTCGGGTTCCTGGACCTGCCCAACCAGCGCCTCGCGATCCGGCAACGCGCGCTGGAGGACGACCCGGATGCCCTCTCGGCCAACGTGATCGAGCTGCGCAACGGCGCGCCCATCCGGCTCGGGGACGTCGCCGAAGTCGGGCTCGGGTCGCCGGCGCCAATCGGCGACGCGGTCGTCAACGATGGCCCTGGTCTGCTCCTGGTCGTGGAGAAACAGCCGTGGGGGAATACGCTCGAGGTCACGTACCGGGTCGAAGCGGTCCTCGAAGAGCTGCGCCCGGCCCTCGAGGGCATCGAGCTCGACTCGACGATCTTCCGCCCCGCCACCTTCATCGAAGCAGCCGTCCGCAACCTGACCCACACCCTGATCCTCGGCTGCGTGCTCGTCGCTGCGATTCTCTTCGTCTTCTTCTACGATTGGCGGGCCGCGGTAATCAGTCTGGCGACCATCCCGCTCTCGCTGGCTGCGGCGGTGCTCGTGCTCCGCGCGCGCGGGGGGACGCTCGACACGATGGTCATCGCGGGCCTCGTGATCGCGATCGGGGTGGTCGTCGATGATGCCGTGATCGATGTCGAGAACATCACTCGGCGCATGCGCCTCAACCGCCAGGCTGCTCAGCCGAAGGGCATCGCCGCGGTGGTCATCGACGCGTCGCTCGAGGTCCGCAGCGCGGTTGTTCTCGCGACCCTGATCGTGAGCCTCGTCTTCGCGCCGGTCTTCTTCATTCCAGGTGTGGCCGGCTCGTTCTTCCGACCGCTGGCCGTCGCGTACGTGCTGGCGATCCTCGCCTCGATGGCCGTGGCGCTGACCGTGACCCCGGCTCTGGCGTTGATGGTCTTGCCCGGGAGCGGGGCGAAGGAGGGCGACGCGCCCATGTCCCGGCGCGCCCGGCGCTCCTACCGCGAGCTCCTGCCGTGGTTCGTCGCGCGGCCCTCGCTCGCCCTTGCGACCATCGCCGGGGCGACGGCGCTCACGCTCCTGGCGCTGCCCTGGCTGGGCGAGGAGTTCCTTCCGCGGTTCAAGGAACGGGATTTCCTGATGCACTGGGTGGAGAAGCCGGGCACGTCGTTGGATGCCATGCGCCGCATCACGACCCGCGTGAGCCGCGAGCTACGAGGCGTTCCAGGCGTGCGCAACTTCGGCGCTCACATCGGCCGCGCTGAGGCCGGCGACGAGGTGGTTGGCCCCAACTTCGCCGAGCTGTGGATCAGTGTCGCGCCGTCTGCCGACTACGAGGCCACGATTCGGCAGATCCAGGAGATCGTCGAGGGATACGAGGGCCTGTACCGGGACGTCCTGACCTACCTGCGGGAGAGAACCAAGGAGGTCCTCGCAGGGGCCAGCGCGAGCATCGTCGTGCGCATCTATGGACCCGACCTCGATCAGCTGCGCACGAAGGCACGCGAGGTTGCCGCGGTCATGGCCGGGATCTCCGGCGTCGGCGACCTCGAGGTGGAGGCCCAGGTGCTCGTGCCTCAGATCCAGGTCACGCCGCGGCCTGAGATGGCCGGGAGTCTTGGCCTCTCGCTCGGTCAGCTGCGTCGCACTGCGAGTACCCTCGTGCGGGGAATCAAGGTGGGGGAGGTCTACCGCGATCAGAGGGTCCACGACGTCGTGGTGATCGGAGAGGAGCGGCTGCGGCATTCCGAGCAGGCGATTCGCGAGCTCGCGATCGAGACTCCGAGCGGCGTCTGGGTGCCGCTGTCGGACGTCGCCGAGGTGGAGATCGTCCCCACTCCCAATGAGATCCGCCGTGAGGGCGCCTCTCGCCGCATCGACGTCACGTGCAATGCGAGCGGGCGGGACCTCGGAAGCGTCGCTCGAGAGATCGAAGCGCGCGTGCGAGGACTGAAGTTCGAGCGCGGGTATCACGCGGAGTTCGTCGGGGAGTACCAGGCGCGCCAGGAATCCAGGAGCCGCCTGGTCGGGCTGTCGGGCGTTGCGCTGCTCGCGATTCTGCTTCTGCTACACGCGGACTTCGGCTCGTGGCGCCCGGCGCTGCTGGTCTTCCTGACGCTGCCGTTTGCACTGCTCGGAGGTGTCGTGGCGGCCTTCTTTTCGGGCGCCGTGCTCTCGCTGGGCTCGCTGGTCGGCTTCGTCTCGGTTCTGGGGATCGCCGCGCGCAACGGGATCATGCTGATCAGCCACTATCAGCATCTCCAACAGGAGGAGGGAGAACACTTCGGCCGCGAGCTGATCCTGCGAGGCGCCGAGGAGCGCCTGGTGCCGATCCTGATGACGGCCCTCTGCGCGGGCCTGGCACTGGTCCCCCTGGTCGTCGCGGGAGCCCGACCCGGGCACGAGATCGAGCATCCGATGGCCGTGGTGATCGTGGGCGGCCTGATCACCTCGACCCTGCTGAACCTTCTCCTCCTTCCGGCACTCTTCGCGCGCTTCGGCCGGGAAAGGAGCTGACCGTGGGACCCGCCCGGGCGAGTCTCGATGGCCGGGAGCGGCGGGTGGAGGCGCCGCCCGGATTCGAACCGGGGATCAGGGATTTGCAGTCCCGTGCCTTACCACTTGGCTACGGCGCCGCGGCCCCACACGCTAGCAGATCGCCTCCCGCCGCACGCGATTCGGGACCGGGCGCCTAGAGCGCCGGCAGCGGGTGGGCCGCGCCGCCGATCCTGAGGACGGGTGGGTCGGAGTCGGGGTCCACGGCGAGGAGCAGCTCGGCGTGAGGCCCGGGGAGGAAGCGGGCCGGGAGCCCGTCCGGAGTGGCGTCGCGCTTGACCCGGCAGAGCAGCGCGGCGTCGATGGGCGAGCGCCGCAGGGAGGCCACCTCGAGGAGCTCCTCGGTCCCGTCGGACAGGCGGATCCGCCCGCTCTGCGCATCGAACTCGCGCACGAAGAAGGCGGCCTCCTCGGGCTCGATCTCGCCGCGGAAGCGCCCGATCGCCACCACGTACTTGCCCACGTCGGGCAGGTAGAGCACGCCGCGGTCGAAGGCTTCGCTGAGGCGCCGGTTCAGGATCGGGACGCCCTCGTGGCTCCAGCGCCCATCGTGGTGCAGGATCAGCCCGAAGGGCCGCAGCGGCGGGGCACCGCGCCGCGCGCCGGCCGTCACCCGGGCAGGGGCTCGGGCTCGGCGCTCCCGTCGGGCTTCAGCCGGAAGACGCCGACCAGGTCGTAGCGGTGCCAGAGGACGACGCGATCGACCCGCTTGCCGTCCTCGCCCAGGTAGCTCCACTTCTCGTTGTAGCGGACGCCGAAGGCCTCGCGGGTGCGCGGCTCGTTCACGCTCCCCTCCTGGTCCGCCGGGGCGCCGAAGAGCTTCCAGGCCCGTGCGCGGTCGAGGCTCACCGGTCGCACTCGCCTCCGATCATGTTGACCATGTCGAAGGTGGGGATCAGGTCCGCCAGGAGCAGACCCTTGAGCATGATCGGGAGCGGCGCCAGGTTGATCAGGCTGGGCGGCCGGCAGCGCACCTTCACGGGGACAGCCGAGCCGTCGGAGACGAGGTAGAAGCCGAGCTCGCCATTGGCGGACTCGAGGGCGAAGTAGGCCTCGCCCGCCGGCACGCGGGGCCCCTCGGTCACCGACTTGAACTGCTGGATCAGCTCCTCCATCCGGTTGAAGACGCGCTCCTTGGCCGGCCAGCGCACGCGGGGGTCCAGGGTGTTCACCGGTCCCGGCCCCAGGCGGTTCAGCCGCGCCAGGCACTGCTCCACGATCCGCAGGCTCTGGTGCATCTCCTCGACGCAGACGAGGTAGCGATCGTAGTTGTCGCCCACGCTCCCGATCGGGACGTCGAAGTCGATCTCGTCGTAGACCAGGTAGGGCTCGGCCTTGCGCAGATCGTGGGGAACCCCGGCCGCTCGCAGCAGGGGTCCCGTCACGGCGTAGCGGACGCAGTCCTCCCGGGAGAGGATGCCGGTCCCTTTCATGCGGTCCACGAAGATCCGGTTGCTCGTGACCACCTTGTCGAAGTCCACGAGGAGCTGCCGGATCTTCCCGATGAACTCGCGGCAGGTGGCGGGGAAGGTGGTGGGCGCGTCGTGCTTGACCCCGCCGATGCGCACGTAGTTCGAGGTGACGCGCGCACCGCACAGGATCTCCTGGAGGTCCCAGTTGAGCTCGCGCGCCTCGATCCCGTACAGGAAGGGCGTCATGGCCTGGAGCTCGAGGCAGGCCGCGCCGCAGCGCGTCAGGTGGTCGCCGATGCGCGAGAGCTCTCCCGCCATCACGCGCAGCCACTGGCAGCGCTCGGGCACCTCGAGCCCGAGGAGCTTCTCGACGCCCATGCAGAAGCCGAGGTTCGCGAGGATCGCCGAGTTGTAGTTGAGGCGATCCGTGTAGGGGATGGCCTGGTACCAGGTCCCGCCCTCGCACTCCTTCTCGAACCCGCGGTGCAGGTAGCCCACCTGCACCTCGATCGCGACGATGGTCTCGCCATCGAGCTCGATCAGGAACTTGACCGTGCCGTGGGTGGCCGGGTGGGAGGGCCCCATGTTGAGCACCTGGTGCTCGGTGTGGAGATCTCGCTCGAAGTCGTCCTCGGCGGTCTCCGGGCTCCGCTCGGTCAGGAGGTGCGGCTCGGCCATCGTTCGCCCGCTAGTTCCGCGGCCCCACCAGGGGCTGGCGCCGCTCCTTGGGGTAGTCCTTGCGCAGGGGGTGGCCCTCGAACCCTTCGTAGAGCAGGAGGCGCCGCAGGTCCGGGTGGTTGCGGAAGCGGATGCCGTAGAGGTCGTAGACCTCGCGCTCCAACCAGTTGGCCGAGGGCCAGAGCTCCACGAGGCTCTCGACCTCGCAGGCGTCCTCGGCCACGCGGGCCTTGATGCGCAGGCGCTGGTTCTTCGGAAGCGAGTAGAGGTGGTAGACGACCTCGAAGCGGGGCTCGCGGGGGAGCAGGTCGACGGCCGTCACGTCCGAGAGCATGTCGAAGGCGAGCTCCGGCCCGTCTCGCAGGAAGCGCATGACGGCCAGCAGCTCCCCGGGTGCCACCACCGCCGTGGCGTCGCCGTGCTGGGCGTGGGTCTCGAGCACGCTGCCGGGCAGCTCCGCCAGGAGGAGCCGCAGGCTCGCGAAGCCGTGGTCCTTCACGGCGCCGGCTTCCGAAGCGGCGGCGAGGGCTCCGGGGCGCGGGCGTACTCGGCGCGCAGGAAGTCGAGGCGCCTCTTCAGGAGCTGCTCCGGAACCAGGAGCTTCTCCTTGTCGAAGGTCATCGACTCGCGGTCGAAGGTGGCGAGCTCCACCTCCCGGCTCATCACGATGGCCTCCTCGGGGCAGGCCTCCTCGCAGAGCCCACAGAACATGCAGCGCGACATGTCGATGTCGAAGGCCTCCGGGAAGCGCTCGATGCGCGCGCCTTCGATCTCCCCCGGCACGATGCTGATGCAGTCCGTGGGGCAGGCGAACTCGCACAGCCCGCAGGCGACGCACTTGGGCTGGCCGTTCTCGAGCTGCACGAGGACGGGCATGCCCCGGAAGGCGTCCGGGAAGTCGACCCGCTCCTCCGGGTACTGCACCACGAAGTCGGTGCGGCGCTTGCCGGTGACGAAGCCGCGCAGGTTGCGGAAGAAGTGCCGCGCCGTGACGGCGAGCCCGACCGCGATCATCGGGACGTAGAGCCGCTCGAGCCATCCCATCCGCTCGTGGCGGTCGACCTGGATCACCTTGCCCGGCACGGGCCGCAATATAGGAGAAGGGTGCTGCGAGGGCGAGCGCGCCTCGCGGTCGCGCCGACTCAGCCGAAGCGCCGCAGGAGGGCCACGGCCACCGCGTCACGGCTGCGCTCCCACAGGTCGGGCGGGCGGGCCGGCCCGAGCTCGCGGGCCACGGAGGTCATCTCCACGTGGGAGAGGCCGCAGGGCACGATCGAGTCGAAGCCGGAGAGGTCGGGGTCGACGTTCAGCGCGAAGCCGTGCCGCGTGACCCAGCCGCGCACGCCGACGCCGATGGAGGCGAGCTTGCGCGGCCGCCCCGCCCCGCCGCCGGCGAAGACGCCGGTCGTCCCGGCCAGGGTCCCGGCGGCGACCCCCAGCCGGGCCAGGGCCTCCCGCAGCGCCGCCTCGAGCTCGCGGAGGTAGCGGTGGACGTCGCGCCGCCCGCGGGCCGCGAGGTCCAGGATCGGGTAGCCCACGAGCTGGCCGGGGCCGTGCCAGGTGACGTCGCCGCCCCGGGCGATGGCGAAGACCTCGATGCCGCGGGCCCGGAGCTCGGCGCGGCTCCGGAGCAGGTTCTCCTCCCGCGCGCCGCGGCCCAGGGTCACGACCGGCTGGTGCTCGAGCAGGAGGATCCGGTCGGGGACCCGGCCGGCGCGGCGGTCCTCGGCGCAGCGCTCCTGGAGGGCCAGCGCCTCGGCGTAGGGCACCCGGCCCAGCCACTCGACCACCAGCCCGGCCACAGCCGCCCTCCCCGCTGGGCTTCGCTCGGCTGCGCCTCGCTGCGCGGGCCGCTGCGCGGCCCTCGCCCCCGACCTCCGCCCTAGAGGTCGAACTCGGCCTCCTCGAGCAGCTCGCGGATGCGGTGGAGGAAGCCGTTCGCCGGCCCCCCGTCCACGGCGCGGTGGTCGTAGGAGAGGGCCAGGTGCATGATGGGCCGGATCGCGATCGCGTCCTCGCCGTCCAGGCCGCGCACCACCGGGCGCTTCACCACCTCGCCCATGCGCAGGATCCCCACCTGGGGCTGGTTGATGATGGCGAACCCGTAGAGGTTCCCCTCGCGGCCGGGGTTCGAGATCGTGAAGGTGCCGCCCTTGAGCTCGTCCGGGGAGAGCTTCTTGCTGCGCGCCCGGTTGGCCAGGTCCTCCACGGCCTGGGCCAGGCCCGCGAGCGAGAGCCGGTCGGCGTGGCGCACCACCGGAACCACGAGCCCCTTCTCGGTCTCGACGGCGATCCCCATGTGGAGGTCCTTCTTCTCCACGATGGAGTCCTCGAGCACCGAGGCGTTGAGGCGCGGGTACTCGCGCAGGGCGCGCACGGTCGCGTGGACCACGAAGGGGAGGAAGGAGAGCCCGAAGCCGTGGGCCTCCTGGAAGGCCCGCTTGTGGGCGGCGCGCACCCGGGCCACGCCGCCCATGTCGATCTCGGCCACCGTGCCCACGTGGGGGCTGGTGCGCTTGGAGAGCACCATGTGCTCGGCCACCAGCCGGCGCAGGGGCGTCATGGGGATGACCCGGTCGCCGGGCTGGAGCTGGTAGTCGAGGAAGGCGGGGCGCGGGCGGGCGGGGGCGGGGCCCTCCGGACGCGGGGCCAGCGGGGTCGGGGCGGCGCCCGCCGCGGCCGCGGGCCGCTCCGCCGCAGCGGGCGGGGTCCCGGCGCTCCGCTCCTCCCGGTGGCGCAGCACGTCGCGCTTGCTGACGCGACCCCCGGGGCCGCTGCCCTCCACCTCGCGCAGGTCCACCCGGGACTGCTTCGCCACCCGCCGCGCCACGGGAGTGACGCGCGGGGTCTCCCCGGCCGGTGCGGCGACCTCGCCCTGCGCGGTCTCGGCGGGGTCCCGGGCGGGCGCCGCCGCCCCCCGGGTGCCCGCCGCGGCGGCGGCCGGCTCGATGCGCGCCAGCTCGGCCCCCACCGGGACCGTCTCGCCCTCGGCCACCAGGATCTTCGCCAGGACCCCCGCCGCCGGGGCCGGCACCTCTGCGTCCACCTTGTCCGTCGTCACCTCCACGAGCGGCTGGTCGAGCTCGACCCGCTCGCCCTCCTTCACGAGCCAGCGCGACACCGTCCCCTCGACGACGCTCTCTCCGAGAGCGGGAAGCTCGACTGCGACCGTCGCCATCGTTGACCCCATCGGTGGCGGGGAGCTCGCCGCCTCGCCACGGGCTCGCCCTTCGCCCCAGGGACCCGCCCTCAGGAGATGGGCTTCTCGACCACCGGGAGGCGCAGCTCCGCCAGCTCGCGGTGGCGGCCGTCGGCGGGGACCCGCTCCGCCTGGACCCGGGCCTGGAGCTTCATCAGGCCGTCGAGCACCGCCTCGGGGCGGGGCGGACAGCCGGGGATGTAGACGTCCACCGGGATGATGGTGTCGATCCCCTGCACGACCGAGTAGTTGTTGTAGGGCCCGCCCGAGCAGGTGCAGGCGCCGAAGGCGATCACCCACTTGGGCTCGGCCATCTGGTCGTACACCTTCTTCAGGATGGGCGCCTGCCGGTGGCTGATGGTGCCCACCACCATGAGCAGGTCCGCCTGGCGCGGCGAGAAGCGGGGCAGCGCGCAGCCGAAGCGGTCGAGGTCGTAGCGCGGCCCGGCGACGGCCATGAACTCCATGCCGCAGCAGGCCGTCACGAAGGGGTACAGGAACATCGAGTACTTGCGGCCCCAGTTGAAGACGGCGTCGACCCGCGTGGTCTGGAAGGAGTCGCCGCCCTGGCGCAGGAACTCGAGGGCGCGGCGGCGGTTCCCCTCGTGGTCGTAGGGCCTCTGGTCCATCTCCCCCTCGCTGGCCTCCGAGTATAGCGGCTCTGGTACCCTTGCCCGCCGCATGGCGGAAGCCCGCTCCTCGCCCTTGCGCGCGGCCCTCGCCTGGGGCGTCCACCTCTTCACCGCGAGCGGCGCCGTGGTGGGCCTCTGCGCCCTGCTCGCCGCCGCCCACGGCGAGCCGCGCCGCGCCGGCCTGCTGATGCTGGTGGCGCTGACCATCGACTCGCTCGACGGGATGCTGGCGCGCGCGGTGCGCGTCTCGGAGGTCCTGCCCCAGGTCGACGGCCGGCGCCTCGACGATCTGGTGGACTACCTGAACTACGTCATCGTCCCGGCGGTCTTCCTGGTGGAGACGGACCTGCTCCCCCACTGGGGCTTCGCGGCGCTCCCGGTCCTGGCGAGCGCCTACGGGTTCGCCCACGTCCAGGCCAAGACCGACGACGACTTCTTCCTCGGCTTCCCCTCCTACTGGAACGTGCTGGCGCTCTACTGCTGGCTCCTGGAACTCCCGCCGGCGGCCAACGCGGCCCTGCTGGCCGCCCTCTCGCCGCTGGTGGCCGTCCCCTTCAAGTACCTCTACCCGAGCCGCATGCGGGCGCTGCGCCGCACCCATCACGCGCTCGCCGTGATCTGCATCGGGCTCCTCGCGGCGGCCGTGGCCGACCCGGAGCGGGGACGGGCGCTGCACCTGCCCCTGCTCTCTCTCGCCCACCCCGCCTTCTACCTCGCCGTCTCCTTCTGGCAGGGCGGCCTCCGGCGCCGGGCGCCGTGACCGGGATCCTGCTCGTGAATCTCGGCACCCCGGCCTCGCCGCGGGTCGCCGACGTGCGGCGCTACCTGCGCGAGTTCCTGGGCGACCCGCGGGTGATCGACCTCCCGGCCCCCGCGCGCTGGCTCTTCCTCCACCTCTTGATCCTGCCCTTCCGCCCGCGCCGCTCCGCCGCCGCCTACGCACAGGTGTGGCTCCCCGGGGGCTCGCCGCTCCTCGTCCACGGCCGGGCGCTCCAGGCGGCGCTGGCCGCCGAGCTCGGCGCGGGCTCCTCGGTGGAGCTCGCCATGCGCTATGGCGCGCCCTCGATCGGCGCCGGCCTGGCCCGGCTGGCCGGCGCCGGGGTGGAGCGCATCGTCGCCCTGCCCCTCTTCCCCCAGTTCTCGGAGGCCGCCACGGGCTCGGCCCGGGCGCGGATCCAGGAGGAATGGGAGCGGCTGCCCTCCGCCCCGCCCCTCGAGATCCGGGGCGACTTCTTCTCCGACCGGGGCTTCCTCGAGGCCTGGGCGGCGGTGGCGGCGCCCGTCCTCGCGAGCTTCCGGCCGGACCACGTGCTCATGAGCTACCACGGCCTCCCCGAGCGCCAGCTGCGGGCCGCGGATCCCAGCGGAACCCACTGTCTCTCGAGCCCGCGCTGCTGCGACGCCCCGGGGGCGCTCCGCCGCCCCTGCTACCGCGCCCAGTGCTTCGCCACGACGCGCGCCCTGGCCCCCCTGCTGGGCCTCGGGTCGGCGGCGCATTCGCTGTCCTTCCAGTCGCGCCTGGGGCGCACCCCCTGGATCGGCCCCCACACGGACCGGGTCCTGCCCGAGCTCGCCGCGCGCGGGGTGCGCCGGCTCGCGGTCGTCTGCCCCTCCTTCGTCGCGGATTGCCTCGAGACCCTGGAGGAGATCGGGATCCGCGCCCGGGACCAGTGGCGCGCCCTGGGCGGCGAGGAGCTCCGGCTGATCCCCTCCCTGAACGCCCACCCGGCCTGGGTGCGCGCCGTGCGCGGGATCCTGCAGCGGGAGCCCGACCGACGCTGAAGGCCGGCCGGGCTCAGCTCCCGGGGCCCAGGGCGGCGGCGGCGCGCAGACCCGAGGCCAGGGTGTCGGAGACGCCGACGCCGTCCAGGTAGCTCCCGGCCAGCGCCAGGCCCGGGAGCTCCGCCACGCGGGCGCGCAGCGCCGCCACCTGGGCCACGTGCTCCCGGCCGGGCTGCGGCACCGCCCGGGGCCAGCGGCTCACGGCCAGCAGCTGGGGCTCGCCCTGGAGCCCGAGCGTGCGCTCCAGGTCGGCGAGCAGGCGCTTGGCGAGCGCGTCCTCGGGCAGGTCGACCGCCTCGGGCCAGCGCAGCCCCCCGAGCAGGCACTGCAGGAGCTCGCTCCCCGCCGGGGCCCGCCCGCGGAAGAGCCGGCTCATGAAGAGGCAGCCCAGGAGCTCGACGCCCGCCTCGCGCGGCACCAGGAACCCGAAGCCCGCGGGGGGCGAGCGCAGCTGGCCCGGCTTCACCCCGAGCGAGACGGAGACGATGGGCGCGTAGCGGAAGCGCTCGAGGGCGTCCGCGGCCTCGTCGCAGAGCCCGCGCAGGAGCCTGGCGGCCTCGCGCGCGGGAGCCGCCAGCACCAGGCGCCGGGTGCGGAGCGCCCGGCCGCCCCCGGGACCCACCATGCGCACCAGCCAGCCGTCGCCCTCGCGGCGCAGGGAGGTGACCTCCGTCTCGAGCGTCGGGGGCTCCGCCAGCCGCTCGGCGAGCCGGCGCGCGAAGGGGCCGAGCCCGTTGCGCGCCGAGAAGACCCCGCGCAGCCCGCGACTGCCGCCGCGGCCGAAGGCGCTGCGGGCGAGCCCCAGGCCGATCGACCCGTAGCGGCGCTCGTGCTCCACGAGGCCGCCGAAGACCGCCTCGGCCCCGAGCTCGCGCTCGTCGCCGGCGTAGATCCCGGTCAGGAACGGGCCCACCAGGCGCTCCAGCACCTCGGCTCCGAGGCGACGCCGCGCGAACTCCGCCACCGACTCCCCGGTCGGGTCCCCGCGCCGCACCAGCGGCTCGGCCAGCAGCCGGAGCTTGCCGCGCCCCGAGAGGAGCGGGCTGCGCAGCAGCGCGAAGGGCGAGAGGGGCACCGGCTCCAGGCGCCCGCCCTGGTAGAGGAAGCGCATCTGGCTCGCCGGCTCCGCGCGCACGAGCTCGCCCTCGAGGCCGCGCCGGCGCAGGAAGTCGCGCATGGGGCGGCGCACCTGGAGGGTGTTGGGGCCGCGCTCGACCACGAAGCCCGCGACGTGGTCGGTGCGCAGCACTCCACCGGGGCGGTCGCCCGCGTCGATCAGGTACACCTCGGGGAAGGAGTCCTGGAGCTCGAGAGCGGCCGCGAGCCCTGCGATCCCGGCCCCGACGACGACGGCGCCGACCTCCGGGGCACTCATGATCCCGCTGCACTCCCCCCCGCCGGTCGCGCCGCGGCCAGGGCGCGGGCCGCGTCGGTGAAGGCGCGCACGCCCTCCACCGGGGTGTCGGGCAGGCAGCCGTGGCCGAGGTTCAGCACGAGGCCCCGGGCGGGCGCCGCCGCCTCGGCCAGCGCGCGCACCCGCGCGAAGATCTCGGCGCGCGGCGCCGAGAGCGCGCAGGGATCCAGGTTCCCCTGCAGGCTCGCGCGGGCGCCGACCCGGCGCGCCGCCCGCGCGAGGTCCACCCGCCAGTCCAGCGAGAGGACGTCGGCCCCGGACTCGAGCATGGCGTCCAGCAGGTGGGCCCCGCCCCGCACGTAGAGGATGAGCGGCGCCGCTTCCCGGTGCAGCTTCGCGCAGATCTCGCGGTGCACCGGCAGCACCCACTCGCGGTAGGCCGCCGGGTCCAGGATCCCCGCCCAGGTGTCGAAGAGCTGCACCACCTGAGCGCCGGCCTCGATCTGGGCGTTCAGGTAGCCGACGGTCAGCTCCGTGAGCCGCGCGAGCAGGGCGCGCAGGACCTCGGGCTCCCGGTAGGCGAGCCGCCGCACGCCGCTGAACTCCCGCGAGCCCGCGCCCTCGACCAGGTAGGCGGCCAGGGTGAAGGGAGCGCCGGCGAAGCCGATCAGCGGCACGCGCTGGCCCTCGAGCTCGCGGCGCAGAGCGCGCAGGATCTCGAACACGAAGGGCACCGACTCGCGGGGATCCGGCACGCGCAGGGCCCGGGCCTCCGCCAGGCTGCGGATCGGCCGGGCGACGCTGGGGCCCGGCCGGAAGTCGACCTCGACTCCCATGCCGACCACCGGCACGAAGATGTCGGAGAACAGGATCACGGCCTCGCTGCCGACGAGCTCCAGGGGCTGCAGCGAGACCTTGACGGCGCGCTCCACGTCGCGGCACATCTCCAGGAAGGGGATCCCCTGCCGCGCGCTCCGGTACTCCGGCAGGTAGCGACCCGCCTGGCGCATGAGCCAGACCGGGGGCCGGTCGACGGGCTCCCCGCGGCAGGCGCGCAGGAGCCGCTCGGTGCGGTCGAGCTCGGGCGGCACGGCCAACGCATCTCTCCGGCTGGGCGGCGGGCGCCGAGTGTACCACCGCGTCGGCAGGCGCCGCAGGCTTGCTACCCTGGGCCGCCATGGACGTGCTCCTCGCCAGCCCGCGCGGGTTCTGCGCCGGCGTGGACCGCGCGATCGAGATCGTCGAGGTGGCGCTCGAGCGCTTCGGCCCGCCGGTCTACGTGCGCCACGAGATCGTCCACAACAAGCACGTGGTGGAGGGCCTGCGCGGGAAGGGCGCGGTGTTCGTGGAGGATCCGGAGGACGTGCCGCCGGGCTCGCTGCTCGTGTTCAGCGCCCACGGCGTCTCGCCCCAGGTGCGCGCGGCCGCCGAGCAGCGGGGTCTGCGCGTGATCGACGCGACCTGCCCCCTCGTGACCAAGGTGCACGTGGAGGCCCGGCGCATGGCCCGGGAGGGCTACGACATCGTGCTGATCGGCCACCGGGGCCACGTGGAGGTGGAGGGCACCATGGGCCACGCGGAGGGCCGCATGCACCTGGTGCAGTCCGTGGAGGACGTGGCGGCGCTCCAGGTCCCCGATCCCGAGCGGCTGGGCTGCGTGACGCAGACGACCCTCTCGGTGGACGACACCCGCGAGATCCAGGCGGCCCTCCTGGCCCGCTTCCCGCGCATCGCGCTGCCGCGCAAGGACGACATCTGCTACGCGACGCAGAACCGCCAGAACGCGGTGAAGGAGCTCACGCAGCGCGCCGAGGTGGTGATCGTGGTGGGCGCTCCGGAGTCGTCGAACAGCAACCGCCTGGTGGAGCTGGCGGCGAAGCGCGGGGCGCTCGCCTACCTGGTCCAGGAGGCCCGCGAGATCGATCCCGCCTGGCTCGCGGGCGCCCGCTGCGTGGGCGTCACGGCGGGCGCCTCGGCCCCGGAGGCCCTGGTCCAGCGGGTGGTGGCCCGGCTCCGGGCGCTGGCCCCGGAGGGGGCCCGGGTCGAGTCCATGCCCGAGCTGGACGAGGGCGTGGTCTTCCAGCTGCCCGCCGCCCTGCGCTAGGCCGGGGGAGGCCTGGGGCCTCGCCCCGCGGGGGCTCGAATCGCGTCGCCCCGGCACCGTCTCATGCGGCGGACAGGCTGGCGGACCCGCCGGGTCGCCAGCGAGGAGGACGACGCATGACGCGCCAGATGGCTCTCGGGTCTCCCAGGGAGGGGCGCCGCGCCCCGAAGACGGCGCTGCTGACGGGGCTCGCGCTCCTGGCGGTCCTGGGCCTCGCGGCCACCCCGGCCCGGGCCGGCAACGAGCTCAGGAACGGCTTCGAGGACCAGGTGGGCCGCCTGCTGGCCTTCCAGGTCTTCCACGCCGGGCACGCGATCCTGTACGGCGGCTACGGCCCCGGCTACGCCGCCAGCGCGCGCCCCGCGCCCCACCCGGCGCGGTACGCGCATTCTCGCCACGGGCACCATCGCCACGGGCACCACGCCGCGGAGCCCTGCCGCCTGCGGGGCCGCGGGCACGGCGGCCACGGGCACTTTGTCTACCGGCGCACCGTGGTCGAGCGCCGCGCCGCGCCGCTGCGCCGCCACCGCGACGGGTATCGCAGCGACGATTGACGAGACCGGAGCGCGGGGGGCCGGGGACGTTGGTCGAGTAGTGGACTGGTCCCGTCAACTACTCGACCGACGTCCCCGGATCCTCCGCGTCGCCGAGCAGGCGCCGCGCCTCGGCGAGCCCGGGGTCGAGCTGCAGGGCGCGCCGCAGGTCTCGCCGTGCGGAGTCGACCTCGCCGCTCTCGAGCGCGAGCCGCGCGCGCCGCAGGTGATCCGCAGCGGCGCCGCCGCCGGTCCTCGAGTAGGGGCTCTCGCGCCGGGGCGCCGCCAGCAGCCGGTCGAGCTCGAGCCTGGCCTCCGCGACCCGACCGGTGGCGACGAGCGCATCGATCCAGAGCCTCCAGACCTCCACGTCGTCGGGATAGACCCCGCGCAGCCTCCGCAGCGACGCGATCGCCTCCTCGAGCCGGCCGAGCCGGAAGAGCGCCTCCGCCCGCGGACGCGCCACGGCCGGCGCTGCCCCGAACCTCGCCAGGCCCTCTTCGCTGATGCGCAGCGCCTCGTCGGGGCGACCGCAATAGAGCTCGACCATCGCCTTCTGGGAGATCGCCATGAGATCGCGAGGAGCGAGGGAATGGTGGCGGTCTGCCGCCACGGCCCATGCCTCGTGGTCGCCGCGGTCGAGCACCACGAGGCTCAGGTTCGCCCAGGCCCCGGCGTAGTCGGGCAGGATCCCGATGGCGGTGCGGATCTCCGCCTCCGCGGCGGCCAGCAGCCGCGCGCGCTCCTCGCCCGCCAGGGTCCGCGCCACCCGGGCGAGCTCGCTCCCGAGCTTCTCGTGCCCCTTGGCGCTCTCGGGTTGGGCAGCGACGATGCTCCGGCCCAGCGCCAGCTCGCCCTGCCAGGCGGGGAGGCGGGCGAGGAAGACGGCGCTCCCCGCGAGCACCGCTCCGACCGCCGGGGCGAGGGCCAGCCGACCCACGGGTCCGCCGCGGCGCCGGGCGGCGGCCAGCGCCACCCCGGCGGCCAGGCACAGGCCGGCGCTCGGGGCAAACAGCAGGCGCTCCCCGAAGATGGTCCCGATCGGGCGCAGCAGATTCGAGACGGGCAGGAGCGTGGCCGCATAGAGCGCGATGCCGAGCCCCAGGAAGGCGGCCTCCGGGCTCCGCCGGCGGGAGCGGCGGCCGACCAGCCAGAGCAGCGCCCCGAGCCCCGCGAGCCAGCTCCCGAGGCCCAGGAGCGCCGCGGGCGCCGCCAGCGAATCGGGGGGCACGAGGGCGCGGTAGGAGTAGTCCGCCGAGAGGGGCCAGGGCCAGACCGCCATCCGCAGGTATCGGAGCGAGACGGCGAGGCCGCCGGCGATCCTCCCGGCGGCGTCCCGCGCCACCAGGGGATTCTCGAGGAAGCCGATGCCCGCCGGGCCCAGGAGATCGGCCCCCAGGGCGGCCCCCCGAGCCGCGAGCCAGCCCAGGGTCGCGACGCCGAGGAGGAGCCAGACCCTCCAGAGCTCCGCCAGCGCGGGCAGCGGGCGGCCGGCCGCGGCCGGAGACTCCGGGGCGGCGAAGAGCAGCGGCAGCAGTGGCAGCAACGCCACCAGCGCGAGGCCCGTCTCCTTGAAAGCCACCGAGAGCAGGAAGGCCAGCGTCACGAACGCCGCGCCCGCCCAGGACCTCCCGCCCGCCGCATCCCGCGGCGCGCCGCCGAGGCCCAGGAGCAGGAAGAGCAGGCAGCCGATCTCGGACCTCCCGACGACGGGTGCCACCGCCTCCGTGTGGATCGGGTGGGCGGCGAAGAGGAGGCCGGCCAGGGTCGCCGCGAGCGGCGCGGCCCCGAGCCGCAGCATGGCCCAGGCCAGGGCGGCGCTGCACGCGGCGTAGAGCAGCGCGTTCGTGAGATGGAACCCGAAGGCCGACTCCCGCCCCCAGACGGCCGCGTCGAGGGCGAAGCTCGCCAGGGTGAGGGGCCGATACAGCCCCAGCTGGGTCCGGTGGGGTCCCCAGTAGCTCGCGAGCAGGAGGGAGGGCAGCGAACCGAGCGAGTCGAGCTGGCGGTTCTGCTCGATGAGGAGGTGATCGTCGAAGACGAAGTCGCCGCCCAGCGTCCCGAGGGAGAGGAGCAGCGCCAGGAGGAAAGGGGCTCCGATCGGAAGGCGGGCGTGCCCCAGGAGTCTGCCGCCGACGCCGGTCAGGAGCCCGCGGCCACGTCGAACTCGAGGCGCCCGTCGCCCAGGCGCACGCGGACGCGGCCGCCCCGCGCCAGCTCGCCGAACAGCACGTCGTCCGCCAGGCGATCCTTGAGCTCGACCTGGATCACCCGGCCGAGCGGGCGCGCGCCGAAGAGCGGGTCGTAGCCCTTCTCGGCCAGCCAGGCGCGCGCCTCGGGGCTGAGCTCCAGCGCGACGCGCCGCTCGGCCAGCTGCGCCTCCACCTCGCGTACGAACTTGTCCACCACGCGTCCCATCACCTCGGGCGGGAGGGCCTCGAAGGTCACCACCTCGTCGAGGCGGTTGCGGAACTCCGGGCTGAACAGGCGCTCGATGTCCTTGCGCCCGTCCCCGGCCCGGCCGCCGCCGAAGCCGATGGCCTGCGCCGTCATCTCGCGGGCGCCGGCGTTGCTGGTCATGATGAGGGTCACGTGGCGGAAGTCCGCCTCGCGCCCCTGGTTGTCCGTGAGCGTCGCATGGTCCATCACCTGGAGCAGGATGTCGAAGAGGTCCTGGTGGGCCTTCTCGATCTCGTCGAGGAGGAGCACCGTGTAGGGCTGCTTGCGGACGCGCTCGACGAGCAGGCCCCCCTGGTCGTAGCCCACGTAGCCCGGCGGCGCCCCGATCAGCCGCGCCACCGCGTGCTTCTCCATGTACTCGCTCATGTCGAAGCGCAGGAAGGGCACCGCGAGGCAGCGCGCCAGCTGCTTGGAGAGCTCGGTCTTTCCCACTCCGGTGGGCCCCGTGAACAGGAAGCAGCCGATCGGGCGGTCCGGGCTCGAGAGCCCGGCGCGGGCGCGCTTGATGGCCCGCACCACGGTGGCGATGGCGCGTTCCTGTCCGAAGACGACCCGGCCCAGCTCCGGCTCGAGGTTCTCCAGGCGCTCGCGGTCCGAGCCCACCGCGCGCACGGCCGGGATGTTGGCCATGCGCGCCACCACCTCCTCCACGTCGCGCAGGGAGACGGTCTTGCGGCGCCGCGCCGCCGGGCGCAGCCGCACCGCGGCCCCGGCCTCGTCCATCACGTCGATGGCCTTGTCCGGCAGGAAGCGGTCGGTGAGGAAGCGCAGCGCGAGGTCCACGGAGCCGCGCAGGGCCGGCGCCGTGAAGCGCACGCCGTGGTGCTCCTCGTAGCGGGGAGCCAGGCCCTGGAGGATGCGCAGGGTGTCCTCGGGCGTCGGCTCCTTCACGTCCACCTTCTGGAAGCGGCGCGAGAGCGCCCGGTCGCGCTCGAAGTGGCGGTACTCCTGGTAGGTGGTGGAGCCGATGCAGCGCAGCTCGCCGGACTGGAGCAGGGGCTTCAGCAGGTTCGAGGCGTCGACGGTGGCACCCTGGGCCGAGCCGGCGCCCAGGATGGTGTGGATCTCGTCGATGAAGAGGATCGGGCGCTGGCGCTCCCGCAGCGCGGCGATCAGCGCCTTGAAGCGCGCCTCGAAGTCGCCGCGGTAGCGCGTCCCGGCCAGGAGCGCGCCCAGGTCGAGGGCGAAGATCTCGGCGCCTTGCAGGTCCTCGGTCACGCGGCCCTCGTGGATGCGGAGCGCGAGCCCTTCCGCCAGGGCCGTCTTGCCGACGCCGGTCTCGCCCACGAAGATCGGGTTGTTCTTGCGGCGCCGCGCCAGGATGTGGACCGTGCGCTCGAGCTCGGGCCCGCGGCCGATCAGGGGGTCGAGGCGCCCCGCCGCCGCCCGCTCGGCGAGGTTGCTGGCGAAGGCGGCCAGGGGATCCGCGGGCAGCTCGCCGGCCTCGCCGGGCCCCGCGTCGGCGCCGGCGGACCCGCCCCCGGGCTCCGCACCGCCCGCCCCCCCGGCGCCCCCGAGCTTCGAGATCCCGTGGGAGACGTACTGGAGCACGTCGAGGCGCGAGATCCCCTGCGAGCGCAGCAGCGTCACGGCGTAGGAGTCCGGCTCCTGGAAGAGCGCGGCGATCAGGTCGCCGGAGTCGACCACCTCCTTCTCGGCGTTCTCGCAGTGGGAGACCGCGTGCTGGAGCACGCGGTGGAAGGCCAGAGTCTGGCGCGCCTCGAAGGCCTCGTCGCCCGGAACGCGCTCGAGGTCGTCGGCGAAGAAGCGCTGGAGGGCCGCCTTGAGCGCCTCCGCCCGGGCGCCGGCGTGGCTCAGGACCTCCTGCCCGTACTCGTCGTGGAGGAGCGCGTAGAGCAGGTGCTCCACCGTCACGTAGGCGTGGCGGCGGGAAGCGGCCTCCCGGAACGCCGCCTGGAGCGTGAGGTGCAGCTCCCGCGAGATCCGGCTCATTCCTTCTCCACGCCCGCCCGCAGCGGGTAGCCGCGGTCCTCCGCCATCCGGTGCACCGCCGCCGCCTTGGTCTCGGCGACCTCGAGCACGTAGACCCCCGCCACCCCGAGGCCGGTGTTGTGGATGCGCAGCATGATCTGCGTCGCCTCCGAGGGCCCCTTGCCGAAGATGCGCTCGAGCAGCGTCACCACGAACTCCATGGGGGTGTAATCGTCGTTGTAGAGCAGCACCTTGAAGCGCGCCGGGCGCTCCAGCTTCGGGCGCGTCCGGGTGACGACGGCCCCCTCGCGGCGCGGATCGGCCAGCCCGGGCGGGCCGTTTCCCGACCCGCCGCCGCCATCGCCGGGGGGCTGCGGATTGCCGGCTGCGCGGACGACGCCCATGCCGGACACAGGATAGCAAGGCGCGGCGCGCCCACGGCGGCAAGCCGCGCTCGCCCCCGGGGCTCGGATAGACTGCACCGCGATGGCCCGGATCGAGCTGCTCGAGGGCGTCGCGGCGGTGCCGCGCGACACCTGGAACGCCCTCGTGGGCGACGAGTCGCCCTTCCTGGAGTGGGACTGGCTGGCGTCGCTCGAACGCTCTGGCGCCGTGGGAGCGTCCACGGGCTGGCTCCCGCGCCCCCTGGTCGCCCGCGAGGGCGAGCGCCTGCTGGCCGCCTGCCCGCTCTACCTGAAGTCGCACAGCGAGGGGGAGTTCGTCTTCGACTGGTCCTGGGCCGAGGCCGCCCAGCGCGCGGGGATCCGCTACTACCCGAAGCTCCTGGTGGGGGTGCCCTTCACGCCGGTGGCGGGGGCGCGCTTCCTGGTGGCCCCGGGCGAGGACCGGGCCGTCTGGGTGCGACGCCTGGCCGCCGCCCTGCGCCAGCTCTGCGGCGACCGGGCCCTCTCCGGCGCCCACGTGAACTTCTGCCGCAGCGACGAGGCCGAGGCGCTGCGCGCCGAGGACGGCTCGGGCTTCCTCTTGCGGATGGGCCTCCAGTACCAGTGGCGCAACGAGGGCTACGGCTCCTTCGACGACTACCTGGCCCGCTTCCGCAGCAAGCGGCGCAACCAGATCCGGCGCGAGCGGCGCGAGCTCGCGGCCCAGGGGGTCACGATCGACGCCCTGGCCGGCGAGGCCATCCCCGACGCCCTCCTGGGCCCCCTCTTCCGCTGCTACCTCGCCACCGTCGATGCCCACTTCTACGGCCGCCGCTACCTGAACGAGCGCTTCTTCGAGCTCCTGGGCCAGGGCTTCCGGGAGCGCCTGTGCTGCCTGGTGGCGCGCCGCGCAGGCGACGTCGTGGGCGCGACCCTCAACGTGCAGAAGGGAGACACCCTCTACGGGCGCTACTGGGGCGCGCTCGCACCGGTGCGCCACCTGCACTTCAACGTCTGCTACTACGCCGCGGTGGAGTACTGCATCGAGCGGGGCCTCGCCCGCTTCGAGCCCGGCGCCGGCGGCGACTACAAGTACCTGCGCGGCTTCGACCCGCAGCCGACCTTGAGCCTCCACTACCTCGCGGAGCCGCGCCTGGCCTCGGCCGTGTCGCACTTCCTGGCGGCGGAGCGCCGCGAGGCCCAGGCCACCATCGACGCCCTGCGGGACCGGAGCCCTCTCAAGCCGACGGAGCCGGAGTGCAGGCCTCCGCGGAGCACACGTTGACCTCGATGGTCACGTGGCGAAGCCCGAGGGAGTCCTCCAGGCGGCTCTTGTACACCTCGGGGTGGCGCGGCAGGTGGGTCACGAGGGAGACCACGGCGTAGAGGTGCTCCGGGCCCACGCGCCAGATGTGGAGGTCGGCCACCTGGGTGTCGGCATCGCCCTCGAGCTCGCGCCGCACCCGCTCCGCGAGGTCGGGCTCCACGTCGCCATCCAGCAGGATGCTCGAGGTCTCGCGCAGGAGACCCAGCGCCCAGCGCCCGATGATGGCCGCCCCCAGGAGGCCCACCGCGGCGTCGAGCCATACCCAGCCCAGGAGCTTCCCGGCGCTGAGAGCCGCGATCGCGAAGATCGAGGTCAGGGCGTCGGAGAGCACGTGCAGGTAGGCGGCGCGCAGGTTGTGGTCGCGGTGGACCGGGCGCCGCTCCCCGGCCGCGCCGCCGGGAGCGGGGGCGTGCTCGTGGGCGCGCTCGCGCAGCAGCCAGGCGGAGGCGAGGTTCACCGCGAGCCCCAGGACCGCCACGGCGATGGCCTCGTCGAAGCGGATCGCCACCGGGGCCTGGAAGCGGACGAGCGACTCCCAGGCGATCAGGAGCGCCACGACGCCGAGCACGACGGCGCTGGCGAAGGCCCCGAGCACCTCCACCTTCCAGGTCCCGAAGGCGAAGCGCGGGCTCTGCGCATGGCGCCGGGCGTAGGCATAGGCGAAGGCGGTGATGCCCAGGGCCGAGGCGTGGCTCCCCATGTGCCAGCCATCGGCCAGGAGCGCGAGGGAGCCGAACCAGCTCCCCGCGAGGATCTCCACCGCCATGGTCGCCGCCGTGAGCGCGATCACGAGCCGGGTGCTCCGCTCGCCGTGCCGAAGCCGATCGGGCTCGAAGTAGTGGTCGGGGAGCCAGGCGTCGATGGGGTGATGCTGGGTGATGTCGGGCTCTCCGGGCCTCAGGGGCGGGGATCTTCCCGCACCACGATGCGGGTCACCGCCTTCACGTTGGCGCAGGCCGAGGGGGCGCCGGGCACGCCCTCGGGGATCAGCAGCCGGAACGGCCCGCCCTGCTTCTCACCCAGGGGCTCGTCCGCCAGCGAGTGCAGCAGCAGACCCTGGCAGAGCGCCTCCACCGGGACCGGCTCGCTGGCGAAGCCGTCGGCGGCGCAGACCACGGCAGAGCCCGCGGGCGGCAGGCCGAGGGCCGACCAGAGCCCGCCCAGGCGCGCCGCGCTGCCGGTCCGGTTCGGGAAGAGCGCCGAGACGTCGGGCACCCCGTCCGGGAGCGCCCGCAGCCGCTCGCGGTCCACCACGTGCACGCGACCGTCGGGCAGCGCGATCTCGATCTGGCGGGCCTCGGCCCGCACCTCCTCCTCGGCGAGGAGCGCGCCGGCGAGCCAGCGCTCCAGGAGCTCCAGGGGCTTCTCCTCCCCGGCCGCGAAGATCGCGTCCGCGCGGCTGTCGCGGCGGTGGGCCGAGAGCCGCTCGTGGGGCGTCCCGCCCGCCAGCTCGAGCTGGAGCGTCCCCTCCCGGGTGCGGAAGACCCCCTTGAAGCGGGCGAGCGGCGCCCCCGCCAGGCCCTCCGCGGCGCGCAGCAGGGCGCGCATCAGGCGCTCGCGCGAGAAGACGAGCTCCGGCGACCAGCGCCAGGTGCGGGCCCGGTGGCCCGCCGTGGAGGGCGCCGCAGCGTGCGCGTGGCCCCGGTCCGGGGCGCCGGGCGGGCCGGGCTCCGCGCGCGGCAGGCGCGGTCCCTCGCCGGGCGGCCACTCGAGGAGGCTCCGGGGCAGCTGCCCCTGGCGGGTGCGGTGCACGGCCAGGGGGGCCGGCCAGAGCTCGCGGGCGAGGGCCTCGAAGCGCGCCAGGTCCTCCTCGTCGCAGAGGTCCGTGCGGTTCGCCACCAGCACGTCGGCCGCCTCGAGCTGGTTCCGCACCAGCTCGCGCTCCCCGGGGCCCTCGCGGCCCAGGCGCCGGGGGTCGACCAGCACCACCACGGGCGCGAGTGCCAGGCGCTCGCGGTGGGGGCCGCGGCGGATCGCGTCGATCAGGTCCTGGGGCCGCGCCAGCCCGGTGGGCTCGATCCAGAGGCGCTCCGGCTCCCGCTCCAGCACCGCGCCCAGGGCGGCGACGAAGCCCTCCGGGGCCGTGCAGCAGACGCAGCCGCCGGGGATGCTCCGGATCTCGAAGGGCCCGTCCGTCTCCGAGAGCGCGATCTCGTCGAAGCCCGCCTCCCCGAAGTCGTTCACGATGACGGCGATCCGCTCGCCCCGGCGCGCCTCGAGCTGGGCGCGAATCGCGGTCGTCTTGCCCGTGCCGAGGAAGCCCGAGACGATGTGGACGGGGACCGGCATGCTCGCTCCCACCGGGCGCTCCGCCCGGGATCCGGCTCCCAGTGTAGGGTGCTGAAAAACCCTCCGCTTCATGGTACTGAAGAGGCGGGGGGGGTTCCTCGAGACCTTCTGCTCTGGCACGGCCTGCCCGGCGCGCTCACGAGCGCCCGGTGGGGGGAGCGAGGCATGATGCGACGCCGCATGCGACTGCTGCTGGGCCGCTGGGCCGCTGCGTCCCTGCTGGCCCTGGCCGCGGCTTGCAGCGGGGGATCGGAGCCCGCTTCCGAGCCCTCGGGCACCCCCGTCGCCCCCGCGGCGAACGCGCCCGAGGTGGCGCCCGACAAGAACGCCTACCCCGTCTTTCCCGACGCCGACGCCGGCGCCGATGCGTCCGTCCCGGCGGAGCAGGGCGGCAGGGGCTTCCCGGGGCAGGGCTGGGAGACGAACACGGACTACGACCTGATCGGCGATCCGCGGGCCGTCAAGGGCGGAATCCTGCGGCGAGCCATGATGACCGACTTTCCGGCGACCCTCCGCTACTACGGCCCCAACGTCACTGCGTGGAACCTGATGCTTCACGGGTTGGTGTACGAGAGCTTGCTCGGCCTGCACCCCACGACCCTGGCCTACATTCCGGCCCTCGCCACGCACTGGCAGATCTCGGGCGACAAGAAGACCTTCCGGTTCCGGATCAACCCGAACGCCCGCTGGGCGGATGGCACCCCCGTCACCGCCGACGACGTCATCGCGAGCTGGAAGCTGACCGTCGACAGGGGCCTCCAGGATCCCGCCAGGACGTCGACCTTCTCCAACTTCGAACAGCCCGTCGCCGAGAGCCGCTACATCGTTTCCGTGAGAGCCAAGACGGAGAGTTGGCAGCACTTCCTGTATTTCTCCAACGTCCTGTTCATCTACCCCGCCCACGTCCTCGAGAGCATCGACGGGGAGACGTACGTTCGCGAGTACAACTACAAGATGCTCCCCGGCACGGGGCCCTACATGGTCTCGGAGCAGGACGTCGACAAGGGCAACATGGTCAGGATCCGCCGCCGGAACCACTACTGGGCGGAGAAGCATCGGCGCAACGTGGGCCTCGCCAACTTCGACCAGATCCAGCAGGTCGTGGTGCGGGACCGCAACCTCGAGTTCGAGATGTTCAAGAAGGGAAGCCTCGACTACTACTACGTGCAACGCGCCCAGATGTGGAAGGAAGAGCTGAACTACGAGAACATCCGGCGGGGGCTCGTCCAGAAGCGGAAGATCTTCAACCACAACCCCCAGGGCATTCAAGGGATCGCCATGAACACCCGCCGCGAGCCCTACGCCGATATCCGGGTGCGAAAGGCGCTCCGTCATCTCTTCAACCGCGAGTCGATGATCGAAAAGCTGATGTACAACGAATACGTGCTGACGAATTCCCTCTATCCCGGGAGCGTGTACGAGAACCCCCACAACGAGGTGATCACGTACGATCCCCCGAAGGCCCTCCAGCTGCTGGGGGAGGCGGGATGGAAGGAGCGCGATCCGGCCGGGCGCCTCGTCAAGGATCGCCAACCGCTGAACGTCGAGATCGTCTACGCCGAGCAGGCCTCGGAGCGCTTCTTCACCATCTTCCAGGAGGACCTGCGCAAGGTCGGCATCGGGCTGAATCTCCGCCTGGTGACGTGGGAGACGCTCGTCAAGCTCCTCGACGAGCGGACCTTCGGCATGGCGTCGATCGCCTATACCGGGGAGCCCTTCCCGAGCCCCGAGGCCCAGCTGCGATCCGACCTGGCGGACCAGAAAAACACCAACAACATCACGGGCTTCAAGAGCCCCGGCGCCGACCGGATCATCGCCGCCTACGAGAGGGAGTTCGATTTCGAGAAGCGCGTGCGGCTCCTCCAGGAGCTCGACGGCATCGTCACGGGCGAGCACCACTGGATCCTGGAGTGGACGGCGCCCTATGAGCGCATCCTCTTCTGGAACAAGTTCGGTCAGCCGAAGGGCCTCCTCACCCGGATCGGTGACACCCGCGACATCCCCTCGCTCTGGTGGCTCGACCCCGTCAAGGAGCAGAAGCTGAACGACGCCCTCGGCGACCCCTCCCTCCAGCTGGGCGAAGGGCCCAGCGAAGACCGGTACTGGCTCGACTTCGCCAGGCTCGAAGCCGAGCAGAACCCCGGGGCGCCGTGACGGGGTACTTCCTCCGCAGGCTCCTGCTGATGATCCCGACGTTCCTTGGCATCACGCTGGTCGTGTTCGTGGTCATGCATTTCGTCCCGGGTGGGCCGATCGAGCGCCAGATCATGGCCTACAAGATGGCGGTCGCGGGCGAGGGAGGAGCTGGTGCGAGCGCCGGCGTCGGTTTTGGCACGGAGCTTCCACCGGACGCTCTGGAGGAGCTGAAGCGCTTCTACGGCTTCGACAAGCCCGTTCACGTCCGCTACCTGAAATGGCTCTGGAACGTCGCGAAGCTGGACCTCGGCACATCGTACGTGTATCAGGATCCGGTCTGGGAGGTGATCCGGTCGCGTTTTCCGGTGTCGATCTTCCTCGGCGTCACCGGGTTCCTGCTGAGCTATCTCGTCTGCATCCCCCTGGGCGTCATGAAGGCCGTGCACCATGGCTCCCGGTTCGACTTCCTGAGCAGCTTCGTCGTGTTCCTCGGATACTCGGTTCCCGGCTGGGCGCTCGGCACGGCCCTCCTGGTTCTCCTGGGCGGGGGGAGCTTCTGGAGCGTCTTTCCGCTCGGGGGCTTCCGGCCCGACAACTGGGAGGTCCTGAGCCTCTGGGGAAAGGTCACCGGGCAGATCGAGCACATGTTCCTGCCCGTGGTCTGCTACATGGTCGGGTCCTTCGCGACCGAGACGATCCTGACCAAGAACTCGCTGATGGAGAACCTGGGCCAGGACTACGTCCGCACCGCGTTCGCGAAGGGACTCACCGAGCGACGCGTGATCTTCGTCCATGCGCTGCGCAACTCGCTCATCCCCCTGGTGACCGGCTTCGGTCACGTGATCAGCCTCATCCTCGCCGGCTCCTTCCTGATCGAGCGCGTCTTCAATATCGATGGGATGGGCTACCTCGGCTACACCGCGATTCTGCAGCGCGACTACCCGGTCGCGCTGGGGATCCTGGTGATCAGCAGCCTCCTGATGCTCATCGGAAACATCCTATCGGACGTCATCTACGCGGTGGTCGACCCGCGAATCCGGTTCCAATGAACGCGGGGGACCGGCCGGTCGACCAGGCGCCCGACCGCTCGGAGTCGCTCCTCCGCAAGCGCCTGCGCAAGTTCCGCCGGATCAAGCGCGGGTACTACTGCTTCCTCCTCATCACCGCGGCGTACGCGACCTCGTTCTTCCTGCCTCTGCTCGCCAACAACCTTCCGCTCGTCGTGAAGTACCAGGGGCGGTACTCCTTCCCGATGCTCACCTATCACGCAGCGGCGGAGTTCGGCCTCGATGCCGTCGGCGAGCCCGACTACCGCGCGCTCCGGACGAGGCTCGCCGCGGCGGGACGGGGCGACTGGGTGCTGATGCCGCCGTATCCCTACGGCCCCAACGAGGCGCTGCTCGACCTGCCCGGCGCACCGCCGCATCCGCCCTCCGCGAAGCACCCCTTCGGCACCGACGACCGCGGCCGGGACGTCCTCGTCCGGCTCGCCTACGGCTTCCACACCTCGCTGACCTTCGCGATTCTCGTCACCATCGCCGGCTACCTGTTGGGCGTGGGCGTGGGCGCCGCCCTCGGCTACCTGGGCGGGCGCGTCGACATCCTCGGCCAGCGCGCCCTCGAGATCTGGTCGTCCCTTCCCTTTCTCTACACGATCATGATCCTCAGCTCCGTCGTCGTTCCCATCTACCTGCCAGGGCGAAACCAGCTCGCGCAGCCGTCCTTCTGGTTGCTCGTCATGATCCTCGCAGCGTTCGACTGGATGGGCATCACCTACTACGTGCGCGGTGAATTCTATCGCGAGAAGGCGAAGGATTACGTCGGCGCTGCCATCGCGACCGGCGTATCCGAGATCTCGATCATGTTCACGCACATCCTCCCGAACGCCTTGACCCCTGTGGTTTCGTTCGCCCCTTTCACGATCGTCGCGAACATCGGTTCCCTCGTGGCCCTCGATTTCCTCGGCTTCGGCCTCCCGGCTCCGACGCCGAGCTGGGGCGAGCTGATCGGGCAGGGCATGGAAAACCTGACCAAGTGGTGGCTGGTCTTCTATCCGCTCGGCGCCCTGTTCGTGACCCTGCTCCTCGTGGTCTTCATCGGAGAGGCCGTGCGCGAGGCCTTCGATCCGAAGGAGTACTCCCGGCTGCGATGACGTCTGCTTCCGAGGCGCCGCTCCTCGAGATCCGCGGCCTGGCTACGTATTTCACCACGGAGACGGGCGTCGCCAGGGCCGTCGACGGCGTCGACCTGGAGGTCCGCCGCGGCGAGGTCCTGGGCCTCGTCGGCGAATCCGGATCCGGCAAGAGCGTCACGGCGCTGAGCGTGCTGCGGCTGATCCCCGACCCGCCGGGCCGCATCGTCGCCGGCGAGGTTCGCTACAACGGGCGCGACCTGCTGAAGCTCTCGTGGGACGGGATCCGGGCGATCCGCGGCAAGGACATCAGCATGGTGTTCCAGGAGCCGATGACCTCCCTGAATCCGGTCTTCAGCATCGGGATGCAGGTCAGCGAGGTGATCCTGGCCCACGAGCCGTGCAGCCGGCAGGAGGCCGAGAGGCGGGCCATCGCCATCCTGGGGGAGGTGGGGATTCCGGACGCGGCGGAGCGCATGAAGCAGTATCCACACCACCTTTCGGGCGGCCAGCGGCAGCGCGTCATGATCGCGATGGCCCTGGCCCTGGGTCCCTCGTTGCTCATTGCGGACGAGCCGACGACGGCGCTCGATGTGACGATTCAAGCGCAGATCCTGGATCTGATGCTGGAGATGAAGGCGCGGCGCGCCGGGGCCGCCATTCTGCTCATCACCCACAACCTCGCGGTCGTCGCCGAGACCTGCGATCGCGTCGCGGTGATGTACGGCGGCAAGATCCAGGAAGTTGCGCCGGTCGGGGATCTGTTTGGCAATCCGCTCCATCCTTACACGCAGGGGCTGCTCGGGTCGATTCCGCGGGTCGACGGCGCGAAGGCCCGCCGTCTCACCGCAATTGCGGGCACGGTCCCCGATGTCCACAGGCTCCCCGCCGGCTGCAAGTTCGAGACGCGCTGTCCGCACCGCTTCGAGCCGTGCCCCGACGTCGAGCCTCCCCTCGTCGAGGTGGGCCCCGGACACCTGGTGCGCTGCCACCTCTTCCCGCGATGACGCAGGCGGCAGAATCCCTGCTCGAGGTGCGGGATCTTCGGGTGAGGTTTCCGGTATTCGGTGGCGTGCTGCTGCGTCGGACCGGAGAGATCCGGGCGGTGGATGGTATCTCGTTCACGCTGCGGCGCGGGGAGACCCTCGGGCTGGTCGGCGAATCGGGCTGCGGGAAGACGACCGCCGGCCGCGCGATCATCAACGTCCTGCAGGCGATGAGCTACCGCGTCGAGATATCCGGTCACATCTACTATCACCATCCCTCCGGATGCGTCGATCTCGCGGCGCTCCAGCGCCGGGCCATGCGGCCCTTTCGCGCCGACATCCAGATGGTGTTTCAGGACCCGTTTTCGTCACTGAACCCGCGCAAGACGGTGGGGCAGATCGTGGGAGAGCCGCTGAGGGTTCACACGCGAGCGTCGGCCGCCGAGCGGGAAGAGCGCGTCCGGTCGCTGCTCGGCAAGGTCGGCCTGTCGCCCCAGCACGTCACGCGCTACCCCCATGAGTTCTCCGGCGGGCAGCGGCAGCGCATCGGCATCGCGCGAGCGCTGGCCACGAGCCCCAGGATCGTCATCGCCGACGAGCCGGTCAGCGCGCTGGACGTCTCGATCCAGGCGCAGGTCATCAACCTGATGCAGGACCTGCAGCAGGAGCTGGGCCTCTCGTACGTCTTCATCGCCCACGACCTGTCCGTGGTCCGCCACATCTCGGATCGCATTGCCGTCATGTACCTCGGCCACATCGTCGAGATGGGGGATGCCGCGGAGATCTACGACCGGCCGCTCCACCCGTACACGCAGGCGCTCGTCTCGGCGGCGCCGCGGCCCGACCCGGCGGCGGGGCGCACGCGGCGGGCTCGCCTCGCCGGCGACGTCCCGTCGCCGATCCACAAGCCTTCCGGCTGTGCGTTCCGCACCCGCTGTCCGATCGCGCGGCGCGAGTGCGCCGCGGCGGTCCCGCCGCTGGAGCTCCGGGAGGGGCGGCTCGTGGCGTGCCCGTATTCGGAGTGAGCGGGCGTCGGCACCCCCCCTTCCCCGTGGGAACCGGCGGTGCGGATTGCTTTCTTCAGCGTTGATCCGTAGGCTGGCCCCGCTTTCCGCGTGCCGGAGGGAGGATGGCGAAGCGCCGCCTGGCGGCGGCCCCGGGCTGGTTCACCCTCGACCCGGAGCGGCCCGAGCTGATCGGCCTGCGCGGCACCACCAGCGGGAGCGTGTGCTTCCCGCCCTGCCTCGCGGTCTCCGCCAACCCCGGGGCGCCCTTCGAGGAGCGCCTTCCCGTGCGGCTCTCCCGGCGCGGACGGGTCTGGTCCTTCAGCACCGGCCACTATCCCCCGCCCGCCCCCTACGTGGCGCCGGATCCCTTCGTCCCCTACACGGTGGTCGCCGTCGAGCTCGAGCGGGAGGGGATCGTCGTGCTGGGGCAGCTCGCCGCGGGCTTCGCCGCCCGGGACCTCCGGCTGGGGCAGGAGATGGAGCTCGTCCTCGGTACCCTCTACCAGGACGCGGAGAGCGAAACCCTGGTCTGGAAGTGGCGGCCGGCGGCGGACGCCGGCGGCCGAGGAGCGGGAGTGCCATGAACGCCCTGGAGATCAAGCAAGCGGTCCTGGAGACGGCCAAGGAGATGCTGAGGAGCGGGCTCGTCGAGGGCACGGCGGGGAACCTGTCGGCGCGCCTCCCCGACGGGAACGCCGTCCTCACCCCCTCCTCCCTGGACTACGAGAAGATGCAGCTCGAGGACCTCGTGGTGACCGACCTGGACGGGAAGGTCCTGGAGGGGAGCCGCGCGCCCACCAGCGAGAAGAGCCTGCACCTGACCTGCCTGCGGGAGCACGAGGACATCGGGGCGGTGATCCACTCCCACGCCATGTTCGCCACCATGTTCGCCATCACGCACCAGCCGATCCCCTGCGTGATCGAGGAGTTCGACGTCTTCGTGGGCGGCGACGTGCCGGTCGCGAACTACAAGCTCACCGGCTCGGACGAGCTGGCGCAGGAGGCCTCGCGCTGGCTCGCGGACCGGGGCGCCGTGCTGATGGCCAACCACGGCCTCCTCACGGTGGGCAAGGATCCCCGGGACGCCCTCAAGGTGGCGCTCCTGGTCGAGCGGACCGCCCAGATCGCCTGGGGAGCCCGCCTGCTGGGAGAGCTGGTTCCGCTCCCCGAATCGACCCTGAAGCGCTTCGCCCCGATCTACAAGATGCTGCGCAAGCGCCGCTAGCGCGCGGCGCGCTCCGCTCGCCCCGGAAGAGGGCCCTGCGGGAAAAGAGAAGCGCCCCGGACCCAGGGGATCCGGGGCGCTCTGGCTCTTGCACCCCAACCGGGGCCGCAGAAGCGCGGCCCGGCTCGGGCTCTCTCTTCTAGCTCCGGCTGCGCCGGCGGCCCGCGACCACGAGGGCCCCGAGGCCCAGACCCAGCAGACCGAGCGTGCTCGGCTCCGGAATCTGGTTCACCCGGGCGGTCCCGTAGGTGGTGAGGCCACTGACGTTGCCGCCCGCCTGGTTGAAGACGCCGTCAATGCCCGTGTTGAAGACACCGCTGAAGATGTCGGCGCCGTCATCGCCATTCGACACGTGGTTCGTCGTAAAGACGACGCGGCCGAATGCGATGGTCGTGCTCACCGGGCAGCAGTCGCCCGCCGTCGACGTCGTAGCGAGGTCGAAGGTGTAGAGCAGGCCGTTCTGCGCGCCGGTCGACTCCTGCGTGGTGAGCAGCCCGACCTGGAGCGGCGAGAGGGACGGCAGCGCCATGGACGTCATCATCACGCCGGTCCAGTTGATCTCCGAGAAGGAGACGATGTTCAGCTCGTTCAGCAGGTCGTTATCGAACTCGAGCGAGAGGAACGCGGCGCTCAGCCCGGTCGCATCGACGGCGACCCGGATATCGAGTGTCAGGGTCGCGAACGCGCTCGGCGCGAGCGTGACCGAACTCGTCCCGAGGCCCGTGATCGCGCCGACGCTCGCGGTGCCCGCCACCCACCTCAGGTTCACCGACGTTGCATTGGCCGTGCTGCCGAAGCCCAAGAAGCAGGCGCTCGCCAGCAGTGCTACGAAACCCAGTTTCCGCATATCCCTATCTCCTCGTGATCCTCGTGAGAGATTTCCCAGAGTCTTCGGTTGGATATCCAAGATCGAAAGCCGTTAGAAGGCCCGGCACAGAGCCGGCTTGCGCAGCGGATTGAGCGACGGACCGGGCTTCAGGCCGAACTGGGCGCGGAACGCGGCGAAGTCCGTGCCGCCGATCACGCCGTTGCCGTCGCTATCGA
>Ga0187892_10001337_pt1 | contig 56959 bp, 53 predicted proteins | sample MA1701073metaG_FD_139345 | JGI IMG/M metagenome (GOLD analysis project Ga0187892, IMG submission 139345) | Bio-ooze microbial communities from a basaltic lava cave in the Kipuka Kanohina Cave System on the Island of Hawaii, USA - MA170107-3 metaG ...
GCGGAACTAGATTCTGTCGTCCCCGCAGGCTTCAGGCGGGGACCGAGCTTTTCCTGTTCTTTGCCGGCGACCCACGCGCCGCCCGGCGCGGCGCGCGATCTACCCGTAGACATCTGCCGGCATGCCGCGCGATCTACTCATCGATCGTTGCATCCACCTATGGATCCTTCTAGCATCGCCCGCATCACGTATAAACACTCGTTAAGTTGCCGTAAGCGACAGCCGTGCTCACGTTTGAATGGGATCCTGAGAAAGCCCGAGAGAACGAGGAAAAGCACGGAGTGGCATTCTCGGAGGTTACGGAGGTTTTCGGTGATGACCATTCGTCCTCGGTGCCCGATCCAGACCATTCAGTTGATGAAGCGCGGTACGTCATCTTCGGCATCACGAAACAAGGCAGGCACCTGGTTGTGTCCTATACTGAGCGCGAAAGTCGCGTTCGACTGATTTCCGCACGACAGATGACGCCACGCGAGCGAAGAGCTTATGAGCAATGACAAAGACACACTGAGAGACGAGTACCCCGAAAACCTCATCAGGTCCGGGGTGCGCGGGAAGTACGCGAAAAGTTATAGTGAAGGCACGAACGTCGTGCTGATTGACCCTGACCTGCAAAAGCTTTTCCCCAATTCCGAAGCCGTGAATCGCGCGCTGCGTGATTACGTCTCCAAGAAGAGAACGGCAACCTAAGCCCGCAGCGCAGAGCGACGCCTTTCGCTCGGCGCTAGATGCGCCTGCGCGCAGCGCGCCTGGCTGCGAACGTTGGGCGGCGGAGATTCCGGCCCGCACCAAATAATCGGTGCCGATCGCCGAGAGCAGGTGGAACGATGCGCACGGCGCCGTCGAGCTGCTGGACGCCCTGATCGTCGGCGCAGGATTCAGCGGGCTCTACCAGCTGCACCGATTGCGTCAGCGGGGATTCCGCGTGCGCCTGTTCGAGGCGGGCGCCGACCTGGGCGGAATCTGGTACTGGAACTGCTACCCGGGAGCCCGGGTCGATTCTCACGTGCCGAACTACGAGTTCTCCCTGGAAGAGCTCTGGCGCGACTGGAACTGGACCGAGCGCTTCCCTGCCTGGGACGAGTTGCGGCGCTATTTCCGTCATGCCGACCGGAAGCTCGAGTTGTCTCGCGACATCCGGTTCAACGCACGGGTTACCGCCGCGCGGTTCGACGCCGGCGCAGACCAGTGGCAGGTCGAATGCGCCGACGGCCACCGGATCCGGACCCGGTTCCTCGTCCCTTGCACCGGCTTTGCCGCCAAGGCGTACGTCCCCGCCCTCCCCGGCCTCGAGGGCTTCGCCGGTCCGTGCTTTCATACCGCGCACTGGCCCCAGGACGGGCTGGACATGACCGGTCGGCGGGTCGGTGTGATCGGCACGGGCGCCAGCGGCGTCCAGGTGATCCAGGAAGCGGGCAGGATCGCCTCGCACCTCGCGGTCTTCCAGCGCACCCCGAACCTGGCGCTGCCGATGCGGCAGCAGGTGCTCGACGAGCCGTCGCAACGTGCGATGAAAGCCCGTTATCCGGAGTGGTTCCGCCGGCGCGCGCGATCCGCAGGAGGGCTGTTCGACGTCGTCGCGGACGAGCGCTCGGCGCTCGAGGTCTCGACGGAGGAGCGGCTGGCGGTGTTCGAGTCGGCCTGGCGCAAGGGCGGCTTCCACTTCTGGGCCGGTACTTTCAAGGACATCATCCTCGACCGGAAGGCCAACCGGCTGGCTTACGAGTTCTGGCGGGAGAAGACGCGAGCCCGCATCAAGGACCCCGTCCTGGCCGAGAAGCTCGCGCCCGCGGAGCCGCCGCATCCCTTCGGCACGAAACGGCCGTCCTTGGAGCAGCGGTACTACGAGGTCTTCAACCAGGACAACGTCGCGCTGGCGGATGTCCGGGAGGAACCCATCGAGGAGATCACCCCGACTGGCGTGCGCACCGGGTCGCGACACTATCGGCTCGACATCCTCGTTCTCGCCACGGGATTCGATGCCGGCACCGGGGGACTGACCCAGCTCGACGTTCAGGGTCTGTCGGGTCGCACGCTGAAGGACGCCTGGAGCGGCGGCGTCCAGACCTACCTTGGCCTCGGGATCCCCGGATTCCCCAACCTGCTCATGCTCTACGGCCCGCAGAGCCCCACCGCGTTCTGCAACGGCCCCACCTGCGCGGAGCTGCAGGGTGACTGGGTCGCCGACTGCCTTAGCTACCTGCGCGACAACGGCCTCGCAAGGATCGAGGCCGACCCGGACGCGAGCGCATCGTGGACGCAGCACATGGCAGAGCTGGCGGCGAGCACACTGCTTCCCCTGGCGGAGTCCTGGTACATGGGGGCCAACATCCCGGGGAAACCCCGTCAGCTGTTGCACCACATCGGTCTGCAGCCGTACCTGACTTTCTGCAGGGAGAGCGCCGAGAACGGCTACTCGGGATTCAAGCTCCGTTGATCGCCGCGCCCTACCTGCCGCGCAGCTTGCCGAAGAAGAACGTGATCAGCGGCCAGAACAGCAGCACCAGCGCGAGCGTGGTGAGCGAGCCCACCAGCGGCTTGGAGAAGAACACGCTCATGTCGCCCTGCGACATCAGCATCGCCTGTCGGAACGAGGCTTCGGTCGCGTCGCCGAGCACGATCGCGAGCACCATCGGCGCGAGCGGGTACTGCAGCTTCTTGAACAGGTACCCGGCGATGCCGAACACCACCATCATCCAGACGTCGAACACCGAGTTGTGGATGGTGTAGGCGCCGATCGCGCACACCACCATGATGATCGGCGCGATCACCGAGAACGGCACGCGCAGGATGGCGGCGAACAGCGGCACGCAGGTCAGCACCACGATCAGTCCCGCGACATTGCCGAGGTACATCGAGGCGATCAGGCCCCAGACGAAGTCCTTCTGCTCGATGAACAGCAGCGGACCCGGCTGCAGGCCCCAGATCATCAGGCCGCCGAGCAGCACGGCCGCGGTCGGCGAGCCGGGCACCCCGAGCGTGATCATCGGCAGCAGCGCGGAGGTGCCCGCCGCGTGCGCCGCGGTCTCGGGGGCGACCACGCCCTCGACCTGCCCGGCGCCGAACTTGTCACCGGTGGGCGAGAAGCGCCGCGCCACGCCGTAGCTCATGAACGACGCCGGCGTCGCGCCGCCCGGCACGATGCCCATGAAGCAGCCCACCGCCGAGGAGCGGATCGAGGTCAGCCAGTAGCGCGGCAGCTCGCGCCAGGTCTCGAGCACCACGCGCATGTTGAGCTTTGCCGAGGCGCCCTTGAAAGCGAGGCCCTCTTCCAGCGTCAGCAGGATTTCGCCGATGCCGAACAGCCCGATCACGGCGACCAGGAAGTCGAAGCCTGTCAGCAGGTGCGTCGAGCCGAAGGTGAGGCGCAGCGTCCCGGTGACCGGGTCGGTCCCCACGGCCGCCAGCGCGAAGCCGGTCATCATCGCCGCGAGCGTCTTGAACGGCGGCTCCCTGCTGGTGCCGACGAAGGCGCAGAAGGTGAGGAAGTACACCGAGAAGAACTCCGGCGGCCCGAAGGCGAGCGCGAAGTTGGCGATGATCGGCGACAGGAACGTGATCACGATCACCGCCACCAGCGCGCCGATGAACGAGGAAGTGAAGGCCGCGGTCAGCGCGTTGCCCGCGCGCCCCTGCTGCGCCAGGGGATAGCCGTCGAAGGTGGTCGCCACCGACCAGGGCTCGCCGGGGATGTTGAAGAGGATCGAGGTGATGGCGCCGCCGAACAGCGCCCCCCAGTAGATGCACGAGAGCAGGATGATCGCCGAGGTGGCGCCGCCGGGCGTCTGCGCCATGCTGAAGGTGAGCGGCAGCAGGATCGCGACGCCGTTGGCGCCCCCCAGGCCCGGCAGCACGCCGATGATCACGCCAAGGACGATCCCGGTGAACATCAGCGCCAAGTTCTTCAGCGACAGCGCGACGCCGAAGCCGTGCGCGAGCGCCTGGATCTCGTCCATCTCAGTCCAGCCGCAGCAGCGACTCGACCGGGCCTTTGGGCAGCGGCACCTTGAACCAGACCTCGAAGATCAGGTAGAAGACCACCGCCGCCCCGATGCTGACCGCGACCACCTTCCACCAGGGGTACTTGCCCAGCCAGCGCATGAAGAACGCGATAAACAGGGTCGAGGAAACGTAGATCCCGATCCAGGTGACCAGCCCGGCGTAGATCGCGGTCGGGATGAGCACCGTGAGCACGAGCTTCAGCTGGCCGACCTGGACGAAGGCTTTGGCGCCCTGCTCCCTCATGAGCAGCGCGCGCGCGATGTTGAGCGCCGCCGAAACGCAGATGATCAGCCCGACATAGAAGGGGAAGTAGCCCGGCCGCGGCCCGTGCACCTCTTGCCAGCCGATGCCGAGGCGCAGGCTGTCGTAGATGACGAGCGCGCCCAAAATGAAAAAGAGCGCCGCGACTGCGATCTCGGCGCTCTTGTGGCGAAACGCGGCCCGGCCTTCCCGGCCCTCGCTCATCCCTCCCCCTGTGACGCCGCGCCTACTGGCCGGCGATGAATCCCGCCTTCTTCATCAGGGCGACGTGGCGCGCCTCCTCGCGCGCCACCCAGTCGGCATATTGCTTGCCGACGAGCGCCGTCGTGTTGAAGGCGCCTTCCTCCATGAGCTTCTGCCACTCGGGCGTCGCCATGATCTTCTTGAAGAGGTCGACGTAGTACTGCACCTGGTCCGGCTTCACGCCGGGCGGCATGAAGATGCCGCGCAGCATCAGGTAGTCGATGTCGAGCCCGGCGTCCTTGCACACCGGGATGTCGTACCAGGACATGGTGTCCGTCACCCTGGTCTTGTACGGCATGCGCGCCTTCTCGAACACGCACAGCGGCCGCAGGTTGCCCGCGCGCCACTGCGCCACCGCCTCGATCGGGTTGTTGACCGTCGAGTCGACGTGACCGCCGACGAGCTGAGTGGCCACCGCGCCGCCGCCCTTGAACGGCACGTAGGTGAACTTGGCGCCGGTGAGCTGCTCGATCGCCGCGGTGATGATCTGGTCCTCCTGCTTCGCTCCGGTCCCCGCCATCTTGAACTTGCCGGGGCCGGCCTTCTTCGCCGCCTCGATGTACTCCTTCGGGCTCTTATAGGGGCTCTTCGCGTTCACCCACAGCACGAAGTTGTCCAGCGCCAGCATCTGCACCGGGGTGAGGTCGCGCCAGTTGAACGGCACGCCCGTGGCGAGCGGCGTGGTGAACAGGTTCGACAGCGTGATGATGATCTTGTGGGGATCCCCGGCCGCGCCCTTCGCGTCGAGGAACCCCTCCGCCCCGGCGCCGCCCGACTTGTTGATCGGCAGGATCGACTGCTTCATCAGGTTGTGCTTGACGACGATCCCCTGGATGGTGCGCGCCATCTGGTCGGCGCCGCCGCCGGTGCCCGCCGGGACGATGAACTCGACGCTCTTGGTCGGCTCCCAGGCGTGCGCGGCCGGAGCGAACGCGAGCGCCGCGGCGAGAGCCGCTGCCACACTAGCGAATCGTTTCATGGGCCCCCCCTCGGTCGCCATTGTGATTGCTTCTCTTATTACAGAACCTTGACCCCGGTCAAGTCCGGGGGCCGCGATATACCAGCACCGCGACCGGGCTGCGGGCGAGCACCTTCTGCGTTTCGCTGCCGAGCAGCACGCCGCGCAGGCCGCGCCTGCTGTGCGGGTCCATCACCACGAGGTCGCACTTGTGCTTTCTCGCCGCGGCGAGGATGGCGTCGGCCGGAATGGACAGGGGCGAACCGTCGGTGGGAATCAGGATGTGCTTGAACACGGCGGCCCTCCTATCTCGCGAACGGCAGCACCCAGATCAGCATGCCGAGCGCGTAGCACACCCCAGCGCACACCAGGGTGAAAGGCACGCTCCAGGCGAGGAACTCGCGCAGCGACACCTTGCGCTTCTCCTCCTTCTCGGCGAGCGACAGCGCGACGTAGAGCGCGGGCGCGCCGGCGATGGTGAGGTTGCTGCCCAGCGTGCCCGACCAGAGCAGCATCCAGTACAGGGGCCAGGGCTCGATTCCCGCCTGGCCGAGGTCGCGGATGGTGTAGAGGAAGGTGAGGATGTAGGCGTCGTGCTCGACCAGCCCGACGATCGGCACCGTGACCCAGTAGAGGATGGTGGCGCCGAGCGCGTAGCTGTCGCGGAACGTCGGCGCGAGCGCCTGCGCCAGGAGCTCCAGCACGTGCGAGCGCTCCAGCCCCCCGACCAGGGCGAAGAGCGCGATGTAGAAGAAGATCGCGCGCCAGTCGAGCTCCTGCAGCGCCTCCTCGAAGCTCGCCGTCCTGGCGCGCTCGCCGAGCAGCGCGAGCGCGAGCACGAGCGAGATCGCGCCGCTGAGCGCGATGAAGCCGAGCTTGACCCCGAGGTATTCGCGCAGCGACATCGCCACCACGGTGCCGAGGAACCAGACCACCACCACGGTCGCGAGCAGCGGGTTCGGGATCCGGGCGTCGATGCCGAGCGCGGCGGGGTCGGTGACGCGCGCCCGGCCGCGGAAGCCGTAGACCCACATGGCGCCGAGCGTGACGACGAAGGTGACGAGCAGGATCGGGAACGACGACGGCCGGCCGTGCTGCCAGATGAAGTCGAAGAACTCGGCGCCGGCGACGCTGTGCAGCATCTGCGGCGGCAGGTCGCCGATGATGAGCGCCGTGCCCATGAAGTTGGCGCCGAAGCCGATCATCAGGATCATCGGCGCCGCCGCGATCTTCATGGCGCGCGCCAGCGGCAGCGCCACCGGCGCCATCATCAGGATCGTCACCACGTTGTCGACGAACATCGAGATCACGCCGGCGAGGAACGTCAGGATCATCACCAGCAGCCCGGGGCGCCCGCCCGAGAGCCTGAGCGCCTGCACCGAGAGCCAGCTCGGCACGCCGCTCTTGCCGAAGTAGCCGGCGATCAGCCAGATCCCGACCAGGATCGCCATCACGTTCCAGTCCACCGCGGCGAAGGCGTCGGTCTCGCTCATGACGCCGAACCAGATCATGGCGGCGACGCCGATCAGCCCCGCGAGGGTGCTGTCGATGACGTTGCTGATGACCGCGAGGATCGTGACGGCGAAGATGCCGAGCGCCAGCCACTGCGCGAATTCCATTCTTTTCCTCCCCTGCAGCGAGGCCCGATTGTACGATTAAGCCGGGAGACCTAGACCATGCTCGAACTGCTCACCGACCCCCAGGCCTGGATCGCCTTCGCCACGCTCACCGCGCTCGAGCTGGTGCTGGGCATCGACAACATCATCTTCATCTCGATCTTGGTGGACCGGCTGCCGCCCGAGCGTCGTGAATTCACGCGCCGCATCGGGCTGGGGCTGGCGATGTTCATGCGCATCGCGCTGCTGCTGCTGCTCGCGTGGATGGTCGGGCTAACCGCGCCGCTCCTCGCCGTGCTCGGCCAGGAGATCTCGGGCCGCGACCTCATCCTCATCGGCGGCGGGCTGTTCCTCATCTGGAAGGCGACCGGCGAGATCCACGGCCTGATGGAGGGCGAGGAAGAGGAGCGCGAGCAGCGGGTCGCGGCGTCGTTCGCGGGAATCCTCGCGCAGATCGCGGTGATCGACCTCGTGTTCTCGCTCGACTCGATCATCACCGCGGTCGGCATGGTGAACCAGATCCCGGTGATGGTGGCGGCGGTGATCGCCTCGGTGCTGCTCATGATGGTCGCCGCCGGGCCGATCGGCAATTTCGTCTCGCGCCACCCGACGGTGAAGATGCTGGCGCTCAGCTTCCTCATCATGGTCGGCATGGCGCTGGTGGCAGACGGCCTCGACTTCCACGTGCCGAAGGGCTATATCTACTTCGCCATGGCGTTCTCGGTCGGGGTCGAGATGCTCAACCTGCGCATGCGCGCCAAGAACACCCTCACCGGTCAGCCGCGGCGGCGCCCGGCGGCGCGGCGGGAGAACTAGAACAGCCCGACGACCTTTCCGTCCACCAGGTCGATCTTGGTCGCGGCGGGCGACTTGGACAGCCCCGGCATGGTCATGATGTCGCCGAGGATCGGCACGATGAACTCGGCGCCGGCGGAGAGGCGCACGTCGCGCACGTTGATCGAGTAGTTCGACGGCGCTGCACGCAGTTTGGCGTCGGCTGCAAACGAATACTGGGTCTTGGCCATGCATACCGGATAGTGGCCGTAGCCCAAATCCTGGAGTTGCTTCACCTGGCCGCGCACTTTCGCGTCTGCGGTGAGTCCGGAAGCCCGGTACACCTTCTTTGCGATCTTCTCCATCTTGTCCCACAGCGGATCGGAATCCTCGTACACGAAGCGCGGCTTCGAGGGCTGGTCGCACAGCTCGACGACGATTCTCGCCAGCTCGGCCGCGCCCTTGCCGCCGTCGCCCCAGTGCGTCGCCAGCACTGACGGCACGTCGAGCTTCTTCATCCTCGATTGCACCAGCTCGACCTCGGCCGGCGTGTCGAAGCTGAAGCGGTTGAACGAGACCACGCACGGCATGCCGTAGACTTTGTCGACGTTCTCGACGTGCTGCTCGAGGTTGACGATGCCCTTCTCGAGCGCCGCGAGGTTCTCCTTGTTGACCTCCTTCACGTCGACCCCGCCGTGGTACTTGAGCGCCCGGATCGTCGCCACGATCACCGTGCCGCTGGGCATCAGACCCGTCTTGCGGCACTTGATGTCGAGGAACTTCTCGGCGCCGAGGTCGGCGCCGAAGCCGGCCTCGGTGACGCAGTAGTCGACGAGCTTGAGCGCGCTCCTCGTCGCCGTCACCGAGTTGCAGCCGTGGGCGATGTTGCCGAACGGCCCGCCGTGGATGAACGCCGGGTTGTTCTCCAGGGTCTGCACCAGGTTGGGCGCCAGCGCGTCCTTCAGCAGCACGGTCATCGCGCCGTGCGCCTGGAGCTCCTTCGCGCTGACCGGTTTCTGGTCGCGCGTGTACCCGACGACAATGTTGCCGAGGCGCCTCTTCAGGTCCTCGTGCGAGGTGGCGAGGCAGAAGATCGCCATCACCTCGGAGGCCGGCACGATGTCGAAGCCGTCCTCGCGCGGGTAGCCGTTCGCCGTGCCGCCGAGCGAGACCACGATGTCGCGCAGCGCGCGGTCGTTCATGTCCATCGTGCGCCGCCACTGGATGCGCCGCGGGTCGATGCCGAGCTCGTTGCCGTGGTGGATATGGTTGTCGACCATTGCCGCGAGCAGGTTGTGGGCGAGCGCGACCGCCGAGAAATCGCCCGTGAAGTGCAGGTTGATGTCCTCCATCGGCACGACCTGCGCGTAGCCACCCCCCGCGGCGCCGCCCTTCACTCCGAACACCGGCCCGAGCGAGGGCTCGCGCAGGCAGATCATCGCTTTCTTGCCGATGTGGTTGAGCGCGTCGCCCAGGCCCACCGTGGTGGTGGTCTTGCCCTCGCCCGCCGGGGTCGGCGTCATGGCGGTGACCAGAATGAGCTTGCCGTCCTTGCGTCCCTTGAGCGAGTCGAGGTACGCGAGCGAGACCTTCGCCTTGTAATGCCCGTAGGGCTCGAGGTGCTCCTCGCCGATGCCGAGCTTGTCGAGCGCGACCTTGCTGATGCGCTGCATCTTCGCAGCCTGCGCGATCTCGATGTCCGACGGCATTGCATTCCCCCTTGCCGGTCCGGGCGGGCACTATAGGGGCGCGCGCGCCCGCGCGGCCTTGACTGCGGTCAATCCTCGAATTTCTTCAGCGGCGACTTCGGCGCCGGCTTGCGCGGGCACGGCCCGAGGTACTTGCCCTGCATCTTCTGCGTCACGCGCATGCGCTGCGGCGGTCCACCCACGGTGACGACCCTGCCCGCGAAGCGCTCGCCCTCGAACTCGAGCCGCCCTTCGCCGGTCACCGCCGCGATCGGCGGCTCGCAGCGCACCTTCCAGGTGAGCCGGCGCTCGCTCGCGACCACGTCCACCATGCGGCAGGGCGAGTCCGGCGGCACGCCGAGGCTGCGGATCTCGTCCGCCTTGAGGCACAGCTCGCGCTGGATCGGGCCGGTGTCGGGCCCGCGCAGCGGCACCTCGACCTCGTAGGCGATGCGCCACAGGCCGTCCTTCAGGTTCACCGGCCCGGCGGCGGCGGGCGCGGCGAGCGCCGCGGCGAGCGCCGCGGCGAGCGCGCGCCGCCTCACTTGCTGAAGCGCGCGGGCGTCTGCATGCGCACCACCGCCTCGGCCGTGATCGGGATGCGGTAGCCGCCGACCGTCCAGTTGAGGCCGGGCACGGTCAAGCCCGCCACCGCGCTGGAGATGTCGGCGAGTGCGCTGGTGAGGAACGAGGCGTCGAAGCCGAAGGCGGCCGCGGCGCCGACCACGTCGTCGACGGTCTCGCCGAAGCGGTCCTTGAGCTGGCTGCAGTTGTTGGGCGTGGTCGCGGTCGCGGTGGACTCGCCGAACCATTCCCAGCTGAGCTGCCGGGTGCCGGCGATGCCGTTGACCAGCGAATAGATCACCAGGTTCACCATCGGCACGATGAGCTTGGCGCAGTAGGTGACGCGGATCTTGAGCAGGTTCGCGTCCTGGACGCTGATGCCGGAGCTGCCGCCGGGCGCGGTCGAGCGGTACATCAGGCTGTCGTTCGGGATCAGGCGCTTGGTGTTGTCGGCGGGGTCGTCCTGGCCGAAATCGGTCGCCGCCGCGGCGGTCGGGTTGACGATCTCGACCGTCATCGTCATCGGGTTGAACACCTCGATGAGGGCGATGGCGCGCCCCTTGGCGAGCCCGGCGAGGTCCGGCGAGAACGTGAACAGCGGCGTCATGCCGGCGGCGAGCGCGTCCTTGATCGAGGTGTCCTTGGCGTTCTTGACCGCGCCGTGGCGCGCCGCCATGAAGGTGGCGTGGTTGAGCGTGCTCTTCGCCTGGTAGAGCAGCGCGAACTGCACCGCGCCGAGCGCGAGCATCACCAACAGCGGGAACACGATCAGGTACTCGACCATCGCCTGGCCGCGATGCGCGCGCCTCATGGCTTCTCCTGGGGCGGCTCGGCCGCCGCCGTCGTGGGCGCGGGCGCCGGCGCGCCGCGGGCGCGCGCCGCCTGCGCCTCCTCCTTGAGCAGCGGCAGCTGCGCGAGGTGCTCGAGCGCGGCCTCGACCTGGCGGTAGAGCGGGTTGGCGGGCGTCAGGTTGGCGTAGGCCTGCAGCAGCGCGGCGTAGGCCTGGCGCAGCCGCACCACGCCCAGGTTGTGCCAGGCGCGCACCTCGGTGTTGTTGGCGAGCAGCGCGCGCTGGTAGGCGGCGGCCGCATCTTCCGGCAGATTGCGGCGCGCGTACAGGTTGCCGAGGCGGATCCAGGTCTCGGAATCGGTCGGCATGCGCCGCGCGAGGCTGCGGTAGAGCGCTTCGGCCTTGGCATCCTCGCCCTTCTCGTAGGCGAGCTGCGCCTCGCGGTTGATCGTGATCAGGTCCGGGTCGTTGTCCGTGATCTTGATCGCGGTGGCGACGGTCGAGGCGCAGCCGCCGAGCGCGAGCGCGGCCGCGAGCGCCGCCGCCGTGCGCGCGGGCCTCACGCTTCCCTCCAGACGAGCGCCGCGCCCGGGCGCAGGCCGAGCGCGTCGGCGGCGCCGGCGGCGAGCTCGAGCGTGGCGCGCGCCCCGCGGCTCGCCGCAAGGCGCAGCGGCCGCACGTCGCGCTTCAGCTCGCAGATGCGGCCCTCGCCGTCGAGGAAGGCGAGATCGAGGCTGTAGCGCATGCCGACGGTGTGCACCGAGGCGCAGGGCTCGATCAGCAGCGCCTCGTCCGCGGCGAGCATCGGCCGGCCGAGCAGCCCGCGCATGCGGTCCCAGAGGCTCTCGGCGCGCCAGACGCGCGGCACCATGCACCGGCCGTCCGCCGCGTAGAGCGCACCGCGCCTCACAGCTGCCCGGCGCTCATGAACTTCATCGCGATCGGGAAGCCGAGCACGATGAAAGTGGTGGGGAAGATGAACATCAAGAGCGGCCCGATCAGCTTCACCGGCGCCTCCATCGCCTGCTTCTCGGCGCGCTGGAAGCGCTCGTTGCGGCGCTGCTCGGCCTGTGCGCGCAGCGCGTTGCCGAGCCGAGCGCCCATTTTCTCGGCCTGGATCACGGCGCCGACGAAGCTGGTGACCTCGGGCATCTGCAGGCGCCGCTCCATGCGGCGCAGGGCGTCGGCGCGCGGCAGCCCGGAACGGAGGTCCCTCACCACCATGAAGAACTCGTGGCGCAGCGCGCCCGCCGGGCCCTTGTCCATCGCCTGGTTGATCGCGCCGGTGAGGTTGAGCCCTGCCTCGACCGCCATGGTGATGAAGTCGAGGTACACGGGCAGCGTCCTCTGCACCTCCTTGTAGCGGCGCCCCTTGACGTCGCCGAGCCACAGCGACGGGTAGTAGAAACCGGCCAGGATCGCGAGGATCAGGTACTCGGGCGCCTGCTTCTCGAGCATGTTGAGGCACAGGTAGGTGACGCCGAAGGCGACCAGCATCGAGATGATGCGCACGGCGAAGAACTGCTCGGCGCTCATCAGGTAGCCGACCCCCGAGAGCTGCAGCTTGTCGTGCGTGCGCTCGAGCGCCTGCGCCGGCATGAAGCTGGTGATGTGGTACTCGAGGAAGCGCACCAGCGGCCAGATCATGCGCAGCATCGGCGGCAGCGGGTCCATGTACTCGCGGTCCTCCTCGGGCACCTCCTGGCGCAGCCGCGTCAGCGAGTAGATCGCCAGCAGCACGGCGAAGCCGATCAGCAGGCCGATGACGACGATCATCCAGTCTTCCATCAGCCGTGCCTTTCTCCGATAAACCAACACGCCGGCGACCTCGCTGCCGTGGTCGAGAATGCGGGTGCCCGGTTTCGCGGCGCTTTGGGAAGCGCAAAGCGCCGCGATCGGGGAAACCCCATGAGCATCCGGCCGCTAGACATCGATGTTGACGATCCTGCGGATGAAGTAGTAGCCGATGATCTCCATCACCCCGATCACGCCGAGGACCGCCCAGCCGAGCAGGGTGTGGAACAGCGGCGCCATCGCCTCTGGCTCCATCTGCGCGAGGATCAGGATCAGGAACAGCGGCAGGCAGGTCATGACGATGCCCTGCATGCGGCCCTGCGCCGTGAGGCTGTCGATCTTGCCCTCCATCGTATGTTTCTTGCGCAGCGTGTCGGCGAGGGATTCGAGGATGTCGGCGAGGTTGCCGCCGACCTCGCGCGAGATGCGCATGCCGGCGACGATCATCACGAAATCGGGGATCTGCACCCGCTTCTCCATGTTCCTGAGCGCGGTGTCGAAGTCCACGCCGACGCGCTGCTCGCGCAGCATCAGCTCGAACTCCTGGCTGATCGGGGGCTTGGCCTCGGCGACCATCGACTCCATCGCCACCGTGAGGCTGGCACCGGCGCGCAGCGAGCCCGAGATCATGAGCAGCGCGTCGGGCAGCTGGCGCTCGAAGGTGCGCAGGCGCTTCTTGCGCAGGTAGCCCACCGACAGGCGCGGCAGCAGCACGATTGCGATCGCGGCGCCGAGCGGGAAGATCGGGTTCTCGGTCATGAACCAGAGCACGGCCGGTACCGCGAACAGCGCGACCGTGTTGAGCATGAACATCTTCGCCGGGTCGACGAAGATGAACATGTCCTGCAGGCTGGTGGCGGCCTCTTTCTGGATCGTCTCGCGCTGGCGCGTGAGCAGGCTGCCGAAGAGCTCGAGCACCGTCCAGACGATGAACAGCGCGGCGATGCCGACCGCGCCGATGACCAGGTTCAGGTCGGTCAAAGCGCGCGGTCCTTCTGGAAGATCGAGAGATCCACCTGGATGCCGCGGTCGGCGAGCTCCTGGTAGATCTCGGGCACGTTGCCGGTGGCGAAGAAGCGCCCCTTGACCTTGCCTTCCGGGGTGTAGCCCTCCTGCTTGAAGAGGAAGATGTCCTGCATTTGGATCATGTCGCCCTCCATCCCGGTGATCTCGGTGATGTGGGTGACCTTGCGGCTGCCGTCGGGCAGGCGGCTCTGCTGGATGATGATGTGCACCGCGGAGGCGATCTGCTCCCGGATCGCGCGCACCGGCAGGTCGAGGCCCGACATCAGCGTCATCACCTCCAGGCGCGCCAGGCAGTCGCGCGGCGTGTTGGCGTGCGCCGTGGTGAGCGAGCCGTCGTGGCCGGTGTTCATCGCCTGCAGCATGTCGAGCGCCTCGCCGCCGCGGCACTCGCCGACCACGATGCGGTCGGGCCGCATGCGCAGGCAGTTCTTCACCAGGTCGCGGATGTGCACCGCGCCCTTGCCCTCGACGTTGGCCGGCCGCGCCTCGAGCGAGACCACGTGCGGCTGCGCGAGCTGCAGCTCGGCGGCGTCCTCCACCGTGATGATGCGCTCGTCCTCGGGGATGTAGTTCGAGAGGACGTTCAGCAGCGTCGTCTTGCCCGAGCCCGTGCCGCCCGAGATCACGATGTTGGCCGCGTGCAGCACCGCCTGGTGCATGAAGTCCATCATCGGCCGGGTGATCGAGCCGAACTTGATCAGGTCCTCGTCCTTGAGCTTGGACTTGGAGAACTTGCGGATGGTGATGTTGGCGCCTTTCAGCGCGAGCGGCGGGATCACCGCGTTGACGCGCGAGCCGTCCTTCAGCCGCGCGTCCACCATGGGCGAGGACTCGTCGATCCGGCGGCCGAGGGGCGCGACGATGCGCTCGATCGCGCCCACCACCCCCTGCTCGCTGGTGAAGGTCACCTCGGAGAGCGTCAGCTTGCCGCTGCGCTCGATGTAGATCTGGTCGTACCGGTTCACCATGATCTCGGTGACGCTCGGCTCGGCGAGCAGGTCCTCGAGCGGCCCGAGGCCCACCACCTCGTCGAGCACCTGCTTGGCGAGCTGCTTCTTGTCCACGCCCGGGGGGAAGGTCTCGCCGGCGATGATCTCGTTGATGAGGGCGCTGGTGGTCGCGCGCAGCTCGGTCTCGTTCATGCGCGCCACGTCCACGCGCCGCAGGTCCATGGTCGAGATCAGCTTGCCGTGCACCAGCTTGCGCGCCTCGGCCATCAGCGCCGCCTGCCCGCTCAGCTGCGCCGGACGCGGCGCGGGCTCGGCCGACGCCGGCTGCGGCGCGGGCGCCGCGGCGGGAGCTTCCTTCGGCGCCGCCTTCGCGGCCGGCGGCGGCGCGGCCGCCGGGGCGGCTGCCGGGGCCGCTGCCGCGGCGCCGCCGGCCGCACCGATCCTGATCTTGTAGCCGCCGATCGTGATCTCGTCGGCGGGCGAGATCGGCTGCGCGCCGCTGACGGCGCGGCCGTTGACGTCGGTGGTCTGCATGCCGCCGTGGTCCTCGATCACGAAGCCGCCGTCGCGGCGGTGGATGGTGGCCTGCTTCCTGCCGATGGTCCAGCCGCGCAGCACGACGAGGTTGTCCTCGCCCTTGCCGATGGTCGCGGCCTGGGCCTCGCAGCGGATCTCGCTCGATTCGCCCTTGGGGGTGGTGACGGTGATCGTGAACATGCTCAATCCATCAGTCGACGATGCCCTTCTTGCCGAGGAAACCCTCGAACTTGTCGCGCAGGTCCTTGCTCTTTTCCAGCCGCTGCTGGTTGATCGTGGAAGTCGGGTCGGTCACGGTCGGCGTGACGAAGATCACGAGATCGGTGCGCCCGCTCTTGAAGTTGTTCGACTTGAACAGGATCCCCAGCACCGGCACGTCGCCGAGGAACGGGAACTTGTCGAGCGTGTTGGTGACGTCCTGGTTGACCAGGCCCGAGATCACGATCGTCTGGCCGCTCCTGACGTTGATCTCGGAGTCGGTCTGGCGCGTGGTGAAGCCCGGGATGCCCTGCACCGTGACCGTGGGGTCGATCGCCGAGAGCTCGGTCTCGATCTTGGCGGCGATGTTGTCGCCCTCGTCCACGGTGGGCTTGAGGGTCATGCGGATGCCGTAGTCCTTGAAGGTCACCGAGCTCTGCCCGGTGGAGGAAACGGTCGGCAGCGGCACCTGCCCGCCGGCGAGGAACTTGGCCTCGCCCCCCGAGCGCGTCGAGAGCTCGGGCGAGGCGAGGATCCAGGCGTCGCCGTTCTGCACCGCGAGGTTGAGGCGCGAGGTGATGACGGTCGCGATGCCGAGGTAGGCGCGGCCGGCCTGCGACGGGATGCTGAGCGCCTGCGCCGCGCCCTGCCCGAGCGTGAAGGTCGGGTCCTGCGCCTGCGGCGCGAAGCGGAACTGCTGGTTGTTGATGGCGTCGAAGGTGAGCGCGCCCGCAGGGCCCACGATGTTGGTCTGCCAGTTGACGCCCAGGTTCTCGAGCGCCGACTTCTTGAACTCCATGATCTGCACCTTCATGTAGACCATCTTCTTCAGCGCCACGTCCTCCTCGCGCGCCAGGTTGATGATGCGCGGGAAGCTGCGCAGCGTCGCCTCGATGCGCTGCACGTTCGCCTTGCTGGTCGAGCCCGAGACGATCACCTGGTCGCCGACGCGCTCGAGCTTGATCCCCGGCACGCCGCCGAGGATCGCGCGCAGCTGGTTGTAGCTGTCGTTGGTGTCGGTGCCGGTGACGCGCACCTTGTAGCGCGTGATCACGCCGCTCTTCAGCCACATGAACAGGCTCGTGTCGCCCGGCGCCTCGCCGAGCAGCAGCACCTCCTTCTCCAGCACGTTGGCGGTGAGGATGCGGCCGTTGCCCACGGCGACGCGCGTGACGTCGCGCACCGGCAGCGTCTTCACCTCGCCGACGTACATCAGCACGTCGGTGATCGGCCCGAACTGCGGCGCCGGCGCGGTGATTTCCTGCACCACGAGCGCCGCCGCGGGCGTCGCCGCGGGCTTGGGCGCGGCGGCGGGCTTGGCCGCCGGCTTGGCGGGCTCCTTGGAGGGCGCCTGCGCCGCGCTCGGGAAGGCCGCCAGGGCGAGCACTGCGGCGAGGATGGGGACGGCGTGGATGGGTCGCATGGGCCGCTTTCCGCGTTGGCTTTGCGTTGGAGGTGGGTTGGGTCCTGCGTTCCGGTCGCTAGCGCGGCGGCTGCGGCGGCCCGCTCGGAATCCCGCTCTGGATCGACGGCGGCAACCCCTGCAGCGCCGGCGGCAGCCCCGCTGCAGGGGCGGCGGCGCCCGCCGCCTGCCCGGTGTTCACGCCGGGAATGCTGACGCCGGGCGGAAGGGTGAGCCCCGGCACGTTGATGTTGACCGGCGCCGCGGCGCCCGCGCCGCCGCTCTTGCCGCCGATGATGTACTCGACGGTGCCCTCGGCTCGCCCGGCCACGCGCGGGCCGCGCCGCAGGCTCGCGGTGTTGACGGTACCGATCTCGGCGCTGGTCTCGTCCTTGGCGTTGCGCAGCACGGCGCGGATCTTGCCGCTCTGCTGCGCGAGCGCGATGCGCGCCGCTTCCTCCGGCGTCACCTCGAGCGTGACCGTGGTGAACGGCGCGCGCTGGCCCGGCGCCGGACCGGTGTCGTCCGCCGCCTGCAGCGTCTGGCCGGTGGCGACCACCTTGACCCGCTCGAGCACCGGGATCACCTCCTGGCCCGAGCCGCCCTGCTCGCTCGCGATCAGGTACAGGTCGACGAAGTTGCCCGGGCGCAGCATCTGCGCGATCGAGTTCAGCTCGTCGATGTCGAGCGTGATCGCGCGCAGCCCCTCGTCCACCTCGTCGGAGAAGTCCTTGGCGCGCACGTCGAAGAGGTCGGCGCGCCTGAGCGGGCGGCCGCGCTCCACCGGGCGCAGCAGGCGCCGGCCGGCGACCTTGTCGTACTGATCGGCGGTGATCATGTCCTCGTAGACCAGGTCGGCGGCGATGTCGCGCCCGGCGACCGCCTTGTCGTCGATCACGCTGCCGCGCGGCAGCGCGCGCACCGGCACCACCACCGCCATCGTCGGGCCGCCCTTGGCGCGCAGCGCCATCTCCTCGGCGATGCGCTTCTCGCGCGCCTTGAGGTAGTTGACCGCGAGCCAGGTCGCGAGCAGCCCGAGCACCACGGCGACGAACAGCAGGATCCAGAGCCGGTTGATCTGCGGGAGTCGGAGCGCCATGGCCGGGCCTCTAGAGGGCGTTCAGGTTGGTGGAGTAGGAGATCGCGTAGGCGAAGCCCTGGTAGGCCTCCTTCATGGCGCCCGCGATCTGGTTGATCGGCGAGCTGGGCCCGCCCTGGATCAGCACCAGCACCGCGAACAGCGTGACGATGATGTACTCCATGCTCGACTGGCCTCGCTGTCGTGCGCTCATCTCATGCTCCTCTCTCGGCGGGCATGAATGCCCGCCCTACGGCCGGTCCACCGTGTTCGCGATCACCATCACGCCGTCCTCGCGCGCCGTGATGGTGACGCTCGTCTCCTCGTAGCCGCGCTTCATCACCAGCACGTGCGCCTGCTCGCCGGGGATCGCCTTGTCCACCAGCGGCACCCAGCCCGCCCAGGCGAGGCTGGTGCGGTAGAAATTGACGTTGGCGCGCTGCGAGTGCTTGTTGTACAGCGCCACCGTGCGCGCGTTCTTGGCGCCGTCCTTGTGCGCGATGTCGTTGAACACGCTGCTCCCCGGCAGCATCGGGAATCCGGCGCCCGGCTGGCGCACCTGCGCGCCGCGCTCGAGCAGCCGCGTCACCCCCAGCAGCGCCAGCGTGCCGCCGCCCTTCGGCTGCACCTGCACCGAGTAGATGCAGCGCTCGTCCACCGTCGAGATCACGCGCCAGCCCGGCAGGTCCTGCTCCATGCTGCCGGCGCGGTTGCGCTTCCAGCGCTCGCGATAGAACTCTAGCACGCGCTCGGGCGGCTCCTTCGAGTGCAGCTCCTTGATCTGCATCGGCACGCCGTTGAACCCGATCTCGGGCGCCACCATGATCAGCGTGCCCTCGGGCGCGGGCATCTGCGCGCACTTGATCTCGCTGTCCGCCGCGCGCGCCCCGCAGGCGAGCAGCGCCGCGGCGGCGAGTGCAAGCGGTCGCGCGGCGCGCCTCATTTCAGTTCACCAGGCGGTCCGGCGGCACGATGTCGGGCTCGATCTTGCCGAACTCGATCAGCCAGACCTCGGGCGCGAACGGGGTCATGAGGACCTTGGCGATGGTCCAGATCACGTCCACCACCGGGTTGGAGAAGATGCTGGTCGGCGTCAGGCCCTGCACCTGCGTCTTGACATGGCCGGAGCCGTTGGCGTTCCAGCCGTTGGCGAGGATCACGTTGCGCTCGGTGAAGCCGAGCGTGCCGGGATTGAACGCGAGGCCCGGGTCGTCGTACAGCGTCATGCCGATCGGCAGGATGCCGAGGTTCACGGCGACGGTGGCGTTGTACAGCCCCTTGGTCTCGAGCGTGAACGAGCCGAGCGCGTCGGTGACGGTCACGATCAGGTTGACCAGGTCGTTGGCGATTCCCGGCGAGTCGTCGTTGGAGATGCCCTGCGTCACGGCGTCGTAGTTGGCGAGCATCGAGGAGCCGTCGCGGTTGCGGTACAGCACCTTGTGGCCGCTGCCGCCCCAGCTGGCGGCGCCCATGTCGCCGTTGGCGATCGCCGTGCCCTCGGAAAAGAGGCGCTGGCGGATCTCGTTGCGCAGCTGGGCGTCGGTCTTCTCGTTGCCCGGCCAGGTGACGCTCGAGGTGCCGCCGGCGTACCACACGGTGCGCTCCCAGGCCGCGTAGCGCGCCGCCACCGTCGCCGTCGCCTTGGCGTCGAGGTACTTGCCGAGCACCGGGATGATGAGGAACACCGGCACGAGGAACAGCACCGCCCCCACCACGAACTCGGTCATCGCCTGGCCGCGCTGGCGTCTCACGGGAACACCGCCGAGCCGAGGAACGAGGCAGCCTGCTCGAGGATCGAGTTGGCCGTGAGGCGCGCCTGCCAGTACGGGTTGTAGACGCTGCCGTACTCGGTCTTGCCGTCGCCGCGCGGGAAGAGATCCGTCGGCCGCTTGAAATACGCCTCCGCCTTGGTGAGCGCCTTGAGCTTGTTGCCGACGCTGCGGTCCTCCAGCCACAGCTGCCCGCCGCTGCCGCCGCCGATGCGGAACGAGCCGGTGCTGGAAGTCGAGATGGTGGTGGTCGAGCGCTCGAACTCGAGGATGAAGTAGGGCGCGACGTCGTTGCGGTAGTTGGTGCCGGTGGTGGCGCTGGTCGCCTGGTTGCTGGTCGTGCCGCTCGCGTTGTCCTTGACGTCGTAGTAGTCGCGCAGCCCGGCGCGCGTGTCCATGTTGGTGCCGGGCCCCTCGCCCACCTTCTGCCAGAAAGTGGTCGCAGTGTACGGGTGGTACCAGGCGCCGCCGTACTTCTCGTTCCAGGGGAAGGACTCGATCGCGCTGTTGTCGAGGACGCGCTGCTCGATCTCCTGCGCCGGCGCGAGCACGTTCGTCGGGTAGTCGCCGGCGGCGGCGCCGCCGCGCCCGGCCGGCAGCGGCGGCAGCGGGAACGGGATCGGCACCGGGATGCCGAGGATCGAGATCGTGATGCAGAAGATGACGAAGAGGCCCGAGGCGTCGGCGCCGTCGAAGGACTTCAGGTTCTGGTTGGCGTTGCCGCTCGCGGTCTCGAGCACCGAGCCGCCGGCGTGGAAGCGGAACATGACCAGCGGCCCGGCGCCGGGGGTGAACAGCCGGATGGGGTCGATCAGCATCGGCAGCGGGTAGATCGAGGCGAGCGTGCGGTTCTTGTAGAACTTGTCCTCCGAGGCCTGCGTCACCTTGCCCATGCGCTTGTCACCGTCGCTGTCGCCGCTCGGGCTCAAGGTCTTCAGGAACAGCGTGTGCTGCAGGATGCCGTAGGCGGCGCCGACGTAGCCGAGGATCGAGAGCTGCGCGTTGGGGTCGTTCGCCGCCGTGACGTCGTCGATCGTCTGCGGGATCGTCACCACCATGCCGAGGTGGTAGCCCATCGAGGCGACGCGCAGAGCGTCGATCAGCAGGTCGAGGATCTTGACCAGCACCGGCCCCACCGCGTCGAACGCGCTCTTCAGGCCGCTCGCCACCGGCTTGGCGACGTTCGAGGGCACCGACCACAGGAACGACAGCGTCGACATGTTGGCGAGCGTGTCGGCGATCGACACGTAGCTGCCGCTGTACATGTCGTGCAGCTGCCGCGCCCAGGCCGTGAGGCTGACGATCTGCGCCACCGCCACCTGGTTGGCGATGGTCGCCCGGTTCATGTAGGCGGTGAAGTTGAGGTCGCGCGCCTGCGTCAGCGCGACGCTGTAGGCGACCGCGTCGGCCGTGTTCTGGAGCTTGGTCTTGTGCGACGCGAGCTGCCCCATGCTGAACATCGCCAGCATGGACAGCAGGATGATGAGCGTAGTGACGCTGATGAAAACCAGCGCCTGGCCGCGCTGACGCCCGCTCAGCGCGGCCCGTGCGGGCCGCACCGCGATCCTCCCCCTATCGAGTCTGCGGGAAGTGGGCTGCTGCTACTTCTGCTCGCCGCCGTACGTGCCGAGCGTCTTCGACGCCGCCGCGGAGCTCTTCGCCTGGTCGGCGGCCTTGGCGGCGATGTCCTGGCCCGCTTTCGCGTCCTTGCCCGCCATCTCCGCCGCCATGCCCGCGGTCTGGCCGCGGATGGTCTGGCCGAAGAAGCTGTAGACGCCGATTGCGGCAACCGCGATGAGCGCGACGATGATGATGTATTCCGTCATGCCCTGGCCGCCCTGCACCCGCTTGAGGAAACGATTCATTGTGGCCCCCACTCTGTTGCGACGCGCTCGATCTGAAGTTCGCCGGCGCTGCGTCGCAACAAGCGCCGCCGGACGATTATAGACGCTTCCCCTCTCGACAAGCCCTGTTTCGCCTCGCTCATCGTCAGCGCGCGCGCGCCTGCGCCGGGGGCCCGCCCGCGCAGCCGCGGCTGTCGCGGTTGAGCTGGACCGCGTTGCCGCGCACCGCGATCGGCTGTTGTGCACCGCCACCGGGCATCACGCGCACCTGCTGATCGTCCGGCGCGCAGCGCGGTGCCGCGTCCGCCGCCGGCGCGCGCTCTTCCGCGCGCCGCGTGCCCGCATCGCTCGTGCCGCCCCCGACGAGCGCGAGATCCATCACTGCGCCCGCGGCCACATCGTCGGGCGCGCCGACCGCGATCCCGGTCGCGGCAGTGTCCGCCGCTTCGCCTTCCGCGCCCGCGCCTGAGAGCCGCGCGCCGCCCGAGGCGCCCGGATCATCCACCGTGCCGCGCGCGATGCCGGTCGCCGCCGCGTCGTCCGCCGCACCCGCGAGCGCATCCGTGCCATCGGCAAAGCCCGAGCTGCCCGCACCGTCCGCGCCCGCGCCCTCGGCGCCGCCGCCTCCTGCGAGCGCGATGTCCGTGACGCCGCTGTCGGCGACGCCCGTGCCGTCGGCAAAGCCGCTGCCGTCGCCGCCGCCCGCGCCTGCACCCGGCGCGCTGCCGCCGCCCGAGAGGGCGACATCGGTGCCGTCGCCGGCGCCGCTGCCATCCGCAAAGCCGCTGCCGTCCGCGCCGCCCGGACCGCCCGTGCCGTCGCCCGAGCCGGCGCCCGAGCCGCCGCCGGCCAATGCGTCATCGCCGGTCCCGGGCCCGCCGGCGACGCCTGTGCCGTCGCCCGTGCCATCGCCCGTGCCGTCGCCGGAACTGAAGCCGCTGCCGTCGCCGCCGTCGCCGCCGCCACCGCTGCCCGGCCCGCCCGGCCCGCCCGAGACCAGATCGGTCCCGTCGCCGGGGCCTCCCGGGGTGCCCGTGGTGTCGGTCGGGCCGCCGCTATCTGGCCCGCCGGTCCCGTCCGTGAAGCCGGTGTCCGTCGTCGCCGGATCGCCCGGGCTTCCCGGACCCGCGTAATCGGTGCCGTCGGTCGGACCGCCATCGGTCGGGCCGCCGTCGGTGGGCGTGAAGCCGGTCGTCGGCCCGGGGCCGCCCGGATCGCCGGGGTCGGTGAAGTCGGGGCCGCCCGCGAGATCGGTCGTTCCCGGATCGCTCGGCGAAAAGCCCGTCGTGGTGCCGCCGTCCGGCCCGGTCGCGCCGGGATCCGGCGTCGTGTCGCCGCCGCCCGGGGTCGAAGTCACCGTGCCGGCGCCGCCGCCCGGCCCCGGATCGCCCGAGCCGCCGCCCGGGACCGTGACGGTGGTCGAGGTGCCCCCGGGCGAGCCCGAGTTGCCGCCGCCGCCCGGGTCACCGGAAGGCGGCGTTCCAGGTCCGCCGCCGCCGCTCGTGCCGCCCCCGCCCCCGCCGCCGCCGCCCCCACCACCGCCGCCGCCGCCGCCCCCACCACCGCCGCCGGAAGGCGGCGTGAAGCCGCCGGCGCCCGTGCCGGTGCCGTTGAGGAAGACGTTGCGCGGGTTGGTCGGCCCGGCGTTGAAGCTGTCCTGAATGAAGATCTTCGCGGTGGTGATGTCCTTCAGGCACGCCTGCCCCGCGGCGCAGGTCACGAACCCCGAGGCGTCGTAAGGCGGCAAGCCGAGGAACGGCACGACCCAGCTGGTCGGCGAATCCTGGTTCGAGTTCAGGCGGTTGAGCACGCGCCCGCCGGTGATGAAGCTGACCTCCATGTTGCCGAGGCTGAACTGCTCGGTCACCGGGATGAAGCCGGGCGGCGAGCCGCTCCCGACGATGATGTTGCCGGCGTGCCCCGGCCCGCCGATGAACAGGTGCGCATCCGGGTGGAACTGGTTGAGCAGCCCGACCGGGCTCGCGAGGTAGTAGGTCGTGTTCGGGTCGGGCGAGCCGACCGGGAAGTTGCGCACCTCGATCGTGCGCGTGGTGGTGAACGGGCGCAGCGTGACGTCGGTCCACGAGGCGAGGCTGAAGGCGCCCGGGGTTTCGGTGAGCGTGTTGGCGCGCAGCACGAGCGGCGTGCGCTGCGGGCCAAGGAACCCCCCGCCGAACGGCACGCCGCAGTTCCCGGCGAGGTCGCAGGGCGTGCTGGTGCGGTTGTCGAGCGAGAAGATGGTGAGCTGGCCGCCGGTGGTGATCGAGACCGCGCCCACCGGGGCGTCCACCGCCGGCACGTTCTGCCCCGTGGCCGGGTCGGTGGTCGCGGGCGAGATCCGCCCCAGCACCGTCGCGGTGAGCGTGCCGGCCTGCGCGCTGTTGTCGATCGTCAGCGCGCGCCCGCCGAGCGCCTGCAGCGAGGTGATGCTGGTCCTGAGGTTGAAGATGCCCTTGTCGCGCGCCGCCTGCAGGCCGAGCGTCGAGGCGCTCACCGTCGCGGCGCCGCTCGTCTGCACCGTGCCGAAGGTCGCGCCGGTGCTCATGCTGATGCCGTCGCTCGAGGTGGTGCTGACGTTCTGGTTGAGCGTGACGTGGTTCTGCGCCGTGAAGTTGATGCCGTAGCGGCTGTTCGAGGTGACCGCGCCGTTGGCGGTGATGCTGTTGCCGGAGATCAGCAGGCCGGCGGTGTCGTTGCCGAGCGCGTTGACGTCCGAGGGCGAGGTCTGCGTCAGCGTCACCGTGCTCGTGGTGATGTCGCGCGAGGAGACCAGGTCGCCGTTCGAGTTCTCGAGGTCCCCGGTGAGGACGACGCGCGGCCCGGTCTGGCTGGAGACGCTCACCGCGCCCGCCGCGTTCACGCCTCCCGGCCCGCGCACGTCGACGCGCGCGCTGCCCGCGGCCGAGGAAGCGCTCGCGCCGCCCGCGAGCGAGACCTGGCCGCAGCTCGCGGTGCCGGTGCCGAAGAAGGTGTTGCAGCCGCTGATGTTGCTCCCGGCGACGAGGAAATCGTTCCCGGCGCGCAGGTCGACCAGCGCCTTGTGCGGCGCGTTGCCCGCCGGCGTCGCCGGGCCGTTGTCGGTCACCGTGATCGTTCCCGCGCTCTGGCTTATGCCGCCGCGCGCCGAGGTGGCCGAGAACTGCGCCGCGTTGTCGCTCGCCACGCTGCCGCCGGTCACGGTGACGTTGTGCTGCAGCGACAGGTCCGCGAACGAGGAGAGCAGCAGCCGGGCGGGTGCGGTGTTGACCGTCGTGCTCACCGAGAGAGGCTGCAAGACGGTGAGCGCGCCGCCCGCCGAGCCGATGTCCACGGTGAGAGCCCCGGGGCCCGTGGCGCTGATGCCCGAGGTGGCGCCGACCGTGCCGATGGTGAGGTCGTTCGCGTCGCGGTAGGTGAGCCCGCCGGCGTTGGCGAGGCTCGCGGCGAAGGTGGCGACGTCGTTCGAGGTCGAGCCGAGCGCCCAGGTGCCGCCGCCCGAGAGCGCGAGCTTGTCGGCGACGATGGCGCCGCCCTGCGAGGCGCCCGAGGGCGCGTTGAGCGTCACGGTGGCCGTGGAGCGGATCGGCTCGGTGAGCGTGAGCGTGCCGCCGACGCCCGAGGCGGTGAGCGTCACGTTGCCCGGGGCGCCGGCGAAGCCGAAGAAGGCGTTCGCCTGGCCGATGCCGGAGACCGGCGTGAACGCCGCGGTCGGGTAGGTCCCGGTGGCGAAGCTGTTCTGGTCGGTGAAGTTCACCGAGCCGCCTGCGGCGAGGAAGGTACCGCGGTGCGAGAGCGTGGTGACGTCGTTGTTGGCGCCGCCGAGGTTGAAGTTGGCGGTGCCGCTGAGCGCATCGAGCAGCAGGTTCTGCGCGGTCACGCCAAACCCCGGGCCGAAGGCGACCGAGGCGCCGGCGTCGATGCTTCGCAGCGTGACCCGGTTCGCCACCAGGTCCTGGCCGATCAGCATCCCGGCCGTGGTCGAGAACGTCCAGATGATCTCGGTGAGGCCCGGCGGCGCGGCGCTGCAGAATGCGTTGTCGGCGATGAGCTCGGTCGTGTAGGGGTTGTTGATGCCACCGACGATCAGCGTGGTGGCTTCGATGTTGTTGGCGCCCGCGTTGTAGGTGAGGTTGCGGTCCGCCGAGAGCCGGACCTCGTCGCCCGCGATCTGCGCCGGCGCATTGATGATGAGGTCGCTCGTCGAGCCGAACGCGACCAGGCTGACGTTGCCGCGTGTCGCGTCCGGGATGCAGGGCGGCGCGCCGCACGGGCCGCCCGAGAGCACCGGCTGGTTCACCGTCAGCGTGCCCGCCTGCGCGGTGATCGCGATGTTGCCCTTGTTCGGCAGCTGCACGCCGTTGGTGCCGCCGATCGAGCCGATGGTGAGCGCGTTGGCGTCGGTGTAGGTGAAGTCGCCCGCGGTGGAGAACGCCGCGAGCGTCGCCACGTTGTTGGTCGCCTGCGGCATGCTGACCGAGCCGGTCGCGGTGATGAGGAGGTTGTTGCCCGTGATCGAACCGGCAGTCTGGTTGAAGCCGCCACCGGTGTTGGTCATGGTCACGTTGCCACCGCCGGCGTTGACGTTGGCGGTGAGATTGACCAGGCCGTTTGCCGTGAGCGTGACGTTGCCGCCGCCCGAGGAGACTCCGGTCGAGCCGACGCTGAAGCCGGTGGCGTCGGTGTAATTCACCGTGCCGCTGGCGCCGATCGCGAGCGTGCCGACGTCGTTGCCGGCCTGGGCCAGCAGCGCCTGGCCGCCGCTTTGCGCCAGGAGCGTGCCCCCGGTGATGGCGCCGCCCGTCTGGTTGATGCCGGCGCCGCCCGAGTTGTTCGCGGTCAGCGTGACCACGGCTCCGCCAGCGTTGAGGTTGCCGGTGAGCGTCAGCGGGCCGGCGTTGGTCGTCAGCACCGCCATGGTGCTCGAGTTCTGCGTCGCGGTGCCGCCGGCGACGATGCTCAGGTTGCCGCCGCCGGTGGCCACCGCGCCGACCGTGAGCGCGTCCTTCTCGCGGTAGTCGAGGCTGCCGGCGGCGATCGCGGCGGTGAGCGAGTTGGCGCTGTTGTACTGGAACGTGGTCGTCATTCCCGCGGTGGACTGCGGCACGCTCGTCAGCGCGAACGCCCCCGACCCGGTGAGCGTGAGCTGGTCGGCGGTGAGGACGCCGCCGGACTGGGTGAGGCCCGCCGCGTTCAGGGTTACGTCCCCGGTGCCGCCGGCGGTGACGTTCTGCTGCAGCGTCATGGCGCCGCTCGAGGAGAGCGAGATGTTGCCGTTGGCCGCGGTGCTGACGCCGGTGCCGGAGACGTCCATCGTGCCGGCGGTGTTGCTCACCGTGACGTCGCCGTTGGCGGCGCTGTTCGCGACGTTTACGAGCGTCATCGCCGCCCTGGCGTTCGTCAGCGTGATGCCGCCGGCGCTGGCGTTGACCGCCGAGAAGCTCGACACCGAGTTGCCGGTGCCGTTGAGCGTGGTGCCGCCGAACGAGCGCGTGGTGAGGCTCGAGCCCGCCACGCCGCTCGCCCCGCCCGCGCTCGTGATCGCGCCGGCGACGCCGGCGTTGCCGTCCGCCACCAGGCTCACGGGCGAGTTGCCGCCGCCCGAGCTGAGCGTGCTGTTGACGGCGATGCCGCCGGTGCGGTTGATGAGCGAGATGCCGCCGGTGACCGAGCCGGGCGCGACCGGCGCGCTCACCGTGATCGCGCCGGTGTGGTTGTCGTCGCCGATCTGCAGCGCGCCGCCGCCGGCGATGACGCGGTTGAGCTCGGCCGCCGAGAGCTCGAAGTTGACCGCGCCGGCGCCGCCGAGGTCGATCGCCGTCGCCGCGCTGGTCGTGGTGAGCGTCACGCCGCCGCCGCCGGTGGCGATGTTCTGCGCGATTTCGATCACGTCGGAGCGCAGCGTGACGTTGCCGCCTGAGCTGGTGATGCCGTTGATGCCGGACACCGAGCCCACCGCCAGGTCGTCGGCGTCGGTGAAGCTGACGTTGCCGCTGACCGCCGCGGCCAGCGTGTTGACGTCGTTCGCCTGCGCCAGGTCGAAGTTGCCGGCGCCCTGCAGCAGGAGCGCGCCGCCGGTGACGGTGCCGCCGGCCTGGTTGACGCCGCCCGAGGCCGCCGTGAGCGAGATCGTGCCGGTGCCGGCGTTGATGCTGCCGCCGACGCCGCCCATCGCGATGCCGCCGCCGGCGGTGAGCGTGATGTCGTTGTTGTTCGAGGTGATCCCGGCCACTCCGTCCACCGTCGTCACGGTGAGCGCGCCGGCCATGCCGCTGCCGTAGGTGTAGCTGATCGCGCCGCTGGCGTTGATCGCGACGTTGCCGGCGGCGGTCGAGGCGTTGGAAAGCGTCACGCCGCCGGCTGCCGCGTCCACCGAGACGTTGGCAACGTTGAGAGCGCCCGCCGTCTGCGAGACCGAGCCGCCGGTCTTGAGCGAGAGCGAGTTCCAGCCGGCGGGCGCCGTGATGCCGGCGGAGAGCGTGATGCTGCCCGCGGTGGCGTGGCCGATGCGGACCAGCGAGCCCGTGATCTGGTCGAGCTCTCCCTGCGTCAGGTTGAGAGAGCCGCCGCCTGCTTCCATACCGAGGTTGATCGGGCGCGCTGCAGTGGTCGGACGGAAGGTCACGCTGCCGCCCGCCGGCGCGGCGGCGGCGTTGACCGGCTGCGCGACGCTCACCGTATCGGCCTGGATCTCGATCGCGCCGGTGTTCGTGGTGATCCCGGCGACTGCGTCCACGGTGGTGATGGCGAGCGCGTTGCCGGCGGCGTTGCGGAAGCGGAAGGCGTTGGCGGTTTCATCCGCAGGATTGTTGCCGCTGCCTGTCACCGTCGCAGCGAGGTTCGTGACGATGTTGTCCGCGACGTTGAGCAGCGCCGAATCGGTCTGCGTCAGGCCGGCGTAGCGCACGACGAGGTTCGTCGCGTTGATGACGCCGGCGGCGGTCTGCGTCACGTTGTCGCCGGCGTTGAGGCGCACGGTTGCGGCGGTGATCGGCGCGTTGATCGCCATGATCTGGTTGGCGACCGTTGCTTCGCCGGTCTCGAGCGTGACCGTGCCTGTGCCTGCGCTGATCTGCTGCCCGACCGTAAGCCCGCCGTCACCGGAGAACACCGTGATGTTGCCGCCGTTGGAGGTGAGCAGTCCGAGATTCGATACGGTTCCCGTGCCTTCCGCGCGCAGGTTGATCGCGCCGCCCTGCGTGCGGATCTCGTTGGTGGGATCCACGAAGGTGATGCCACCGCTTGTCGTCGAGCGCAGAGTGAACGAGTTTCCCGCCCCGGTCTGCAGATCGATGCGACCTGTCGCGACCATGTCATTGATCGTGATCTGGCCGGTCGCCTCGAGGTTGATGTTGTTCGCCGCTCCGATCGCCTCGATCTTGCCGCGGCTGATCGTGAAGTTGGCGCCGGGGCTGTGGGTCGCGAGCACTTGGCCCGCGGGGTCCAACGCCGGAGTCCCGGCGTCCAGCTCGCCGTCCTCCGCGCCGCTCCCCGAAGCGCCATCGGTGATCGTGATCGTCGCGGGGTCGAGGAGCAGCGTGCCGGTGCGCCCGAGCGCAGCGGTCGTGTCGGCGGTTCCGTTCATCGCCAGGGACTGCCTGCCGGAAATCTCGATGAAGCCGCCGTCCCCGCCCGCCGGGCCGCCCTTTGCGCTAGCGTGGCCGTCGAACCGCGTCCAGTCGTCGGACCAGACGACGATCTTGCCGCCGTCGCCCGCCGCGGTCGCGTCCGCGCGCAGCGCCGCCTCCGCGCCGACGTAGGCGCGCTCGGCGTTGCGGATCGCCGGGTTCGCCCCCTTCAGGTCGCCACCCACGAGGATCGTTCCGCCGCCGCTTGCGCCGGAGGCGTCCACCAGCGCGCCTCCCTCGACGCCGACGCGGCTGCCGAGCACCTCGACCGTGCCGCCCTTCGCCACGCTGCCCGTCGCGTCCACTTCGCCCGCGACAATCGCCGTGCCCTCGCCGGCGTCGATGCGCACCGTGCCGCCGCGCTCGCCGCTCGCATCCAGCCTGCCGCTCGAGCGCACCTCGCCCGCGTTGCCGGTGAGGACGATCGCGCCGGCGCGCTCCTCGATGCCTGTGGCGCGCACGATGCCCGAGTTGTTGACCACGGTCCCGGCGAGGTCGCGCGCCGCCATCGCGCTCATCACGACTTTCCCGCCGTCGGCGGCGAGCAGCCCGGCGTTCGCGACGCCGCCCATGCGGTCCGCGGTCGCCGCGTTCACCGCGAAGCTGACGAGCCGGTCGCCCTGCAACTCGAGCGTGAGCCGCTCGCCGCTCGCGAGCGCCACGGTGCCGAGCTTCGCCTCGATCAGGCCGCCGACCGCGTTGACCACGCGATCGCCCGCGAGCACCACGTAGCCGCCGGGCGCGGCGCGCAGCGTGCCTTCGTTGACCACCTGCGCGCCGACCGGGGCGCCGGGTGAGCGCTCGAAGAGGTAGTTGCCTCTGAGGAAGTTCTCGTTGCTGATGTTGAGCGTGGATGCGACCAGCCCCGCGGTGTCGAGCACCGCGCCGCGGCCGAAGTAGATGCCGCTCGGGTTGACCAGGAACACCTGGCCGTTCGCCGTGAGCGTGCCGAGGATGTTGGAGCGCGCGATGCCGGCCGCGTCGCCGACGACGCGGTTGAGGACGACGGACGAGCTCGCCGGCTGGCGGAAAAGGACCGAGTGATCGGCGCCGATCGAGAAGCTGCGCCAGTCGATCACCGCCTTGTCGGTCGCCTGCGTGATCGTCTGGCTGCGCGGGCTGGTGTTCTGGACGCTCGCCGCACCCGCGGTGACGTTGGGGCCGGTGGGGAGCTCCGCCCAGGCCGGGGGCGCGGCGAACGCCGCCGCGACGAGCGCCGCGAGCAGCCGCTCGCGCGGATGACCGATCCTCGTGTGCTTTCGCGCCCTCATCCGGTCGCCGGGGATTCTACGCCCCATCTCCTCGCGCCAACGTGAACTTTTGCCGCGATCAGAACGCGATCGCGAGATTGAACAGGAACCGGCCCCCCTTCTTGCCGTCGCCGGGCCGGAATTCGTTCACCGGGACCGCGAATTCGAGCTTGGCGCGCGTCGCGCGCGTCGGGAAGAGCGTCACCCCCGCGCCCATGCCGCGCAGCGAGTCCTTGCCGGCGAAGCCGGCGTTGGTGACGCCGCCCTGGTCGAAGAAGATGGACCACGTGCCGGGGATGCGCAACGCCGCGAACTGGCGCCGGAACTCGATCTGGAACAGGTAGCCGTCGTCGCCGCGCAGCTCCGCGGGCCGGAAGGCGCGCACGCTGTCGGGGCCGCCGAGCGCGAACTTCTCGCTGTCGGGCAGCGCGCCCGCGCCGCCGACGTAGAGCCCGCGCAGGAACATGTCCCAGCGCGGCGAGATTCCCGTGAGGTGCGTGCCTTCCAGCTCGTACTTCGCGCGCATGCGGTCGGCCCGCGTGACGTTCGCTTCCTTGAAGTTGCCGGTGAAGCCGAACGCCGCGGTGGTCGCCGAGGAATCCTCGTGCACCCAGTTGCCGGCGATGCCGAGCGTGAGCACCGTGAGGTCGCCCTCGACCACCGGGGTCGCGAGCGCGGTCTGGCGCGTGACGGTCTTGCGCACGCCGCCGCTCAGGAAGACGTTGCGCGCGCGGCTGCGCACCCAGGGATAGGACACGATCGCCTCGGTGGTGCGCGCCGCGCCCTCGATCGCGAGCGCCGCGAACTCGCCCCCCACCTTGTAGTCCACCTCGGTATGCGCGAACGCGAAGCGCCAGCCGTGCGCGCCTACCGGGATCGTGTAGCCGATGCGCGCCGAGCGCAGCAGGTCGTGCTCGGAGCGGATCACGCGCAGCGACAGCGCATCGCCCAGCCCGGTCGGGTTGTTCAGCTCTCCCGTGGCGTCGATGCGCCACTGGCCGGCTTCGCGGCGGCCGTGGTTGTTGACCTGCGCCACCAGGCTTGCCGGCTTTTCCTGCAGCTTGATCACCGCGTCGCTGGTGCCGAACTCCGCGCCCGGCTGCAGCGTCGCGAGCGCGGTGAGCCCGGGGAGGTCGTTCAGCATCAGCATCGAGCGCTCGAGCTGCTCGGCGGTGACCAGCCCCTCGGCGAGCGGCAGGGTGCGCTGCCGCAGGAACGCGTCGCTGTAGCGCCGCGCGCCCTCGAACACGATCCTGCCGATGCGTCCCTCGACGATCTCGATCGTCACCAGGCCCGCTTCCACGCGCTGCGCCGGCACGATCGCGCGCGCGATCGGGTAGCCGCGGTCGCGGTAGTAGCGCGTGATGCGGTCGGCGGCGCGGTTGAGGTCGAAGAGATTGAGCTCGAGGTCGAGCCAGCGCTCGACCAGGCGCCGCAACTCGGCCTGCGTGAACACCGTGTTGCCGACGAAGCGGAAGCCCTGCACCTGGAAGCGCCGCCCCTCGCGCGACACCGGCTCGCGCGCCTCGTCCGCGGGAAAGAGCAGCTGCGGCGGAGCGCCGGGGATGCCGGGCTTGCGCGGCTCGATCGTATCGAGGATGGTGCCGGGCGTCGGCGGCTGCTGCTGCGCCGCTGCGGCGAACGCGGCGAGCGCCAGCGCGAGCGCCGCCGAGCGAAGCGAAATGCCGCGGCGGGCGAGGCTCGGCACGCGGGCTCGCGAGGAGGGCTGCCGCGTCTGTCCTAGCGGGCTGCGGAGCGGCTCGCCTGCCGCGCCTGCCACTCGGCGAGGAGCTTCTCGACCTGCGCGCGTTGCGCGTCGCTCATGCGGCGCGCGGTGGCGTCGCGGTTCTGCGTGCCGTTGGCGTTGCCGGCGGCGGCGGCGAGCGAGAACCAGAGGTTCGCCTGCACCAGGTCCTGCGGCACGCCGCGGCCCTGGCCGTACAGCACGCCGAGGTTGTTCTGCGCCGTGGCATGTCCCTGCTCGGCGGCGGCGCGGTACCAGCGCGCCGCGGTGGCGACGTCCTGCGGCACCCCGGTGCCGCGCTCGTAGAGCACGCCCAGGTTGTTCTGCGCCTGGCGGCTGCCGCGCTCGGCGGCCCTGCGGTACCAGTTGAGCGCCAGCTTGATGTCCTGCGCCACGCCCTGGCCGCGCTCGTGCAGCACGCCGAGGTTGTTCTGCGCGTTGACGTCGCCGCGGTGCGCGCCGCGCTGGTACCACTCGGCCGCCTGCTTGAAGTCCTGCGTCACGCCCAAGCCGCGCTCGTAGCACACGCCGAGGTTGTTCTGCGCGCTGGCGTTGCCCTGATCGGCGGCCTTGCGGTACCACTCGACCGCCTTGCCCAGATCGCGCTGCACGCCCTGGCCGCGCTCGAACAGCACGCCGAGGTTGTTCTGCGCGTCGGAGTTGCCCTGCTCGGCGAGCGGCAGCCACTCCTTGTAGGCGGTGGCGTAATCGCCGCGCTGCGCGGCCTGCATCCCTTCCGGGAAGCCGGCGTGCGCGCCGAGGCTCGCGGTCAGCAAAAAGATCGGTGCCAGCGAACGGATTCGCATGGATTTTCCCCCTCCCGGCTTGCGGGCCCGATTCTACCGGATGACATCGGCCGCGAGACATCTGCACTTGCCGTGGCGCAGACCCTGTGAGAACCTTGCGCCGCCCAGCGCCCGAGCGCTCGAGCGCCCGCCTTTTCATGGCCGCCCCGACGATCGCCGAGTTCACCGCCAGCTTCCCGCAGCTGGCGCGTGATCTCGGCGAGCAGAACGTGCAGGCGGTGCTGCGCCACTCCTCGAAGCTCGAGCTGCCCCCCGGCCGGCGCATCATCCGCGACCGCGGGCCGGTGGACTCGATCTACTTCCTGCTCGACGGCAAGGTCTCGGTCTTGGTCGAGGAAGGTGGGCAGTCGATCAACGTCGGCTCGGCTTCGGCCGGCGAGATGCTGGGCGAGGTCTCAGTGCTCTCGGGCGAGCTGCTCGCGAGCTCGACCGTGACTTCGAGCACGCCGGTGCGGCTGATGCGCCTCAAGCACCAGGCGTTCGAGGACGTGATCAACAGCAACGGCGAGATCGCGGCGGCGCTGCTCAAGCACCTGGTCGAGATGCTCGCCTCGCGGCTGCGCAGCTCGCAGTCGGTGGCAGCGGCACCGGTCCGGATCGAAGCGGCGGTGCCCGAGGAAGCGGCTGCGGCGGCAGCACCCAAGCAGGGCCGCAACTGGCTCAACGCCTTCTTCGGCAAGGAGTGACGCGGTGGACCTGCGCCAGCTCCTCAAGAACCACCCGACCTTCGAGGTCGCGAGCGACCGCAAGCGCGACATCCTCGCCCAGAGCATGCAGATCGTGTCCTTCCCGCAGGGGCGCACCATCCTCGAGCAGGGCAAGCCGGGCGAAGGGATGTATCTCGTCACCGAGGGCATCGTGCGCGTCACCACCACCGACGATGCCGCCGGTCTGCTGCAGTCGAAGGAGCTGACCGAGGGGGACCTGTTCGGGCTGCTCGGCCTGGTGCCGAACATGCCCTCCTCCGCCACCGCGGTCGCGGTGACCGACGTGCGCGCCGCGATGCTCTCGCGTTACGCCTTCGAGCAGCTCTTCCCGCAGGCGCCGGCGCTCGCGCGCCAGCTCCAGTACATGGTCGCGATCCAGCTCGCGCGCGCGCTGCAGGACAAGAACCGCGCCCTGCGGGCGCTGCTGCGCCAGAGCGTCACCGCGACCTAGCCTTGCTTGCCATCCCCGCAGGCTTCTGGCGGGGACCCGGCTTTACTCCTTATCAGACCAGATCCTGCCGCGTGCCGCGCTGGTCGAGGACCGACTTCGCCGCCCAGGTGTCGAACCGGGGAATGCCGTCCGTGATCGGCTCCCACGGCGCCTTGTCGGAAACCCAGGTATGCGCCTGCGGCTGCTTGAGGAACGGCGTGTCGAGCGTGCCGAGGCGGATGCGCAGAACGCCCGGCACGGCCGAGAGATAGGCGTAGAGCGGGCTGCCGCAGTTCGTGCAGAAGGCCCGGAACTTGCCGGGCGAGGACTCGAACTCGCGCACGAGCGCCTTGCCCTGGAGCAACTGGAACGAGGCGCGGTCGACCGGCGCGTTGGCCGCGTGCGCCGAGCCGCTCGCCTTGCGGCAGCTGGTGCAGTGGCAGTAGCCGAATGCGCCCGGCTCCTCGGTCAACCGGTACCTGACCTGGCGGCACAAGCAGCTTCCCTCGAACATCGAACCGCCGCTCGCGCTCACTGTACCTCCCGGGAGTCGATCTCGCGCCCGTCGAGCGAGTACTCGGCGCGGTAGATGGCGTGGCGCGACGCCTTAGAGCCATGCGCCTGCAGCTGCGCGTCCGAGAGCTGCCCCTGCGTCAAGTCGCGCAGGGCGCTCTCACTGTATCCGGTGGCGAGGATCGCCCAGCCCACCCCGGCGTCCGCACCCCGGATGCGCTGCTCGTTGGTCATCGGAGGCGTCGCCGCCCCTTCGAGCAGGTGTGCGCTGCCGAGTCCGGGCTCGGAAGGAAGCTTGCAAAGGACCTGCTCGAGCAGCCACTTGCGCAACGAAGCTTCCGATCCGGTGGCCGGATCGAAGCGCACCAGGAGCCCCATGCCGCCCAGGCCCGGGCCGAAGCTCCCGCTGACCGCGCAGAAACCCCGGCTCATGGCGCGATAGCGGGGCATCATCTTCGCGGTCCACGGGCTCGGGTTGTTCAGCCGCGCGAGGTAGGGCGCGGAGGACAGCGTCGCCAGATCCGCGACCTCGTAGATCACGCAGTAGCGAGGGCTGCCGCTGACCGCGACCCAGCGGGTCCCGCGCAGGAACCCCGGGATCGACAGCCGCTCCGGCAGGTGCTCGTGCGTGTGCCACTGGTCGTGCTCCGCGACCGCCTCCGGCACGACGTCGAAGGAGAGCAGCATCGCGGCGGTGCCGAGCAGAGGCATTCCGGCTAGAGCGGCTCCCCGCGCTGGCAGCGGAAGACGACCTCGTAGGCCTTTTCCGCCACCCGGTCGTCGAGCAGGCAGGCGATCGCCTGGATGAAGTCGCGCGGCGCTTCCCGCGATCGGCATGTCGTTGACCATGAGTGGATCGAGGCGCGGCGCTCCTCGTCCGGCATGGACAGGATGCGCTCCAGTTTGCCGTAGACCGTTTCGTCCTCGCAGGCGACGCGGATCATCGTGACGAACGTCTCGATGTCGCCGACCGACCTTGGAGGTTCGGCGGCATCAGTGCGTGGAGAGTTTTAACGTGGAAGTGCGCGGCGCGGCGGTCGCGGCACGCCATGAAGCAGGGCGCTCGCTCGAAGATGTCCTCAAGCCAGCGTTGGGCCTCGAGCGTCCAGGCTATTTCTGCCATGAGCGGATGCGGTGGCCCATGTCCTCATTCGACATCGTGCGCCTGGCATCCGAATCGGCGAGACCGCGCTCAACCATGACGTGGAACGCAAGTTCGCGGACGATCTCTTCCCGCGAGCTGTCGTCGGGTTGTCCCGCGATGAGGCGGGCGAGTTCTTCTTTGGCGGTAGACATGGCTGATGCCTCCGATCTGCCTCAATTCTGCCCGAGTCGCCGGGCGTTCGCCAATGCCACATAACAAATGATCAGAAGTGATGCGGCGCATGCTAGAACGATCTATCGCTGGATACAACGATCCAAACATAGATCGCCCGGTATGCCGGTAGATCTCTACCGGCATATCGTGGTCGGAAGGACTTTGGGTCCCCGCTTAGAGCCTGCGGGGACGACAGGAGGGAATGCTGGGTCCCCGCCAGAAGCACGCGGGGACGACGGAAAAACCAGCGGCTAGCCGTAGATCTCGGAGAGCGTGCGGCCTTTGCCGTAGCCCGGGTCGGCGAGGCGCTCGCCGCCGCGCGTCACTTTCACCGCGCAGTACTTGAACTCCGGGATCTTGCCGAAGGGGTCGAGCACGGGGTTGGTGAGGACGTTGGCCGCCGCCTCGTAGTAGCAGAACGGGATGAACACCGACCCGCGCGGCGTGCCGTCATCCGCGCGCGCATAGAGAGAGATCTTTCCACGACGCGATTCCACCGTGATGCGCTCGCCAGGCTTCGCCTTGATCGCGTCGAGATCGAGCGGATGCAGCGACGCGGTCGGCTCGGGCTCGATCGCATCGAGCGGCCCGGAGCGGCGCGTCATCGCGCCGGTGTGCCAGTGCTCGAGCTGGCGCCCGGTGATGAGCACCAGCGGGTACTCCTGGTCCGGGCGCTCGGCGGCCGGGATCAGGTCGGCAGCCGGCACGAACTTGCCGCGGCCGGTCGCGGTCGGGAAGACGTCGGTGAACACCACCGGCTGCCCCGGGTCGCCCTCGTTCTCGCACGGGTAGGTCACCACCGAGTCGCGCTCCAGGCGCTCCCAGGTGATGCCCGCGATCGAGTCCATCCCTTTTCGCATCTCGTCGAGCACCTCGCGCGGGTGCGTGTAGTTCCACGCGAGGCCGAGGCGCTTGCCGATCTCGTTGATGATCCAGAGGTCCTCGCGCGCCTCGCCCGGCGGCTCGAGCGCCTTGCGGCCGATCTGCACCATGCGGTCGGTGTTGGTCACCGTGCCCACCTTCTCCGGCCAGCAGGTCGCGGGCAGCACCACGTCCGCGAGATACGCGGTCTCGGTGAGGAAGATGTCCTGCACCACGAGGTGCTCGAGCCTGGCGAGCGCCTCGCGCGCGTGCTCGGCCTCCGGGTCCGACATCGCCGGGTTCTCGCCCATGATGTACATGCCGCGGATCCTGCCCTCGTACGCCGCGTTCACGATCTCGACCACGGTGAGCCCGGGCTTGGTGTCGAGCTTTGCGCCCCAGAGCGCCTCGAACCTCCTGTTCGCCTCCGGGTTGTCGACGCGCTGGTAGTCCGGGAACACCATCGGGATCAAGCCCGAGTCGGAGGCGCCCTGGACGTTATTCTGGCCGCGCAGGGGATGCAGGCCGGTCCCCGGCCGGCCGATCTGGCCGGTCGAGAGGCAGAGCGCGATCAGGCAGCGCGCGTTGTCGGTGCCGTGCACGTGCTGCGAGATGCCCATGCCCCAGAGGATCATCGAGGCTTTCGACTTCGCGTAGAGCCGCGCCACCTCGCGGATTTTCTCCGCCGCGATGCCGCAGATCGGCGCCATCGCCTCGGGCGGGAACTTCTTCACGTTCTCGGCGAGCGCCTCGTAGCCCGAGGTGCGGTCGCGCACGAACGCCTCGTTGACGAGCCCCTCCTCGACGATGGTGTGCAGCATGGCGTTGAGGAGCGCGACGTCGGTGTCGGGCCGGAACTGCAGGAAATGCGCCGCGTGCCGCGCGAGGTCGGTCTTGCGCGGGTCGGCGACGATCAGCTTCACACCGCGCTTCGCGGCGTTCTTGATCCAGGTCGCCGCGACCGGGTGGTTCGAGGTCGGGTTGGCGCCGATCAGGAACACGACCTCGGCGTGCTGCACGTCGTTCACCTGATTCGAGACCGCGCCCGAGCCGATGCCTTCGAGCAGCGCCGCGACCGAGGAGGCGTGGCACAAGCGGGTGCAGTGATCGACGTTGTTCGAGCCGAAGCCGGTGCGCACCAGCTTCTGGAAGAGGTAGGCCTCCTCGTTCGAGCCCTTGGCAGAGCCAAATCCGGCGAGAGCGCCGTTGCCGTGCTTTTCCTTCAGATCGCGCAGGCCCTTGGCGGCGAGCCCGAGCGCCTCCTCCCAGCTCGCCTCGCGGAAGACGCCGCTCCAGTCGCCCGGGTCGACCACGAAATCGGCCGACTTGCCGATCCCCGGCTTGCGGATGAGCGGCTTCGTCAGCCGGTGCGGGTGGTGCGCGTAGTCGAAGCCGTAGCGGCCTTTCACGCACAGGCGGCCGTGGTTCGACGGGCCGTCCTTGCCGGTGACGAACTGGATCACGTTCTCCTTCACGTGATAGGTGAGCTGGCAGCCGACGCCGCAGAACGGGCACACCGACTCCACCTGCTTCTCGATCCTGGCGAGCCCGGCCTCGCGCGCGGGCATCAGCGCCCCGGTCGGGCAGGCCTGCACGCACTCGCCGCAGGCGACGCAGGTCGAGGCCCCCATCGGGTCGTCGAAGTCGAACACGATCTTCGACTCTTCGCCGCGCCAGGCGTAGCCGATGACGTCGTTCACCTGCTCCTCGCGGCACGCCCTCACGCAGCGCGTGCACTGGATGCAGGCATCGAGGTTGACGGCGATCGCCGGGTGCGAGAGGTCGGCCCTGGGCTGCCGACGCGCGGCGAAGCGAGGGCTTCCGATGCCGAGCTTCTTCGCCCACACGTCCACCTTGTTTCTCGGGCTGTAGCTTCTCTCCGGCATGTCGGAGAGCAGCAGCTCCAGCACCATCTTCTGCGAGGCGCGCGCGCGCGCGCTGTCGGTCGTCACCTCCATCCCCTGCGCCGGGTAGCGGCAGCAGGAGGGCGCGAGCACCCGCTCGCCCTTCACCTCGACCACGCAGGCGCGGCAGTTGCCGTCGGGCCTGAGCGCCCTCGAGTAGCACAGGTGCGGGATCGCGATGCCGTGGCGCCGCGCGCACTCGATGATCGGCTCGTCCGGCCGGCCGACGACCGTCCTGCCGTTGAGCTTGAACTCGATCGGCATCGTCGCGAGCTGCGTCGTCGTGACCCGTTCCATCTACTACACCTCGTGCGGGAAGTATTTCATCACACAGAGCGCCGGGTTGGGCGCGGCCTGCCCCAGGCCGCAGATCGAGGCGTCCATCATGGCCTGTGAGAGCTCGTTGAGCAACGGTTGGTTCCAGCTGCGCTGCTCCATCAGGGCAAGGGCTTTCGCCGTTCCCACCCGGCAGGGCGTGCACTGGCCGCAGGACTCCTCGCGGAAGAACTTCATGAGGTTGCGCGCAGCCGCGGCGGCGCTGTCCTTCTGCGACAGCACGATGATCGCGGCCGAGCCGATGAAGCAGCCGTGCGGCTGCAGGGTATCGAAATCCAGCGGCAGGTCGGCTTTCGACGCGGGCAGGATCCCGCCGGAGGCGCCGCCCGGGAGATAACCGTAGAGCTCGTGCCCCTCGAGCATGCCGCCGCAGTGCTCCGCGATCAGCTCCTGCAGCGTGATTCCGGCCGGCGCGATGTGCACGCCGGGCTTCTTCACGCGGCCCGAAACCGAGAACGATCGCAAACCTTTGCTGCCGTGCCGGCCCTGCGAGGCGAACCAGGCGGCGCCCTTCTCCACGATCTCGCGCACCCAGTAGACCGTCTCCAGGTTGTGCTCGAGCGTCGGGTAGTTGAAGAGCCCCACTTGCGCGACGTACGGCGGCCGCAGGCGCGGCATGCCGCGCTTGCCCTCGATGGATTCGATCATCGCCGACTCCTCGCCGCAGATGTAGGCGCCGGCGCCGCGCCGCAGCTCGATCGGCGGCAGCACGCACGGCGGGTCGGCCTTGAGGGCTGCCAGCTCGCGCTCGAGGAGCGCCCGGCACCCGGCGTACTCGTCGCGCAGGTAGCTATAGATCGCGCCGACGCCTGCGCACCAGGCGGCGATGAGCATCCCCTCGAGAAAGCGGTGCGGGTCGCGCTCGAGGAAGTAGCGGTCCTTGAAGGTGCCCGGTTCGCCCTCGTCGATGTTGAGCGCCATCAGGCGCGGCTCGGGCTCGGCGGCGACGATGCGCCACTTGCGCCCGGCGGGAAAGCCCGCGCCGCCGAGGCCCCGCAGCTGCGAGTCCTCCATCACCTTGGTGATCTCTTCGCGCGTGCGCTTGCCGGCGAGGCAATCCGCGATCAGCCGGTAGCCGCCCGCCTTGCGGTACGCGCTGTAGCCGATCGCTTTCGGCTCGGGACATCGGACCTGGTTGCCGGTGACTGCTTTGTGGACGCTGTCCAGCGTCGCGTTCGGGACCGGGTTCTGCCCTACGACGACGCACGGCGCGACCTCGCAGCGGCCCACGCAGGGCGCGGGAACGACCCGCACTTCCCGACCGAGCACCGCCGGAAGCTTCCGCAACAGCTCCTGCGCGCCAGCGAGCTCGCAGGAAAGCGAGTCGCACACGCGCACCGTGAGCGCGGGCGGCGCGAGCTCGCCCTCCTTCACGACGTCGAAGTGGTGGTAGAAGGTCGCGACCTCGTAGACCTCGGTCTGCGAGAGGCGCATCTCCTCGGCGAGCGCGGCGAGATGCACGGCCGACAGGTGCCCGCAGCGGTCGTTGATCCGGTGCAGGTGCTCGATCAGCAGATCGCGGCGCCGGGGCTGGTCGCCGAGCAGCGCGCGCACTTCCTCGAGCGCGGCCGGATCGACCTGTCGGCCTTTCGGGGACGCCCTGACTGTCTTGCGATCGCTCACGCGCCCATTATCGGCGCGCGGCGGCGAGAAAATTCTTGACTGCGGTCAAGCGAGCAGCGCCGCCTTCTGCGCCCCTAGCTGCCGCTGCCGGAGAAGGCGCGCTGCGCGCGCTCGCGGCCGAGCGCGATCGGCTCCCGGGCGCGCCAGAACTCGCGGTAGGCGCAGGCGTCGCGCGGGATCTCCACGGTCACGTCCGGCGAATAGGCGGCGAGCTTGAGCCGCGCGATGGTGTTCTGCATCGACTCCATCGAGCGGAAGACGATGTCGATCGGCCCGGGCCCGGAAACATCGGCCGGGCGCGCCAGCGGCAGGCTCTCGATGAAGGCGCGGATGCGCTGCCGGTAGGCATTGCCCCCCGCGAGCGCCGAGACAGGCATGTGCTACGATACTGACCGGTCACTCACTAGTCAAATGAAGCATTCGCCCGCCAGGAGGCGGAACGCGCGCCGCCCGAGCGCCCGCACGCGCATCTTCGAGACCGCCGCCGCGCTGTTCTATCGGCGGGGCATCCGCGCGGTCGGCGTCGATGCGATCGCCGCCAAGGCCGACACCACCAAGATGAGCCTGTACCGGAGCTTTCCTTCCAAGGACGAGCTGGTGGCCGAGTGGCTGCGCGACCACGACGCCAAGTTCTGGGACGGCTGGCAGTCGATGGCGCGCATGTTTCCGGGGGACGCACGCAAGCAGCTCCAGGCGGCGTTCGCCCTGCTCGCCAAGCACGTCTCCGATCCCGAGGCGCGCGGCTGCCCCATGGCGAACGCGGCGGTCGAGATCACCGAGAGGGATCACCCGGCCAAGAGGATCATCGAGGCCCACAAGGCCAAGCTGCGTGCCCGGCTGGCGGAGCTGTGCGAGCGGGCGCGGGCCCGGGAGCCGGCGGCCCTGGCCGACGAGCTCTTCCTCCTGATGGAAGGCGCGCAGGTGAGCACCGTTCTGGGGGTGCGCATCCCGGCCCGCAACGTCACCCGCGCCGCCAACGCCCTGATCGACGCCCACCTGCAGGGCAAGCATGGCGCTTGAGACCTGGATCGTCGCGGGGCTAGGGGTCGGCGCGCTCGCCAGCAGGCTGGTGGTCAGGTCGGGCGAGGGGCTGCCGCGGGATCTCGCGCTCGGCGTCGTCGGCGCGGTCTGCTCAGGCTGGTTCATCGGCGACCCGGTCGCAGCCGAGGCGGCCGAGCTCAACGTCTTCGGCGTCATCGTCAGCATCGCCGGCGCGAGCGCGCTGCTCATCGCCTACCACACCCTGTTCCCGCGCGTTACCTCGGCACCGCCAGCGCCTCCGGATTGACCACGTGCGCCGGGCGCCGCCCGAGCGAGAAATCCACCACGCTCTTCATGGCGGTGACCGCGATGTCGTGGAAGCACTCGTCGGTCCAGCAAAGCGCGTGCGGCGTCACGATCACGTTCTGCATCGCGAGCAGCGGGTTGTCGGGCGCGACCGGCTCCATCTCGAAGACGTCGAGCCCCGCGCCGGCGATGCGCCCGGCGCGCAGCGCCTCGATCAATGCCGGCTCGTCCACCACCGGCCCGCGCGCGACGTTGACGAGATAGGCGGTCGGCTTCATGCGCGCGAGTTGCAGCTTGCCGATCAGGTGGCGCGTCTCGTCGCTGAGCAGGCAGCACAGGATGACAAAGTCCGAGGCACCGAGCAGCACGTCGAGAGGCACGAGCTCCGCGCCGAGCGCGGCGAGCGCGGTACGGTCGGCGTAAGGATCTGCCGCGAGCAGCCGCAGGCCGAAGGGCGCGGCGAGCTTGAGGAGCGCCTGCCCGATGCCGCCCGCGCCGACCACGCCGAGCGTGCGGCCCACCAGCCCCATGCCCATCAACGAGGTCCGCTCGTCCCAGCGACCGGCGCGCGTGACGCGGTCCTTGGCGAACAGCCGCCCGGCGAGCGCGAAAACGAGCGTGAGCGCGGCCACCGCCACCGGCCTTCGCACCGCGAGCGGCGTGTTGGTGAGCACGATTCCTTTCTCGGCGAGCGCGGCGACGTCCACCGAGTCGTAGCCCACGCCGTGGCGCGCGAAGATGCGCACGCGGCAGTCGGAGCGCGCGACCGAGGCGCGCGTCACGCGCAGCGTATTGATGTACAGCCCGTCGTAGTTCGCGGCGATCTCCGGCGTGATCTCGCGCACGCGCTCGGGCAGGTACTCCCATTCCAGCGCCGGGTTCTGCTTGAGCACCTCGAACGCCTGCCGACCGAAGCAGGGCTCGCCCGAGGGGTCGAGCAGGTCGCGCGTGACGCCGAGACGGAAGCTCTTCGGCGTCATTTGCGCGCGCCTTCGAGCGCAGCGAGCGTCGCCCGGATCGCCGACTGCAGCAGCGTCTGGTCGAGCCCTGCGGCGATCATGTTGAAGCCGAGTCCGCGGTAACGCCGCGCCCAGTCCGCGTCCGCCGCCATGAAGCCAAGCGCCTTGCCGTGGCGGCGCCCGGCGGCGACGATCGCGCGCACCGCCTCGAGGTACTTCGGGTGCTCGAACTCGGCCGGGATACCGAGGAAGTTGGCGAGGTCGAAGTGCCCGAGCCAGAGGACGTCGATGCCCTGCGTGGCGGCAATCGCCTCGACCTCCGCCAGGCCGCGCTCGGTCTCGATCTGCGCGATGACGAGCGTGCGCTCGTTCAGCGCCGGGATTTTCGTCCGCACGTCGCCCACCTCGTAGTCGTCGTGCGCCATGGCGAAGCCGGCGCCGCGGCGGCCGAGCGGCGGGTAGTGCGTCGCCTCCACGATGCGCCTCGCCTGCTCGGCGCTTTCCACCATCGGCACCATGACGCCGTGCGCGCCGACCACCATCGCGCCGCGCACGGTCTCGCCGGCGAGGGCGCGCGCCTTCAGCCCGCCGTCTCGCGCCGCCATCGGCTTGCGGCTAGGAGCGGTAGGCCGCGGCCTGGAACTCGAGGAACAGCGGCGCCGACTTGACGTCGATGAACGGCAGGATCTGCGACAGGTAGACGCCGCCGATGCCGCTCGCCGCATCGATCCAGTAGAACGTGTTCGCGAGCCCAGCCCACATCACCGTTCCCGCCGGCAGGCCGGTCGGCGAGCGCTCCTCGTTGCGCTGGAAGGCGAGACCCCAGGACTTCGCCATGCCCGGGAAGAACTCGGCGTCGCGCGACAGCGGCGGCGCCGCGGTCTTGAGAAGCTTGACGCGCTGGCCGCCCATGTGGTTGCGGCACATCTGGTCCACGGTCTCGGGCTTCAGAACCGCCTTGCCATTCGCCTTGCCGCGGTTGAGGATCATGCGCACGAACCTGAGGTAGTCGCCCGCCGTGCCGTAGAGCCCGCCGCCGCCCATCTCGAACTCCGGTTCCTGCGGCAGCTCGAGGTCCATCAGCGGCTGGAGCTTCCCGTCGTCGCCGCGCTGGTGGATCTTGGCGAGCCGCGCGCGCATCGCCGGGGTGATCTTGAACGCGGTGTCGTTCATGCCGAGCGGCCCGAGCAGGCTCTCGCGCAGGTAGGCGCCGAGCTTCCTGCCGCTCACCGCCTCGACCGCCTTGCCCGCCCAGTCGATGTTGATGCCGTACTCCCAGCGCTCGCCCGGATCGAACAGCAGCGGCGTGGTAAGCGCCGCGTTCTGGCAGGAGATGATGCCGGGCGTGCCGGTCGCCTCCTGGTAGCGGGCGATCTCGGGCGACCAGATCTCGTAGGCGAAGCCGCCCGTGTGCGTGAGCAGGTGGCGCAGCGTGATCGGCCGCTTCGGCGCACGGAGCTTCGGTTTGCCGGCGGCATCGAACCCTTCCAGCACCTGCGCCTTGCCGAGGTCCGGCACCCATTTGCTCGCCGGGCTTTCGAGATCGAGCTTGCCCTGCTCGACCAGCTGCAGGGCGGCGCTGCTGGTGAGCGCTTTGGTCATCGAGGCGATCCACACCACCGTGTCGGGCGTCATCTCCGCCGGCTGGCCGAGGACGCGCTTGCCGAATGCGCCCTCGTAGGTTGTGCCGTTGCGGTCGGTGAGCATCGCCACCACGCCGGGCACGTCGCCCGCATCCGCCGCTTTGCGCAACAACGCGTCGATCCTGCTCTTCGCTTCCATGGCTTTCCTCCCCCGGGCTTGCGGCGGCCGGCGCGGCCACCCGCGGCATCATCTCGCCCGCGCGCCCGCCGCGTCAACCCGGATTTCAAAGTAGACTCAAGCGGTGGAATACCGCGTCCTCGGCCGCACCGGCGTGCAGGTCTCGCGCCTGTGCTTCGGCACGATGTCCTTCGGCGGCGATGCCGACGAGGCCGAGTCGGCGAAGATGTACGCGGCCTGCCGCGGGGCGGGCATCAACTTCTTCGACACCGCGGACCAGTACAACAAGGGGCGCTCGGAGGAGATCCTCGGCGCGCTGATGCGCGGGCACCGCGACGAGCTCGTCCTCGCCACCAAGTGCTCCAACCCGGCGGGCCCCGACCGCAACGCGCGCGGCGGCTCGCGCCGCCACGTCGCGCGCGCGCTCGAGGCGAGCTTGAAGCGCCTCGCGACCGACCGCGTCGAGGTGCTCTACCTGCACCAGCAGGACCCGCTCACCCCGCTCGAGGAGACGATGCGCGCGCTGGAGGACCTTGTGCGCGCGGGCAAGGTGCTCTATCCGGCGCTCAGCAACCACACGGCGTGGCAGACGCAGCGCGCGCTCGACGTGGAGGATCATCACGGCTGGGCGCGGCTGCAGTTGATCCAGCCGATGTACAACCTGATCAAGCGCCAGGCCGAAGTCGAGATCCTGCCGATGGCGGAGGCGAACGGGATCGGAGTAGCCCCCTATAGCCCGGCGGCAGGCGGCCTGCTCTCCGGGAAGTACGCGCAGAAGGAGACCGCCGCCGGGCGGATCGTCTCCAACAAGATGTACACGGACCGCTACGGCGAGGCGTGGATGCACGAGGCGGCGGCGAACTTCGCGCGCTTCTGCAAGCAGCGCGGGTTTCACCCGATGAGCGCCGCAGTCGCCTGGGTCGCCGCGCACCCGGCGGTCACGGCGCCGATCGTCGGCGCGCGCAATGCAGAGCAGCTCGCACCCTCGCTCAGGGCGCTCGAGATCGACATGAATCCCGCGCTGCGCGCCGAGATCTCGGGCCTCTCGCGCGCGCCTGCCCCGGCGACCGACCGGTTGGAGGAGCAGAAGAACTAGCCGTGTGCCGGGCGCTGCTCTACCTCGGGCAGCCGGTGCTGCTCGACAACCTGCTCTACCAGCCGGACTCGGCGCTCATCCGGCAGAGCACCATGCCCAGGATGCTGAGCATGCTCAACCTCGCAGGCTTCGGGCTGCGCGCCTGGGACCCGGCGAGCGCCGAGCCGGAGAAGGCCTTCTCCTACTATTCGCAATCGCTGCCGGTGTTCGACCGCAACCTCAAGAAGGTGCGGCTGCTGGATTGAATAGAATCCAGGGCGAGCCGCAAGACATCTCAAGGAGGAGGCCCCGATGGCACGCAGAGGCAAGACGGGATCGCGCAGCAACCCCAACGTCTATCGGCAGACCGCGCGCAGCGCCGCGGCGGCGGCGCGCCGCGCCGGGCGCGAGATGCGCGGCGCCGCATCCGACATCGCGGCGAGCGCCGAGGCGCGGCGCGCGATGCAGCGCGCCAGCGCCGCGGTGGATGCGATGAGCCAGGCGGCGAACGCCGCCACGGCGCTGATCGCGGCGGCGTGGAAGCGCGCCGGCGGCAGTGCCCGCGCGCTCGCGACCTCAGGCCAGATGCGGGCGCTGCAATCGAGCTCGCGCAAGGCGGCCGAGGCCGCCGCGCAGACGGCGCGCGCGGCCGGTGCGGCGGCCGAGAAGCGCGGCGCCGCCGCCTGGAAGCGCGTCGCCGGGGAGAGCCGCCGCGCCTGGTCGCGCGCGAGCGCCTCGATGGCGCAGGCGCGCAAGCAGCTGCGGGCGGCGGCGCGGCGCAAGAAGTGATTTCGTCGTTCCCGCGAAGGCGGGAACCCGCTTGGGTCCCCGCCTGAACCCGCCGATCGACGCGGACAAGCTGCTCGCCGTGGTCGCGGCGGTGGCGCGCGAGGCCCGGCCGAACGTCACGCCGCACGTCGGGCTCGACAGCTCGCTCGAGAAGGAGCTGGGGCTCGACAGCCTCGCGCGCGTCGAGCTGGTGCTGCGCCTGGAGCGCGAGTTCGCGGCGAGCCTTCCCGAGCAGGCGCTCGCGACGAGCGAAACGCCGCGCGATCTGTTGCGCTTCCTGCTCTCCAGCGCCGGCCATGCGCCGCGCGCCGCCGACACCAGCGTCGCGAGCCTGGTGCAGTCGGAGAGCGTGCGGCCGCCCTTTTCGGCGCAGACGCTCGCCGAGGCGCTCGAATACCACGTCGAGCGCCAGCCCGACCGCCTCACCGTATTCCTGTATGAGGAGGGGAAGGAGCACCGGCTCACCTACCGCTCGCTCTGGGAAGGCTCGATCGGCTTCGCCGCACGCCTCGCCGCGGCCGGCCTGCAGCCGGGACAGACCGTGGCGATCATGCTGCCGACCAGCCGCGAGTACCTGTACTGCTTCTACGGCGTACTGCTCGCGGGCGGGATCCCGGTGCCGCTCTACCCGCCGGCGCGGCTCACCACGATCGAGGACCACATGACGCGGCACGTCGGGGTCCTGAAGAGCGCCGGGGCCTCGATCATGGTGACGATCCCGGAGGCGAAAGCGCTCGCGTATCTGCTGCGCGCCCAGGTCGAGACGCTGCGCGCGGTGCTCGTGCCCGCCGACCTGGCCGGCGGCGCCGCGGGGTTTGCTCCGGTGCGCGGCAAGACGGGGGACATCGGTTTCCTGCAGTACACCTCGGGCTCGACCGGCAGCCCCAAGGGCGTCGTCCTGACGCACGCCAATCTGCTCGCCAACGTGCGCTCGATGGGCGCCGCCGTGAACGCCACCTCCGCCGACGTGTTCGTCAGCTGGCTGCCGCTCTACCACGACATGGGGTTGATCGGCGGCTGCTTCGCGACCATGTTCCTCGGCTTCCCGGTGGTGCTGATGTCGCCGCTCGCGTTCCTGTCGCGCCCGAGCGCGTGGCTGCGCGCGATCCACCGCCACCGCGGCACGATCTCGGGCGGCCCGAATTTCTGCTACGAGCTGTGCCTGCGGCGCATACCGGACGCGGACCTCGAGGGGCTCGACCTCTCCTCGTGGCGCTTCGCCTTCAACGGCGCCGAGCCCGTGAGCGTGGACACCGTGCGCGCGGTCGAAGAGCGTTTCGGCAGGCACGGCCTGCGCAGGAACGTGCTCTGCCCGGTCTACGGCCTCGCCGAATGCTCGGTCGGGCTCGCCTTCACGCCGCCGGGCGAGCCCTGGCGGTTCGACGCGCTCGACCGCGAGCGCTTCTCGCGCACCGGCGAAGCGATGCTCGCGCCGCCCGGCGACCCCTCGCCACTCCACGTGGTCGGCTGCGGCACGCCGATTCCGCACCACGATCTGCGCGTGGTGGACGCGGCGGGTCTGGAGCTGCCCGAGCGCCAGGAGGGACACCTGCAGTTCCGCGGACCCTCGGCCACCTCGGGGTACTACCGCAACCCCGACGCGACCAGGGGCCTGTTCGACGGCGATTGGGTGAACACGGGCGACCGGGCGTACCTCTCCGAGGGCAACCTCTACATCACCGGGCGCGAGAAGGACATCATCATCCGCGGCGGGCGCAACATCAGCCCCTACGAGCTCGAGGAGGCGGTCGGCGGCCTCGGCGGCGTGCGGCGCGGCTGCGTCGCGGTGTTCGGCAGCCGCGACGCGGCGAGCGGCACCGAGCGCGTGGTGGTGCTCGCCGAGATGCGCGACCACGACCCCTCGCGCCACGAGGACCTCAGGCGCATGATCAACGAGCTCGCGGTGAGCCTCACCGGCGGCCCTGCCGACGACATCGTGCTGGCGCCGCCGCAGACCGTGCCCAAGACCTCGAGCGGCAAGATCCGGCGCGTCGCGGCGCGCGAGTTCTACGAGCGCGGGCCCGCTGCGGTGAAGCCGCAGGCGGTGTGGCTGCAATTCGTGCGGCTCGTGCTCGCGGGCCTGGCGCCGCAGCTGCGGCGCGGCCTGCGGGCCGCGGCGGGCGTGCTGTTCGCGGCGCGCGGCTGGCTGGTATTCGTGCCGCTGTTCGCGGTCGCGTTCGCCGCCGCGTGGACTGCGCCGCCGCGGATCACCTGGCCGATCGGACGCGCCATGGCGCGAATCTTCTTCCGCCTCGCGGGGATCCCGATCACCGTGCGCGGCCTCGAGCACGTGCCGCGCTCGGGCCCGGTGGTGCTCGCCGCCAATCACACGAGCTTTCTCGATGCGGTGGTGCTGCTTTCACTGCTCGAATGGCGCAACTACGCGTTCGTGGCGAAGAACGAGTTTCTCGGCAACTTTCTCATGCGCACGCTGCTGCGAGGGCACGGCTCGATCTTCGTGGAGCGCTTCGAGGTGCAGAGGAGCGCCGCGCAGGCCGCGCAACTCGTCGCCGCGGCGAAGCAGGGCGCCTCGCTCATCGTCTTCGCCGAAGGCAGGCTCACGCGCTTCACGGGCCTGGCGCCGTTTCGCACCGGCGCATTCCAGGTGGCGGTGCAGGCGGGAATCCCGGTGGTGCCGGTCACGCTGCGCGGTCCGCGCTCGGTGCTGCGCGACGGCACCTGGCTGCCGCGACGCGCGCCGGTCGCGGTCGTTTTCGGCGCGCCGATCACGGCCGAAGGCAGCGACTGGAGCGCCGCGGTACGCCTGCGGGACGCGGTGCGCGCCGAGATCCTGAAGCACTGCGGCGAGCCCGACCTCGCGCCGAAGGAAGCCCCCGCCGCGTAGCGCGCGGCGCCGATCGACTCAGGCCACCATCCCCAGCGTCAGCAGGCCGCCGACCGCGATCACGATCCAGGTGGTCGTGGTGCCGAACACGCGCGCCTGGAAGTTGCCCGAGTAGAGGCTCCAGGCGTGCGCCAAGCGGGCCACGAGCAGCGCTGCGCCGGACAGGTACACGATCCAGGGCTTGGCACCCAGCCACTCGATCATGCCCATGAGCGCGAGCGCCATCGGCACGTACTCGATGAAGTTGCCCTGCACGCGGATCGCGCGCCCCAGGTCGGGGTCGCCGCCGTCGAACAGGTTGACCTTCTTCTGCGCGCGCAGGTAGGTGATCCGGACGCTGATGCCGACCAGCATCAGCGCGAGCAGCGCGGTGAACACCGCGGTGACCGGGATCGGGATCGTGCTCATGGCTCTCCTCCTCTTCGAAAGGGAACGTTACTCCTCGTGCATCACCCGCTCGGCGCGCCGCGGGTAGATGATCGCCTCGGCGAAGCGGTACATGCTCTCGATCTCGGCCGCGCCGCGGTAGGCAGGATCTCGCGCGACAGGTTGTGGCCGACGCTGGTGGTCTTCGCGCCGTAGAGAACCCGGCTCGTCGGGATGTCGGTGACGACGATGTTCTCGAGCCCCATCTCCTCGAGCGAGAGCTCGGCGTGCTTGGTGTAGGCGACGCCGTGCGGGTAGTCCGGGTGCGGCGCGCGCAGCACGATGTTGCCGGGCGCGTTGTGCACGTAGCCGCGCGCCGCCAGCAGCCGCGCGTACTTGAGGAGCTGGCGGCCGATCGCGGGATCGAAGGTGACGGGCGTGGGCATGGAGCCTCGTCGGGTGCTGCGGCTGCAGTCTACGCCCGGAAGTCGCCGCGTTCGAGGAGCCAGGAGGCGGCAAAGCCGAACACCAGCCCCCAGAACGGCGCGCCGACGTTGAGGATCGCCACGTCGGCCACCGTGACGAGGAAGGTGACCAGCGCGCCGAGCGTGCAGCGCCCGCCGAAGGAGATGGTGAAGGCGGTCTGCAGCACGCGCAGCATGGCGAGGCCGGCGAGCGCGGCGATGAAGGAAGCGGGCGTCGCCAGCATCAGGCGCGTGAAGAACGGCGCCGCGAGGCCGAAGGCGAGCGCGAAAAGCCCCACCAGCACCCCGGCAGCGTAGTGCCGATGCCTCTCGCCCGAGGCGGAGATGATCGCGTTGACGGGGCCGGTGAGGCAGGTCGATACCGAGCCGACGAACGCGGTGACCAGCGACCCCGCGCCGCAGGCGACGGTGATCGCGTTGAGCGGCGGCGCGTGGCCGGCGGCGCCGAGCACGGCGAAGCCCTGGCCGTTCTGCACCACCAGCACCGTGATCGCGAGCGGCACCACCAGCTCGACCATCGCCTGCCAGGAGAAGGCCGGCGCGTAGAAGTTCGGCTGCGCGAAGGCGAAGATCGCTTCCGCCGGCGGCGCGAAGCGGCCGAGCGCGGCGACGAGCAGCGCCCCGACGGCGAGCGCGCCGATGAGCGGCGGCAGCACGCGGCCGAGGCGCTCGGAGGCCGAGAGCGCGAGGAACGCCGCCACCATCGGGGCTGCGATCCAGAAGTCGTCGCGCAGCGCGAACACGAGGTCGAGGCCGAAGCGCAGGAACACGCCCGCCACCATCGCCATCACGATCGGCATCGGCACCGCCTGCATCGCGCGCCGCACCCAGCCCGAGAGCCCGAGCGCGAGCATCAGGAGCCCGGTGGCGAGGTAGGCGCCGATCACCTGCGCAAAGCCGAGGTGGCCGAGCGCGGGTCCCACCAGCACCGCGCCGGGAATGGTCCAGAAGAAGACCAGCGGCTGGCGATACGCGAGGCAGAACGCGATCGAGATGAGGCCGTTCACGAAGAACACGCCGAAGATCCACGACGCGAGGTCCGACTCGGTGAGCCCGCCGCGGCCGCCCACCGCGAGGATGATCGCGACCGGCCCGGAGGCGGCGAAGATGAACGCGACGAGCGCGTTCACCGCGGGCGCGCCGGCCGCGTCGGCGGCGACCTGGCGCGGGCCGGGGAGGGGGAAGTTCGGCTTCTCGAGGGCCAGGCGCTTACCCGGCAGGCGCGGCTACTTCAGCACCGACCTGAGGAGCTTCCCCATCTCGGCCGGGTTCTTGGTCACCTGGATCCCGGAGGCTTCCATCACGGCGAGCTTCTCCTGCGCCGTGCCCTTGCCGCCCGAGATGATGGCGCCGGCGTGCCCCATGCGCTTGCCCGGCGGCGCGGTGACGCCGGCGATGAAGCCGACCACGGGCTTTTTCATGTTCTTTTTCACCCACTCGGCGGCAGTCTCTTCGTCGGAGCCGCCGATCTCGCCGATCATGATCACCGCGTCCGTGTCCGGGTCCTCGTTGAAGAGCCTGAGCACGTCGACGTGCTTGAGGCCGTTCACCGGGTCGCCGCCGATGCCGACCGCGGTCGACTGGCCGACGCCGAGCTCGGTGAGCTGCGCCACCGCCTCGTAGGTGAGGGTGCCGGAGCGCGACACCACGCCGACGCGGCCCTTCCTGTGGATGTGGCCGGGCATGATGCCGATCTTGAGCTCGTCGGGCGTGATCACGCCCGGGCAGTTGGGCCCAAGGAGCAGGGTCCGGCGCTTTTCCTTCTTCATGCGCTCGCGCACCGCGATCATGTCGCGCACCGGGATGCCCTCGGTGATGCAGATGACGAGATCGAGGTCGGCCTCGACCGCCTCCCAGATCGCCCCCGCGGCGCCCGCCGGCGGCACGTACACGACCGACACGGTCGCGCCCGTCTTTGACTTGGCGTCCCTGACGCTGGCGAAAATCGGGATGCCCTCGAAGTCCTCGCCCGCCTTCTTCGGGTTCACCCCCGCGACGTAGCAGCCGCGGCCGTTCGCGTACTCGCGGCTCGCCTTGGTGTGGAACTGCCCGGTCTTGCCGGTGATCCCCTGCGTGATGACCTTGGTGCTCTTGTTGATCAGGATGGACATCGTCAGCGCGCGCCCTTCACCGCGGCGACCGCCTTCTGCCCCGCTTCCGCCATGTTGTCGGCCGAGATGATCGGCAGGCCGGAGTCGGCCAGGATCTTCTTGCCGAGCTCCTCGTTGGTGCCTTTCATGCGCACCACCAGCGGCACCGAGAGCTTCACCTCCCGCGCCGCCGCGACCACGCCCTCGGCGATGGTGTCGCACTTCATGATGCCGCCGAAGATGTTGACCAGGATCGCCTTCACCTTGGGGTTGGAGAGCATGATCTTGAAGGCCGCGGTCACCTTCTCGGCGGTGGCGCCGCCGCCGACGTCGAGGAAGTTGGCCGGCTCGGCGCCGTAGAGCTTGATCGTGTCCATGGTCGCCATGGCGAGCCCGGCGCCGTTCACCATGCAGCCGATGTTGCCGTCGAGCGAGATGTACGAGAGGTCGTGCTTCGAGGCCTCGATCTCGAGCGGGTCCTCCTCGTCGAGGTCGCGCAGCGCGGCGAGCTCCGGGTGGCGGAAGAGCGCGTTGTCGTCGAAGTTGAGCTTCGCGTCGAGCGCCACCACGCGGCCGTCGCCGGTGAGGATGAGCGGGTTCACCTCGGCGAGCGAGGCGTCGGTCTCGGTGAAGCAGCGGTAGAGCGCGCGCAGCAGCTCCGCGCCCTGCTTCAGCGCCGGCTCCGGCACGCCGATCTTGCGCGCCACGTCCGCCGCGTCGGCCTCGGTCAGCCCTTGCGCCGGATCGACGAACACCTTGTGGATCTTCTGCGGCGTCCTGGCGGCGACTTCCTCGATGTCCATGCCGCCCTCGGAGGAAGCCATCAGGCAGACGCGCTGGGTGACGCGGTCCACCACCATGCCGACGTACAGCTCCTTCCGGATGTCGGCGCCCTCCTCGACCAGCAGCCGCCGCACCTTCTGCCCGCCGGGGCCGGTCTGGTGCGTGACGAGCTGCATGCCGAGGATCTCGGACGAAAACCGCTTGACGTCATCGAGAGACTTGGCCACCTTGACGCCGCCGCCCTTGCCACGGCCGCCGGCGTGGATCTGCGCCTTCACCACCCAGGCCCGGCCGCCGAGCTTGCGCGCCGCCGCGACCGCCTCCTCGACGCTGAAGCAGGCGATGCCGTTGGGCGTCGCGACGCCGAACCTGCGGAGGATTTCCTTGCCCTGGTATTCGTGGATCTTCACCCGGCGCCCGCCTCCCTCGAGCGAGCCGGCCGATTCTAGCATCGCGCCTGCTAGAATTTTTTGATGCGCCACGTCCTCGCGCTCGACCAGGGCACCACCAGCTCGCGCGCGATCGTGTTCGACGAGACCGGGCGCGCGGTCTCCAGCGCGCAGCGCGAGTTCCGCCAGATCTACCCCGAGCCGGGCTGGGTCGAGCACGATCCCGACGAGATCTGGCGCACGCAGCGCGAGTGCGCGCGCGCGGCGCTGCTGAGCGCCGGCCTCAAGGCCGAGGATCTCGTCGCCTGCGGCATCACCAACCAGCGCGAGACGACGCTGCTCTGGGACCGGCAAAGCGGCAAGCCGATCTACCACGCCATCGTCTGGCAGGACCGGCGCACCGCGCCGCTGTGCGCCGACCTGAAGAAGATCGGCGCCGAGAGCCTGGTGCGCGAGCGCACCGGCCTGGTGATCGATCCGTACTTCTCCGGCACCAAGTTGGCGTGGCTGCTCGACAACGTGCCGGGCGCCCGCGCGCGGGCCGAGCGCGGCGAGCTCGCCTTCGGCACCGTGGACACCTGGCTGGCGTGGAACCTGTCGCAGAGCCGCACGCACGTGACCGACCCGTCGAACGCCTCGAGGACGCTGCTCTTCAACATCCACAGCGGCGACTGGGACCCGGAGCTGCTGCAGCTGTTCGACGTGCCGCGCGCCATCCTGCCGGACGTGCTGCCCTCCTCGCACGCGTTCGGCATGATCGCGCCCGGCGTGCTCGGCGCGCCGGTGCCGATCACCGGGATCGCCGGCGACCAGCAGGCGGCGCTGTTCGGCCAGGGCTGCCACCGCGCGGGCATGGCGAAGAACACCTACGGCACCGGCTGCTTCATGCTGATGCACACCGGCGAGCGCGTGGTGCAGTCCTCCAACGGGCTGCTCGGCACCGCGGCGGCGCAGCTCGGCCGCGCGATCGACGCGCGCGACGCCAACAAGGAGTACGCGCTCGAGGGCAGCGTCTTCATCGCCGGCGCCGTGGTGCAGTGGCTGCGCGACGAGCTGCAGTTCTTCAAGAGTTCCGCCGAGGTCGAGGGGCTCGCGGCGAGCGTCATGGACACGGGCGGCGTTTTCGTGGTGCCGGCGTTCGCCGGCCTGGGCGCGCCGCACTGGGACCCGAGCGCGCGGGGCGCGATCGTCGGCCTGACGCGGGGCTCTTCGCGCGCGCACATCGCCCGCGCGGCCCTGGAGTCCATTGCCTACCAGAGCGCCGACGTGCTCGAGGCGATGCAGAAGGACGCCGGCGAGAAGCTCACCGAGCTGCGCGTCGACGGCGGCGCCGCGGCCAACGACCTGCTGATGCAGTTCCAGGCCGACATCCTCGGCGTGCCGGTGGTGCGCCCCAAGGTGCTCGAGACCACCGCGCTCGGCGCCGCCTACCTCGCCGGGCTCGCGGTCGACCTGTGGCAGTCGCGCGAGGAGATCGCGGCGCAGTGGCAGATGGAGCGCCGCTTCGAGCCGCGCATGCCGCGCGCCGAGGCCGAGCGGCTGCTCGCGCGCTGGCGCGAGGCGGTCGGGCGCAGCCTGCGCTGGGTGGCGCGCTAGGCCGGCGCGCCCGGCGCCGCGTCCGTCGGCTCGCCGCTGCCGAACCCGATCAGGCGCCGGCGCAGGCGCACCGGGATGGGCGGCAGCGGCAGCAGGTAGCGCGCGAGATCGAGCAGGTTCTGCAGATCGTACTTGTGGCCGAGGCGCGAGACCGCGTATTCGACCACGCGGTCGATGGTCGCCTCGTCCAGCCCCACCGGGCGGCAGATGCGCGTGTGGAAGTCGGCGTAGCGCGCGAGCGGCACCGCGCGCACGCCCTCCCGGATGTCGGCCTCGACCAGCTCGGGCAGCTCGCCGCTCGGGTCGCTCGCGCCGCCGAGCGGCCCGACGTAGAGCGCGGCGTGCGACCAGGTCGACTGCGTCAGGTACTTGATCGCCATGCTGACGCGCGTGTTGCCCTCGATGAGCAGCACGTCGCCGCGGCGCAGCGCGCGCAGCACGTGTTGCGCCGGGCTCATCGGTCGAGCCGCGAAATGTAGCACCGCGCGAGCCGCGCGGAACGCCGGCGGCGGGTCCCGGTCAGACGTTCATGCCCCCGGTCACGCAGTCGCTCCTGGTCGCGAACGTCGCCCTGTTCCTGCTGCAGCTCTCGGGCAGCGGCGCGCCGCTCCTCGCCTGGCTCGCGCTCTGGCCGCCCGTGTCCGGCCCGGTCTCGGGGCCCGCGTTCGAGCCCTGGCAGCTCGTCAGCTACAGCTTCCTGCACGGCAGCCTCGCGCACATCTTCTTCAACATGCTGGCGCTGTACATGTTCGGCAGCGACCTCGAGCGCCTGTTCGGCTCGCGTTTCTTCCTCGCCTACTACTTCGGCTGCGTGGTGGCGGCGGCGCTCTGCCACCTCGCGGTCACGGGCTGGATCGGCGCGCCGCCCTACCCGACGGTGGGCGCCTCGGGCGGCGTCTACGGGCTGCTGCTCGCCTTCGCGATCTACTTCCCGCACCGCCGGATCGTGCTCATCTTTCCGCCGATCCCGATGCCGGCGCGGGTCTTCGTCGCCGTGTTCGCGGCGCTCGAGCTCTTCTTCGGCGTCACCGGCACCCAGGCCGGGGTGGCGCACTTCGCGCACCTCGGCGGCATGGCGGGCGGCTGGCTGACGGTCCAGTACCGCCGGCGGCGCTTCCCGTTCGCGCCGCCGCGTTGAGCTAGCCCCACACCCGGCGCGCGAACTCCGGGTAGTCGGCCGCGATCGCCTTCGCCACCGGCCCGCGCAGCAGCGCGAGCGCCGCCGCGTCCGGCGCGGGCGTCGCCGGTACCTCCGCCGGCGTGTCGTACTCGAACCCGGTGCCCGCGCGCACCTCGCCGGCGGTGTGGCCGGGATGCACGCTCTCGAGGCGAAAGCGCCGCTTCGCCTTCCGCCAGGCGAACACGGCCTTGCCGGTGACGAGCGCCTGCGGGTCGCCGCGCGCCGAGATGAACTCGACTTTCGGCACCAGCGCCCGCCGCGAGTGCTCCTCGCGGAACAGGATCGTGCGCGGCACCACCGGGTACATGAACGCCGAGCCGAACGAGCCCGGGAAGCGCCTGCCCTCGGCTTCCACCAGGTTGATGTTCGCCTCGCCGTCGATCTGCGCGCCGCCGAGGAAGAAGACGTCGATGCGGCCCTGGCCGGCGAGGTCGAACAGCTCGCGCGAGCCCTCGGTGAAGGGGTTGCCTTCGCGCTTTTGCAGCAGCGAGACGCGCGGCCGGCCGCCGTCGCGCGCGGCGAGGAAGAACATCGCGGTCGCCGGGATGGGCGATGCCGCCCCCACCGCGACGTGCTCGGCCCGCCCCACCAGCCGCGCGATGCTGAAGGCGAGCAGCTCTTCCGGCGCGCAGTTCAAGCCGCGACCGTCTTGCGCACGAACTCGTCGAGATAGCGCTCGAAACCCGCGCGCGTCTTCGCGGCGGCGGCGTAGCGCGCGAGGTGCGCGTCGTCGATCGGGTACAGGTCGGGCGCGCCGAGCGGCC
>Ga0187892_10001338_pt1 | contig 56942 bp, 42 predicted proteins | sample MA1701073metaG_FD_139345 | JGI IMG/M metagenome (GOLD analysis project Ga0187892, IMG submission 139345) | Bio-ooze microbial communities from a basaltic lava cave in the Kipuka Kanohina Cave System on the Island of Hawaii, USA - MA170107-3 metaG ...
CGCCGGATGAGGGGGAAGGGCTGCGGAAATCAAGCCGGAGGAGCCCTTCCCCCTCACCCGGATTTGCTGCGCAAATCCGACCTCTCCCCGAAGGGGAGAGGTAATCCGTACGCGTTGCATGAGTCGACTACAGTTCGTCTAAGGTCCCGTGTCTGCGGCGCAGCACGGAGTTTATCCTCGGGCCGGCCCTTGGCCGGTCCCGGGGGCGCTGCGCCGCGCAAGGGATGACGATCCCCGAAACCGAAAACGGGCGGGCTTCGCTTTCGCTCAGCCCGCCCTACGCCACTAACACCTAAACCCGAACGCCGAAGACCTGACGAGAAACCTCACTCCACCGACAGGCTCTCGCCGCCGGCGTCCTTGAGGATGGCCTTGACGTTGTCGACTTCGCGGGGCTCCGCCTCGACGCCGAGCAGCAGGCCGCCGTTTTTCGCGACCACGTCGTGATAGATCTTCGCGCGGTGCTCGGGGATGCCCATGCCGACAAGGCCGCCAAGCGCTCCGCCCGCGACTGCGCCCGCCCCGGCGCCGGTCAGCGCTGCGACGATCGGACCGGCGGCGAGGAGCCCGGCGCCGCCGGTCGCTGCGACCGCGCCCGTCGCGGTCACTCCGGCGACGACCGCGCCCAATGCGCCGCCGAGCGCGCCGCCGGTCGCAGCACCCTCCGCGCCCTTGTTGCCGGCTTCGACCGCGAATTGCCGGCCGTGATACCCCTCTCCCATCAGAACGCTCACCTGGTCCGCCGGATAGCCTGCTCGGTCGAGGTTTGATGCGGCGCGGTCCGCGTCGAAGCGGTCGCGAAAGACGGCGAGAACATGCTTGGTCATCTCAAGACTCCCTGATCGACCGACGCCCGCGCGGACTGCGCGACTCCGATCGGTAACCCGGCGAGCGGGTAGAGTGTTCCGGTTCCATGGCGCTGGAGCGTCGGCACGGTTTTCGGTGTTCGGTTTTCGGGACGCAGCTGATCCCCAAAACCGAACACCGAACACCCAATCCCTATCGTCCCGGGTCGCCGATGAGGGCGAAGGCGCCCCAGATGGCGGGGTGGGCGTAGTGGAGATTGAAGGGGGCAGCGGCGCCAGCGCGCAAGCTTCGCTGGGCCCTGGCGAGGCCCTCGGAAAAGCCGACAGTTCGGGCCTCTCGCGTCATCTCCGGAATGAGCGTCGCGCTCGAACCAGCGTCGGCCTGCCAATGCGAGACGAGCAGCGCGCGGGCGCCCTTGAGCATGAAGGCCTTGGCGAGCCCCGAAAGCGGCTCGGCGCCGGGCGCGCCGTCCGGGGACGCGGTGTTGCAGGCGGCGAGGATGACGAGGTCGGCATCCATCTCGAAGCCGACGATGTCCGACGCGCGCAGGAGCCCGTCATTCTCCCAGGGACGCTCCGTCCCCGGAGCAATGGGGGGAAGGCTCATGACGAGCGCCGGCTCGCTGAGCTTCAGCGCTTCGATCTCGTCGGAGACGAGCGCATGGGTCGCGAAAGCGATCATGCGGTAGTCGGGCAGGGCCTCGTCGAGCGCCCGGAAATCGGCCTCCGAGGCCTTCGCGCCGTAGCGGAGGTCGCCGGAATCGGCGCCGAGCGATGCGCCAATCGCGTCGAGCAGCGCGCGGGTCTGCGGCAAAGGATCGAGATCTTCGAGAGACCCCGCATCGCCCGGGCCGCCCATCTGGATGATGAGCGCATCGCCCACGGCCGCCCCGCCGCCCCCAGCGCGCGACGGCGCACCGGCTTGAGGCTTCAGCACCGGATCGGCGAAGCCCAATAGCGGACGGTCGCCGGAGGCGCGCGGGGTCTTCGCGCGCAGCGTACGGATCGCCGAGACCGATGGCTGCAGCGAGAGAGCGTAGCGATCGACGAGATAGCGCGAGGCCTTGTAGCGATCGATCGGCGGCAGCGCGGCGTCGCCCGCCTCCTCGACCAGCACGCCGAAGGGAAGGCTTTGCAGCGCCCCGTCGGCGACGATGACCAGTTTCGAGACGCCCTCAAGCTCTGCGGCGAACGGCGCGATCAGGATGCGATGAAGTTCGCCGGCCTTGTCGAGATCGAAGGCCGGCAGGTCGTGCGGATTAGTTGATGGGACCTCCTTTCCGTCGACGATGCGGAAGGGAAGGCGCAAGCCTTTGCGCACCTGTTTGACCTTGGCGGCGAGGTCTGCCGCCCTCACGTCAAGTGAAACCGCCGCGATCCCGCGCCGCGATGCGACGAAAGCGAGAAGGCGTCCGCCGACGGAGGAATAGAGAATGAGCGCTTCATCGGTGGGGAGCGACGCGCCGACCGCGCGCAGATCTTCCGCGTCGACGACGCCGTCGATCTCGGCGCGTCCCGCATCGCCCTTCCTGAGCTCGGCGGTCACGACCGCGGCTTGTTTGCGCAAGCCGTCGATATCAGCCTTGATCGAGGCTTCGGCGTTCGGATTGCGCGGCTCCGCCGCATAAATCTTGTCGAGAGCCTGGAGACGATCGGTGATCTCGCGCCCCAAACGCGTGCGTTCGTCGAGGAGCTTCCGCCTTGCAGGATCGGCGAGCCGCGCCGACGACGCCGCCAGCGCCGAGGCGACGCTCGACAAAGTCAGGCGCTGCAAGAGCTTGGCAGCAGGGCCGGCAATCTCCGGCGTCCCCGATCCGGCGACCCCCGCCCGCCGCGCCCGCTCGAAGGCTGAAACCAAACGCGCCGCGCGGGATTCAGGGCTGTTCGGATTGTCGAAATGCCTCCAGCTGCCACGGGCCGCGACGAGGCTGTCGACGGCCTCGATGCCGTCCGTGAGCAGACGCAGAGCCACGGCGTCGCCCTTCCACCGGCTGTCGAGCCCCGCCGCGCCCGCTTCCGCGCGCCAGATAAGATAGTTTTCAAGGTAAACGATCGTTAGCCTGTGCCCCTTCCCGAGCGCGCGCCCGCTCGCATCGAACGCGCGCACATAGAGCGGTTCCGCTTCAGTTAAGCGGCCTTGCTCCTTGTAGAGCGCGGCCAGATTGTTCATGTCTACGAGCGTCGCAGGGTGCTCGCTTCCCCGCTCTCTCTCCGAAGCCTTGAAGGCTCGAACGAATAGAGGCTCAGCGAGATCGAGGCGGCCCTGATCGTAGTAGACCAACGCCAGGCCACTGACGGACGCGATCGTGTCCCGATGGTCTTTCCCGAATATGCGCTCTCTTTCCTTGATCGCTTGAATAAAGAGCTCCTCCGCTTCGGGGAGCAGCCCAAGTGCGCGGTAGACCCTGCCCAGATTATTGCTTAGGTATAGTGTAAGAGGATGATCGTTGCCGAATTTATGTTCACTTATGTTAAGCAGATAATAGAGCAAATCTTCTGCGTTACTATACGATCCCAAGCCTATATAAATATCAGCGAGAAGGCTCTGCGACCAAAGCGTATCGGGATGCTCCCTGCCCAGAACCCTTTGCTGCGCGCCCACAACGCGTTCGATCAGCCGCTCCGCCTCCGCAAGACGCCCTTGATACTGAAGCAGCGACGCGAGTGTCGCCGCCGAGGCCAGGGTTGAGGAATGATCCTCGCCCAGCAAGCGTCCTCTCGCTTCGAGGACAAACAGGAAGACGGCTTCGGCTTGCGCAAACCGGCCCTGAGCAAGATACAAGGCTCCGATATCGTGCGCGGTGTTCAGCGTTTCCGGATGCTCCTTTCCGAAGAGACGTTCGCGCGCCGCCCGGACGCGCGCATAGAGCGCCTCCGCCTCCGCATAGCGGCCCTGATCCACATAGAGTCCCGCAAGATTATTGTTGAACAAGAGCGTATCGGGATGCTCCTTCCCGAGCACGCGTTCGCTTGCTGCAGCCGCGCGCCTGTAAAGCGGCTCGGCCTCCGCGTAGCGGCCTTGTTCAAGATAGCACGTCGCCAGATTGTTCAGCGAACTGAGTGTATCGGGATGGTCCTTTCCGAGTACGCGCTCGCGCGCTTTCAGCACCTCGCCGTAAGAGCGCTCGGCCTCGGCGTAGCGACCCTGATCAAGATAGAGCGTCGCCAGGTTGTTGACCGAGACTAGCGTATCGGGATGGTCCTTCCCGAGCACGCGTTCGCGCGTTTTCAGCACTTCGCCATAGAGCCGTTCGGCTTCATGGTAGCGGATCAGGTCCTGATAGAGAGAGGCGAGATTATTCTTTGAAATAAGCGTGTCGGGATGATCGGGTCCGCGCACGCGCTCGGAGACTTCGACAGCGCGAAGATAGAGAGTTTCGGCCTCCGCGTAGCGGCCCCGATCCTGATAGAGAGACGCAAGATTGTTGACCGCATCGAGCGTCGAAGGATGCTCCTTCCCACGCACCCGCTCGTTCGCTTCGAGCACGCGCTTATAGAGCGGCTCGGCCTCGGCGTAGCGGCCCTGCTCCTGATAAATTAACGCAAGAGTTTCAAGGGAGTCGAGCGTCGACGGATGGTCCGGACCGAGTGTCGATTCCGCGAGCCGCAGCGCCGCTTCGGCCTTTTCGAGCGCCGCTGCGTACTTCGCCGCGTCGTGCAACCGAACGGCCTCGTCATAGAGCCGCCGCCATTCGGCCTCGCGCGGATCGTCACCGGCGGCGGGCACCTCAACCGACGTCGCCTCATATCTCGCAGGCTGGCGAAGGATCCTCTCGCGCTGCATCGGTCCCGCCGCCATATGGGCGAAGCCGCCAGCGCGCTCCCATGACAGCCGATCAATTAGCGCAGCTGTCTCGCGCGCAACAGGCCTTCTTTCACTATTTATATGTCTACGGACGGTCTTCTCGTCGCTTGCGTCAGCGCCGGCGCCGTCGACCTCGCCTCTCGGCACCATCGCGCGGGCGCAATCGCCGAACCAGAAGCCGGCGAGGAGCGCAATACAGAGCCTGCTGACGGGACGAACAATCATCGCTGCGAATCTGTCGCTACGAACAGGTCACGGCGAATTCGAAAGCGCCCTCGACCGTCCCTCGCGGCCCCGCGACGGACGTGCTGGCTTTCATGACGCCATAGTCTCGCTCTTGAAGATTCCAGGTGGTGGCCGAATCGGACCAAATGTCTCCGTCGGGCGTCTCCGCGTAAAACCATATGTTTCGGTTCGTAGTTCGAATCGGCGCGTCGGACATTGTCAGCGTGTAATAGGATTGAGCCGGCAAATTCCACCAGCCGGCACTGCGCCACGCCGCCCCCGGCAGCGGTTGAATCACGACGAACAAGGATACCGGTTTGCCGCAGCCATTTCTGAAATAAACCTTACGCCCCTCATAGAGCACCCGCATCGCCTCGTAGGAAGCGCGCTCGGCTAGCTCCTCCACAACCGCGCTGTATTCCGGGAGCAGTAGATCGGTGCAGGGCTTCCCGTCTCGGCGCCATTCCTTGTATTCCAATGCATGATCCATTTCATGAGCAAAAGTAGCAAACAAATCACCTCGCATATTTCCGTTCTGCAGTTCATAGTCGAAGAACACTTGGATCGGGTTGTCGCACACCGTGCGCCCCCAGGCCCCCCACAAAGACATGTCGCACCACCCCATTCGGACACCGACAAAATCCGAGTGTTCAAAGACAGCCGCATCGATAAAGCGGTCCCGAACTTCGCCTATTGACCCGGAGATGCGACTCGCCAGCTTCAGATCCGGCGCGCACGCCTCCAGCAATTTTTGCTTCTCCAGCGGGGTAATGCTCGCGAGCTGGTAGCCGTGGACCGACAGCCGTTTCGCCTTTGTCGGTCCGAGCGCCGGGATCAGGGGCTGCGGCCCCGCATGGGGGGGATCGATGGCGCCGCGCCCTTCGTCCGCGGAGACAGGGTCCCGCGCGTTTAACGGCGGCGGGGCCCGGGGAGCAGCTGGCGCGAGCTCATCCTGATACGAAACATGTGAGCCATCGCCGCCTGCCCCCATCGCGGCTGGGAGTCGGCCCAAGGCGGGTTCCTGCGAAAGCAGCCGGTCGATTGCGGCGATGACATCGCGCGAGGAGAATTCCTCCGCGCCCGTCGCAGCGAGGATGATCGGTTGCGCCCCCGCGAACCGCCGCCCCTTCGCGGCCGCATATTTCGTCTTGAGCGCGGCCGGCGTGATCGCGCCGTGGAGGGATTCGACGAGCGCCTTCACCTTATCGGTCCGGGCGCGGCGGCGATTGCGCTCGGCGCTCGAGAGGCCGGGCGTCGTGGCGGCCGCCTCTTTGGTCGCCTTGAGGTCGGCAAGCGCCTTCTCCAGTCCGCGGCGGCGGAGCAAGGTCACCGCCAGCTTGAAGTCGGCGTTTTCGCATTTCGGGCGGAAGCTCCACAGCCGCTTCAGGGAATCGAGCGGGCGGAGCACGCAGCGCCCATCGGGACGCGCGCCGAACCACAGAACGGCGCGGAGATCGTCGAGACCGTTGCCGGCGAAATCATCGTGGCCGATGAAGTCGCCGCTCGCCGCCGTCGTATCGACGCTGACGAGCCCTTCGGCCGAAACCTTCTCGCGTGCGTCGCCGGCGCGGCGGAAATCGGAGCGCCAGCCTGAATAAGCAAGCGCCTTGTCCTTCGTTGACGCGTAGAGCGTCAGATTGCCGGCGACTTTCCGCGCCGCCTGAATAAAGCTCTTGAAGTTGTCGACATTGACGTCGGGTGCGGCGAACACGGCCTCTGCGATCTTCGGCTTCGGCGCATTCGCCCACGGTCCGTTGGCGAGCCTTTCGAGCCCGCGCAGCAAAGGCTCGTTCCCCATCGAATGGGCGATAACGATGACGCGCTCGGCCCCCGTCTTCTCGGCGACGCCCTGAACGAACGCCGCCGCCTCGGCGATGACCGGCGCCGATGTCGCGATCTCGCGGTCGGCGTTGTAGCCCAAAAGCGCCGCCTTCGACGCCCAGTCATAGAAGAATGGCGCGCCGTCGAGTCCGGTGTCGGCGGCGAGCTGCGCGGTGCGCATCGCCGCTCCCGCGAAATCGGTGTTGAAGCCGTGGAAGAAGACCAGCGCCTCCTTGCGCTCGGTCCCTGCGATCTTCAGTTTCGCCGCCTGCCAGAACTGCGTCTCGGAGGAGATCGGCGTCACGCTTTCAAGGACGACGTGCTTCGCCCGATCGGGACGGAATTCGAGCTTCCACAGCTGCTCGGTCGGAATCGAGCCGAGTTCCCGGCTGCACGGAAGCGAGACCATGACGACGCCGTATTTCACGGGGGCGCCGCGATCGTAGTCGTTGAGGTAGAAGGCGCGAGGAGTCGTCCGCCCGCTGATCTTCCGGTTGCCGCCGTAAAACACGGCGATGCGCTCGGCGGCGTTTTCCGCGCCGGCGTCGTCGCATGAGGATTCGCCCGCCGTTTCCCCGCCCTGCGCGATCACCTCGCCGAGAAAGCGCTCGGCCTCGGCGATGTTGCGCGAGCGGTTGAGGTAGTCGCCGGCGCGGTCTTCGCCATTCGGCCCCGGGCGGACCGGAATCGGCAGCCGCCCGAGGCGGTCGAGCTCTTCCCTGAGCGAGCCGTTTTCGGGGCCGAGTTCGGCGATGGCGATGCGGAGACTCTGGAGATAAGCGGCTTCGGCGCCGGCGACATCGCCTCTCGCGGCCTTCAAGTCGCCGATGGCGATCAGTGGAGCGCGAAGTTCAAGGCTGTCCGGACCGAACGCCCCTTCGGCCACGTCAAGCGCGCGCGCATAGGCTTTCTCCGCGCCGGCGAAGTCGCCGCCGAACTCCCGCCCGCGCCCGATCTCGATCGCGAGGCCCACATAGTCGGCGGGATCGAGCCCGGCGGCCTGCGGCGAGGCGGCGAGCGCCGTCTTCGCCGCCTTCTCCGTGGCGACCGAATCGCCCTTGTCGGCGGCTTTAAGATAGTCGACCAAGACGGCAGTCGGCGCCGCCTCCGCGGCCGATGCGAGCAGGATTGCGGCAAGGATCGTCAGCAGACGGCGCATAGTAATTCCCCTTTGCGCAGGATTGATCCGCTTATGCGAGACTCTGCCTTCCCAAAACCGGCTGCGATCAAGAGTTGATGCCGGCGCGCGCGCATGCTCATCTCCCCGGATCGCCGATCAGGGTGAAGGCGGCCCACATCGCCGGGTGGGCGTAGTGAAGATTGAACGGCGTTTCGGCGCCGGCGCGAAGTTCGCGCTGGGCGCGGGCGAGGCCCTCGGAGAAGCCCGCTTCGGCGGCGAGCCGCGTCATTTCAGGGATGAGGACCGCGCTCGAATTGGCGTCGGCCTGCCAGTGCGAGACCAATAGCGCGCGGGCGCCCCTGAGCATGAAGGCTTTGGCGAGACCCGAAAGCGGTTCTGCGCCGGGGGTTCCGTCCGGGGCCGCCGTGTTGCACGCCGCGAGAATGACGAGATCGGCGTCCATCTCGAAGCCGACGATGTCGGAAGCGCGGAGGAGCCCGTCATTCTCCCAAGGACGCTCCGCCCCCGGAGAAACCGGGGGCAGGCTCATGACGAGCGCCGGCTCGTTGAGCTTCAAGGCCTCGATTTCGTTCGACACGAGTGCGTGGGTCGCGAAGGCGATGATGCGGTAATCGGGCAAGGCCTCATCGAGGGCGCGGAAATCGGCCTCCGACGCCTTTTCGGCGTAACGCAGATCCTCGGCGGGAACGCCCATGGAGGCGCCGATCGCATCGAGGAGCGCGCGGGTCTGCGGCAGCGCGGGGAGGTTTTCGAGCGCGCCCGCGTCGCCGGGTCCGCCCATCTCAATGATGAGCGGCGGAGCGGCGGCGCCCCTTGGCCCGCCCGCGCCCTGCCCCGGCTTTAAGACCGGATCGGCGAAGCCCAAGAGCGGCCGGTCGCCGCCGGCGCGCGGAGTCTTGGCGCGCAACGTGCGGATCGCAGAGACCGACGGCTGCAGCGACACAGCGTAACGGTCGACAAGATAGCGCGAAGCCCTGAGGCGCTCGAAGCGGGGCAGCCCCGGATCGCCCGCCCTCTCGACGAGCGCAGCGAAGGGAAGGCTTTGCAGCGGACCGTCGGCGACGATGACGAGCTTTGTTGCGCCCTCAAGCGCGCCGGCGAGCGGCGCAATCAGTAAGCGGTGGAGCTCCGCCGCGAGATCGAGATCGAATGGCGGGAGGTCGCGCGGATCGCTCGATGGAACCTCTTTGCCGCCCTCCATGCGGAAAGGAAGGCGCAATCCCTTGCGCAGGCCCTCGACCTTCGCCGCGATGTCCCCCGGCGTCGCGTCGAGCGAGTGAGCCGCCGTCCCGCGCCGCGAGGCGACGAAACCGATATATCGACCGCCTACGGATGAATAGAGGATCAGCGCCTCGCCGGCGGGGAGAGTCTTGCCGAGCGCCCGGAGGTCCTCCGCATCGACAACGCCGTCGATCTCCGCCCGCCCCGCATCGCCCTTGCGGAGCTCGGTCGTGATCGCCAGCGCCGCGTTGCGCAATTCCGCAATGTCGGCTTTGATCGCGGATTCGGCCTTCAAGTTGCGCGGGCTCGCCGCGTAGACCTGATCGAGCGCCTTGAGGCGATCGGCGATCTCGCGGCCCAATCGCGTGCGCTCTTCGAGCAGCGCGCGGCGCGCCGGATTTGCGAGCCGCGCCGAGGATGCGGCGAGCGCCGATGCGACGCTCGACAATGTCAGGCGCTGGGTCACCGAAGCGGCGGCGACCTCATCGGCGCCCGCGACGCCGGCCCGTCGCGACCGCTCGAACGCGCCGACCAGCGCCGATGCGCGCCACTCAAGGCTCGACGGATCGGCGAGCCGCGCCTTGTCGACTCCGGCCACAAGATAGCCGTCGAACGCTTTGAGATTGGCGCCGAGCAGCCGCGCCGCGCCGGAATCGCCGGCGAACCCGCTTTGATGCCTGTCAGCATTCGCCGCCGCGCGCCACGAGAAATACATGCTGAGGGACTGCAGGGTCTGCGGATGTTCCGCGCCGATTTTCTCGAATCCCGACAATGCGCGCCGGTAGAGCGGCTCGGCCTCGCCATGCCGCTTCTGCCGCTCGTGGAGATGAGCGAGATTGCGCGCCGCGCCGAGAGTCAGGGGATTGTCTCGCCCCAGCGCGCGCTCGGTTCCCGCCAGCGCGCGCTTCAAAAGCGGTTCGGCTTCGGCGAAGCGGCCCTGCGAGACATAAAGGCCGCCGAGATTGCCGACCCAATTGAGCGTATTGGGATGGTCGGCGCCGTTCGACGCCGCGCTCGCGTCGAGCGCGCGCTTCATCAGCGGCTCGGCTTCCGCGTAGCGATGCTGCAATGCGTAGAGCGTTGCGAGATTGCCGACGGCGTCGAGAGTCCTGGGATGAAGCATCCCCGAATGACGCTCGCGTCCCGCAATCTGCCGCTTTATGAGCGGCTCGGCTTCGTCGTAGCGGCGCTGCGCGACGCGCAGCGCGGCGAGATTTCCGATCGCGTCGGCGGTCTCGGGATTGTCGACGCCGAAGAACTGGCGTTCGCGCGCAGCAAGAACCCGCACGAACAGCGGATCGGCCGCGTCGTAACGCCCCTGCGCGAAGTAAACCATGGCGAGGCCGTTGACCGCGCCCAGAGTTTCGTCGGCGTCGGGTCCGAGGGCGCGCTCATAGACGTCGAGGGCCCGCCGATAGAGGGCCTCGGCGCGCGTGTAGCGGCCCATCAGAACATTCATCAGCGCAGCGTTGCCGACCGACATCAGGGTCAGCGTGTCTTCGCGGCCGAAGGTTTTCTCGGCGAATTTCAGCGTCGATTCCGCCTGCTCCGCCGCCTTCGCCCAGTCGCCGGCCTGAAAGAGCGCGATCATCGCCTGGTTGCGGCGGCTCCATTCCTCGAATTCGCGCGTCGCGCTCCCTTGCGCCTCGACGATCGGGGCCCGCGGTTCCGGCGCGTTGAGGATTTTCGCGGCCAGCGCCGATGCGTCGTGCACGGATGAATGGGCGGGCTCGGCAACGGCGCCGATTGGGGCGCCGACGGCGAGGCCGGCTAGGATGGCGATGAGAGGCAGGCCTCGGCGCCGCCGCGCGCTCGGTCCCACCTCTCCCTTTGGGAGAGGTCGGATTTGCGCAGCAAATCCGGGTGAGGGTTGCGCTCTCTCTTGGCGCATTTTCTCCTCATCCGGCGCTTCGCACCACCTTCTCCCCAAGGGAGAAGGTGAACCGTGTGCGGGGCGAGGCTTGCGCCCGCCTCCCCCTTGCGGCCCGCAAGGGGGAGGTGGGTCCCCGCACGGGAGAGGGGAGGTGAATGCGGCGCGGCCTTGCACAAACCGCATCATCAGCGCCCCGGGTCGCCGATGAGGGCGAAGGCGCCCCAGAGGGCCGGATGCGAGAGGTGGCCGGTCTCGGGCGTGGTCGCGCCGCCGCGCAGGAGGCGCTGCGCGCGCGCCAGGCCTTCGGAGAACCCCGCCTCGGCGGCGAGGCGCGTCATCTCAGGGATCAGGATCGCGCTCGAATTGGCGTCGGCCTGCCAGTGCGAGACGAGGAGCGCACGGGCCCCCTTGAGCATGAAGGCCTTGGCGAGGCCCGAGAGCGGCTCGGCGCCAGGCGTCCCGTCGGGGGCCGCCGTGTTGCACGCGGCGAGGATGACGAGATCGGCGTCCATCTCGAAACCGACAATGTCGGAGGCGCGCAGGAGCCCGTCATTCTCCCACGGACGCTCCGCCCCCGGAGCGACCGGCGGCAGGCTCATGACGAGCGCCGGCTCGATCAGGTCGATCGCCGCGATTTCATTGGAGACGAGCGCATGGCTCGCGAACACGATCATGCGGTAGCGTTTGAGGCGCCCCTGCTCGTTGAGAAACCGGATGTCGGCTTCCTGCGCGTCCTCGCCGAGAAAGAGGTCGCGCGAATCCGCGCTGAAGGCTTGGCCGACGGTTACGAGGAGGCTCCGCGTCTGCGGCAGCGCCGGAAGGTCTTCGAGCGATTTCGCGTCGACGGCCCCGCTCATCGGAATGATGACAGCCTTCTTCTTGTCCGTCTTGCCGATGCGGACCTCTTCGCCCGCCAGAGCGGCGCGGGGTTTCAAGACCGGATCGGCGAAACCGAGAAGCGGGCGCTCGCCGGCCGAGCGCGGAGTCCTGGCGCGCAGCGTCTGGAGCGCCGACACCGAGGGCTGCACCGAAACCGCATAGGAATCGACCAGAAAGCGCGACAGCCGGTAGCGCTCGAACCGCGCCTGCGAGGCGTCGCCCGGCTGCTCGACGAGGACGGCGAAGGGAAGGCTCTGCAGCGGACCGTCGGCGACGATGATGAGCTTGCGGACGCCGCCGAGATGCCGCTTCAGCGGGCCGATCAGCTCCGCGTTGAGCTTCGCCGCGAGATCGAGGTCGAAAGTCGGCAGGTCGCGCGGGTCGGATGAGGGAACTTCCTTCCCGCCCTCCATGCGGAAGGGAAGGCGCAGGCCCTTCCGGAGCTCGGTCACCTGCTTTTCGATGTCGGCGCGCGCAAGATCGAGCGAAACTGTCGTCGAGAGGCGTTGCTTCTTGACGAAGGCGAAGTAGTTTCCGCCAACGGAGGAATAAACGAGCAGCGCCTCGTCCTCGCGCAGCAGCGCCTGCGCCGTCCGTTTGGCGACGAAGGAGTTGGCGGCGGTCCGCGCCGCGCCGAGGAGTTCGGCTGATCCGGCGCCGCCCTCAACCAGCGCGTTGTCGATCTCGGAAAGCCGCCGCTCGATCGGGGCGATCTCCGCCTGCACCTGCGCTTCGGCCTCAGGATTGCGCTGCGGCAGGCGGCGCAGCGCATCGAGCGAAGCGAGCTTTGCCCTGAGCGACGCCCGCGCGCGGCCGCGTTCTTCGAGCAGCAAGCGCCGATCCTCGTCGCCAACCGCAAGCCGCTCGGCGGAGGCAGCGAGCGCCTTGGCCGCCGCCGAGGCGTTGAAGCGCTGGATGATCGAGAACACCGGCTCGCGCAAGCCTTCCGCGTCGCTCCCGGCGACGCCGGCCGCCCGCGCCCGCTCAAATGCTGAAACCATCCTCGCCGCGCGCGATTCAACGCTTGTCGGATCGGCGAGCCGCGCGGGGTTGGCGCCCGATGCAAGATAGCCGTCGAACGCCGCGAGATTCTCGCGCAGGAGCCGCAGCGCCGGCGCGTCGCCGGGCCAACGGCTTTGCAGACCCGCCCCGACCGCACCCGCCCGCCAGTAAAAATAGTTCTGCAGCGATAAGAGCGTCGAGGGATGCTCCTTCCCGAGCACGCGCTCAAAGGCTTCGAGGGCGCGGAGAAAGAGCGGCTCGGCCTCGCCGTAGCGGCCCTGGGCCACGTAGAGCAGCGCCAGATTGTTGACGGAGGCGAGCGTCGAGGGATGCTCCTTCCCGGGCACGCGCTCGCTCGCCTCGAGGGCGCGGAGATAGAGCGGCTCGGCCTCGGCGTAGCGGCGCTGGCTCTCATAGAGCGAAGCCAGATTGTTGACGGAGGTGAGCGTCGAGGGATGCTCCTTCCCCAGCACGCGTTCAAGGGCGTCGAGGGCGCGCTTCAAGAGCGGCTCGGCCTCGGCGTAGCGGCCCTGGGCACGATAGAGCAGCGCCAGATTGTTGACGGAGAAGAGCGTATAGGGATGCTCTTTCCCCAGCACGCGCTCGCTCGCCTCGATGGCGCGGAGATAGAGCGGCTCGGCCTCGGCGTAGCGGCCCTGGCTCGCATAGAGTCCCGCCAGATGGCTGACGGAGGTGAGCGTCGAGGGATGCTCCTTCCCCAGCACGCGCTCGCTCGCCTCGAGGGCGCGGAGAAAGAGCGGCTCGGCCTCGGCGTAGCGGCCCTGGGCTTGATAGAGCAGCGCCAGGTTGTTGACGGCGGTGAGCGTATCGGGATGCTCCTTCCCCAGCACGCGCTCGCTCGCCTCGAGGGCGCGGAGAAAGAGCGGCTCGGCCTCGCCGTAGCGGCCCTGGGCACGATAGAGCAGCGCCAGATTGTTGACGGAGGCGAGCGTCGAGGGATGCTCCTTCCCAAGCACGCGCTCGCTCGCCTCGAGGGCGCGGAGAAAGAGCGGCTCTGCCTCGTCGTAGCGGCCCTGGGCACGATAAACAAAACCGAGCCAGCTCACCGATATGAGCGTGTTCGAATGATCGCGGCCGAATGCGGACTCGGCGAAGCTGAGCGCTTCCTCCGCCTTCGCCGCCGCAGCGGCATAGTCCGCAGCCTCATACAGCTCACCGACTTCCGCCATCCGCCGCTTCCATTCCGCCGTCTGCGGATCGTCGGCGGCGTCGGCGTCGCCCGTGGCGTCGGCCTGCGCGGGCAGGATCGGCGGATGCGCGAGCGCCGACTCGCGGAGGATTCTTTCGAGGAGCATCCCGCCGAACGCATCGTACGCGGAGGAATGGGCGGGCTCAGCCGCCGCCGGCGCCGGGCCGAGCGCCAGCGCGGCGATGGCGATTAGAGGCGGAAGCCGGCGCGTCGCGCTCGGCTCACCTTCTCCCTCGGGGAGAAGGTGGCGCGAAGCGCCGGATGAGGGGCGTATGCGCCAAACCGTTAGGGCGGAACCCTCGCCCGGATTTGCTGCGCAAATCCGACCTCTCCCAGAGGGAGAGGTGAAGCCGAGCGCGCGGCGGAGCCAACCCCTCACTCGTAGAATTCCTTGAAATAGGCGATGTCGCCGGGCGAGAGCGCGGCGCCGAAGCGGGCGCCGTCGGGGAGTTTCCCGGCGCCTTTGGCGACGCAAGGAGAAGACGCGCCGGAGCGGAAGAGGTATTCGGGGAGCGAGTAGAGCATCACCGATTTCTGATCCATCGCAGCCGATTCGGTGATCGAGAGCGGGCCGGAAACGGCGCCGATCGAATTGGCGAACTGCGTCGCGCGCGCGATATAGACGGCGCGCTCCATCTGCAGCCGCGTGTCCTTCTCCTTCCAGAAATTCGGCGACCCCTTGAAGTAGAGAATGACGCCGGGCGAGCGGCCGGCCGCGTCGGCGAGATATTCGCCGTTCCGCCGCGTTTCGACATAGCCCTGATCGGCGGGGAATTTCATGTCGGCCTGGCAGGCCGCATGGAAATGTTCGTGAGAAAGTCCGAGCGCGTGGCCGAACTCATGAAGAATGGTCGCGTGGTAATAGCTCTTCTTCCATTCATTCGACTGCGGACGATTGAGGAACGGCTTCAAATCCTGCAGGAAGCCTTCGAAATTCATGGTCGCGATGTTCGGGTCCTCGGCGAGCGCGAAGCTGCCGATCAGCGACCAGTATCCCGGCTCGTCGAAGGAGATGCGGATGTCGGCGGCGCGCGCCGTATCGGACGCCGACCAGGTGCGGAACGTCCCGTTCGGCTTGCGGAAGCTGAGCTTGACGACGCCGTGCTTCGTCCATTCGTTCGCCGTCGCCTCGATGATCTTGTGGACCTTCGCATCGCCGCCCTTGAAGGCGACGGTCACCGGATTCTTCTTCCAGACGGCGTCGACGATTCCGGTGTGCTCGGGCGCGCCCGCCGCGGCGAGCGCCGCGCGCTTCTCGACGATCGACCAATAGCGGTCCGGCACGGAGTCGAGCCGCCCGACCGGGGCCCCGGTCGCGCAGGCGGCGGTCGCGAGTAGGGCGATCGCGCACGCGGCGATGCGATTCCCCGGCTTGCGCTCCGGCGCCTCGCGCCTGGCGTCGCCGCAATCGCGAGACGTGGGGACAGCGTCCCCCTCTCCCGCGTGCAGGACCTGTGCAAAACCAAAAAACGATGTCATCCCGGGCGCGGCGCAGCGCGAAGCGATGCGCCGCAGACCCGGGACCTCACGAGGATTGTCGCCCAAGGTCCCGTGTCTGCGCAGCAGCACTTCGTGCTGCAGCGCGCACGGGATGACGGGGGTGGATTTCGCAGAGGTCCCGCACGCGGGAGAGGGGAGTCGCGCGCGCCGGATTCCAAATCGTCGATTTTCGTCCGTATTCATCTGGTCCTCCTACGGATAATTTTCCCTGAAATAGGCGATGTCGCCCGCCGAAAGCCCGGCGCCGAAGCGCCGGCCGCCGCCGAGATCGCCGTCTCCGGCGGCGATGCAGGGCGAAGAGGGCCCGCCCTTCAGGAGGTAGCGCTGCAGCGAATAGAGCATCACCGATTTTTGGTCGACGCCGGCGGATTCCGTGAGTTCAAGATCGCCCTCAGCGAAGCGCTCCATATTGGCGAAGAGGGTCGTCTGCGCGAGGAACATCTCCCGCTCCATCTGCAGCAGGATCTTGCTCCGCGGCTGCCATTTGTTGGGCTCGCCCTTGTAGTAGAGGAGGACGCCCGGCGAGCGGCCCTCCGTATCCGGAACATAGCGGCCGTCAATGAGCGTCTCGGCATAGCCGGGATCGGGATCGAACTTCATGTCGGCCTGACAGGCCTTGTGAAAATGCTCGTGGTTCAGCCCGAGCGCATGGCCGAACTCATGGAGGATGGTCGCGCGGTAATAGGTCCTTTTCCACGCGGCCGGATCGGGAAAGCCGTAATGGGGGCGGAGCGTCTCGGGGAAGTTGTAGAAGTTCATCGTCGCGCCCGAGGCGCGGGCGAGCGCAAAAGAACCGATCAACGACCAGTAGCCGTTTTCGTTGAACGAGATGCGGATGTCGGCGCGCTTACCGTCCGTAGCCGGCCAGATGCGGAAGGTTCCGTCCGGATTGCGGAAGCTGAAGCGGAAATTTTCCGAATGCGCGGTCCACTCCTGGGCCGTCGCCTCGATGATCTTGTAGACCTCGTCATTGCCGCCGTTGAAGGCGACGGTCACCGGGCTCTTCTTCCAAAGCGCGTCTTCGATGCCGATATGCTCGGGCGCTCCGGCTTTCGCCAGCTCCTCGCGGATCTTGATCACGTCCCAATAGTCGGCGGGCGTATCGTCGAGCAGCGCCTCGCCCACAGCCGCTTCCTTGACGGCTTCGGGCGCGGTCGCGCAGGCGCCAAGCCCCAGAGCCGCCGCCATTGCGCAGGCGCGCGCGCGCATCCATGTCATGTGGCTTCTCCCAAATCCCCGCCGCACCGTCCGCTTCGACGCTGCAGAATCCGGTCGCCCTCCCCGCGCCGGAAAGTTTACATTTAGCAGAAGAGCCGCCCTGTGTCCCCTCGGGCGGCGCAACCTCAAGGAGGAAATCATGCGGACTTTCATCGGGTTGTCGGCGGCGCTCGTCGCGCTCGCCGCCTGCGCCGACACCTTCAAGGCGGAAGCCGACCGGATGGCGGACGAGACCATCGCCTCCCTGTCGGAGGGAAAGAATTGGACGAGCGTGCAAAAAATCGCACCGGGCGAGAAGATCGACGGCGCCTATGCCTATGAAATCGTCGGCAAGGGCCCTGACGAAACCGGCGCCGAGAAAACCGAATATATCCTTCTACGGATCACTAAAGATTGCAGCGAAAAGCCCTGCGCGCAGAAAATGACCGTCGAGCATCGGGACAAGCCCTTCCTGCAGCCGCTGGAGGCGATCGAGAAAAAGGATTAGGTTTGGAGATTGTGAGCCCCGCCGCAGAGAGGTGACACGCTTTGCCAACGCTCCGTCATCCCGTGCGCGCTGCAGCACGAAGTGCTGCTGCGCAGACACGGGACCTTTCGAGGCGATTCTCGGGAGGTCCCGGGTCTGCAGCGCACCGCTTCGCGCCGCGCTGCGCCCAGGATGACGGTCCCTTGTCCTTAGCCCCTGGCGACTAGTCCCTTTGCACTCTCCGCTTTCCTCTTCCTCATCCATTTCCAGATGCTCCGTCTACACCCTTTCCTGCTTTCGGCGCGCGCCGGCCGCTGGACATGGCCATTTCTCGCCATAGGATTTGCGCTTTTCGCGACGCTTGTGGTTCTGTTCGGCGCGCCGATCGGCATGATCGAGGCGGCGCTTCGCGACGCCGGGCGCCCTGCAGAACTCGCTTTTGTTCCGGGCCAGTGGTTCGGCTACGCCGCTTTCGCCGGCATCGGCGCCGCGTTCATAGGCGCGGCGGCGCTCGTCATCGGCGTCGTACACGGACAATCCCCACGCGAGGCCATAGGGCCCGGCGGGCGGTTTTCGTGGGGCGATTTCGCCCGCGCAGCCGGCGCCGGCGCATTGCTCGGCGTCGTCGCGACCCTGTGGAGCGCGATCGCCGACCCCGGCGCCGTGCGCCTCATCCCGCGAGGGCCCGAGCATGCGCCATGGGTCGCCCTCGCCGCCGCCGCGCTTCTCGTCCAGACCTTCGGCGAGGAATACGCCTTCAAAGGCTATCTTGCGCGCGCGCTCGGCGCCGTTATTCCGTTTCGCTTCGCGGTCATTCCGATTCTTTCTGTCATTTTCGCGGCGGTTCACGCCGACAATCCCGATGTGCGCGTCGATCAGGCCTTCATGCTGATCGCAGTCGTCGCGACCACCGCCCTCACCTATGCGATTTATTTCCGTACGGAGGATCTCGGCGCCGTGACCGGCCTTCACTGGATCAACAATTTCTGGGCCTTTGCGGTCGTCGCGACTGCGCCCGTGCAGAGCGAGGCGCTCGCTCTCGCGGCCCATGACGATCCGGTGCTCGCGGCGGGCGGCACGCGCCTCGACGACCCTTCCGCCTATCTTGAACTCGGCCTCGCTCTCGCCGCCCTGTGGGGGCTTCTCGCATGGCGGCGCTCGCCGTTTTACCTGAAGCCCGCCCTGCGAAAAGCTGATCGATGAGAGCCGCGATCGCGGACGGAAAGATCGGCGTCCCCCTCTCCCTTCGGGAGAGGGGACAGGGGTGAGGGTTCGGGTCCAGCGTAAACGGGCGCCGGCGAACGATTATGCCAATCTGCGCAGTTCTCGACTCATGCAACGCGCACGGATTACCTCTCCCCATCGGGGAGAGGTCGGAACCCCGGACTTGATCCGGGGTTCCGGGTGAGGGGGAAGGGCTTTCGGAGCTTAACTCCAACAGTTCTTCCCCCTCATCCGGCGCTGCGCGCCACCATCATGACGTTATTTTTATCTGTACGAGGATTATTTGTGTACTGTATTTATTGCCGCAACGCGAGGGAGAGCAAAGGCGTCGGAGCAAAAACCGCCTCCGGCTCACGAGCCGTCAAAAATATTTTTTTGGGGCGCGCGCATTAACCATTAACCACGTTCGGGATTTTCCAGCAATATCATCCGTATACAGCATTAAAATCGCTCCGAATATGGTTAATATCTGACACCTCTCGGGAGGCCTTACGATCCTCCCCATGAGCATTGAACCCGCCTATCCGAAAACCGGTCCCAAAACGGACCTCGAGGCGGCGGCCAGCGAACGCTGGCGCGCCGCCGGACGAAAACTCGGCGAGATCGTCATGGCGAAAGTCGACCGTCTCGCCGCCATTGAAACCGAAGGAAAAGCCGAAGCGGCCGACGACGCGCTCATCCGTAAGCTGAGCATGCTCGTTCTCGCCGCGCAGAGATCGAAGGACATCGAAGAGAGCTACCGCCATGGACATGAACGAGACATTCGAAGAGGCCTCGCCCGATTGCTCGGAGGCCGAGATCGACGCCGAGATCAGGCGTCGCCTCACCGCGAGCGCGCGCGACCTTTCTAAGATCGTGGCCATGAAGATCAAAGCGTTGCGCAAGCTGCAGGCCGCCAATGAGGACACGAGCGGCGCTTCGCGCGAAGTCAGCGCCGGCGTCCTCGCGATGCATAGAACTTTGGAGATGAAAAATCGAATTGGAAAACCGAGCGGAGCCGCAAGCGAAGTCACCAGAGAGCACGCCCAGGAATTGCTCGACCTTAACGACGCCGACGTCGCCGACTTTATCCGAACGAGAAAAGCGGCGCCGGAGAGCGCGCGCGCTGGCGAAAGCCTTCCCGACGCTGACGCCGAAACTGTGGCCGGCGCTCGGTCATGACCATCAGGATGCGCCCCTCGGCGACTGGACGACCTGGCTGCTCCTCGGCGGCCGCGGCGCCGGCAAAACGCGCGCCGGAGCGGAATGGGTGCGCGCCCGCGCCGAAAACCAAGAGGGCGACGCCGCCCGCGCGATCGCGCTCATCGCTGAATCCTACGCCGATGCGAGGGAAATCATGATCGAAGGACCCTCAGGCCTCAGGGCGATCGCCGACAAGGACGCCCGCCCCGCCTTCTTCCCGTCGCGCCGACGGCTCGAATGGAAAAACGGCGCCGTCGCGCAGCTTTTCTCCGCCGAAGACCCCGACGGCATTCGCGGATTTCAGTTCGACGCGGCGTGGGGCGACGAGCTGTGCAAATGGCGGTATGCGGAGGAAACCTGGTCGAACCTGCAGCTGGCGCTCCGTCTCGGGGCCCGCCCCCGCCAGGTGATGACCACGACGCCGCGCCCGACCGCGCTCCTGAAGCGCATCATCGCCGCGCCGACGACCGAGACGCGCCGCGCCTCGACCTATTCGAACCGCGACCATCTCGCGCCGGCCTTCTTCACAGAGATCGCCGCGCGCTTCGAAGGAACCGCGCTCGGCCGCCAGGAACTTTGGGGCGAACTCATCGAAGACATCGAGGGCGCGCTCTGGACCTGGAATGTGATCGAGGCGGCGCGGATTTCGATCGCGCCTCCAATGGACCGCATCGTCGTCGCCGTCGATCCGCCGGCCTCGATGGGCCCGGATGCGAACGAATGCGGCATCGTCGTCGCAGGCCTTTCCGGCGATGTCGGCTATGTGCTCGCCGACTGGTCGGCGCGGCTTTCGCCGATGGGCTGGGCCGAGCGCGCAGTCGCCGCCCATCACGAATTCGCCGCGGACCAGATCGTGGTCGAGACCAATATGGGCGGCGAGATGGCGAAGGCGGTCATCCGCCAGGTCGACGCCAACGTCCCGATCCGCGCCGTCACCGCGACCCGCGACAAGGTCCTCAGGGCGGGCCCCGTCTCCGCGCTTTACGAGCAGGGCCGCGTCCGCCATGTCGGCTCGTTCCCAAAACTCGAAGACCAGATGACGTCTTATGTCGGCGGGCGTCCTCGCGCCGGGCGAAGTCCCGACCGGCTCGACGCCCTCGTCTGGGCGATCTCAGACCTCATGCTCCGTCCCCGGAGCGAACCTCATATGCATCTCATATAGGAGAGTTTTCGTTGCGTTGTTGCGTAGAGTTTGTCGACCTCCCCTCTCCCGCTTGCGGGAGAGGGGCCGGGGGTGAGGGGCCGCCACGCCCTCTCCACCCCTCACCCCTGACCCCTCTCCCGCGCGCGGGAGAGGGGAATAGGACCGCTCTTGGGGCTGACGGTTTCAAACCAAGCCGCAGCGCAATTCCCCCCCTTGAAAAGGGGGGGACGGGCTGCGCGCAGCGCAGTCCGGGGGGGGATCAATTCCCATCGCCATTCCCGATTGATCCCCCCCTGCCCCCCCTTTTCAAGGGGGGGAATTGGACCGTGCGCGCGGCGCAGCGAGGAGGCCGCCATGCGCTGGCCTAGATTCCTGGAAAAGAAAGAGAGCCGCGCGAGAGCGCTCGTCGCGCTGACGCGGACCGGCGCGGCGCAATGGACGCCGCGCGACTACCTTTCGCTCGCCCGCGCCGGCTTCGAAAAGAATGTCGTCGCCTATCGCTGCATCAGGCTGGTCTCCGAGGCCGCCGCAGCAATCCCGATGAAAGTGATCGCTGAGGGCGAAGTCGCCGCCGCCCACCCCCTCATCGATCTCCTCGACCATCCGAACCCGGAACAGTCCGGCGCTGAGCTTTTCGAGGCGCTCTACGGCTTTCTGCAAACCTCCGGCAACGGCTATCTCGAGGCGGCGTTCGTCGAAGGCGAGGCGAAGGAGCTTTACGCGCTCCGCCCCGACCGCATGAAAGTGCGCCTCGGGCCCCGCGGCTGGCCGGACGCCTATGACTATACCGTTGGCGGGCGGACGGTCGCTTTCCGCAATGAGGGCGGCCCGAGCCCCATCCTGCACCTGAAACTCTTCCATCCGGCGAACGACCATTACGGCCTCTCGCCGCTCGAAGCCGCCGCGACCGCGGTCGATCTCCACAATTCGGCGCTCGCATGGTCGAAGGCCCTCCTCGACAATGCGGCGCGGCCCTCCGGCGCGCTGGTTTACAGCGGCCCCGAGGGCGCAGATTCCCTTTCCGCCGACCAGTTTCAGCGCCTCAAGGCCGAACTCGCCGAAGTCTACTCTGGACCGGCGAACGCCGGGCGGCCTTTCGTCCTCGATGGCGGCCTCGACTGGCGGCCGATGGCGTTCTCGCCCGCCGACATGGAGTTCCTGGAGACCAAGAATTCGGCGGCGCGCGAGATCGCGCTCGCCTTCGGCGTCCCGCCGATGCTGCTCGGCATCCCCGGCGACAACACCTACGCGAACTATCGCGAGGCGAACCTCGCTTTTTACAAGCAGACCGTGCTGCCTTTGGTGAAGAAGACCGCGGCGGCGCTCTCCGGCTGGCTCGCGCGACCGCAGGCCGCGAAGATCGAAGCCGACCTTTCCGCCGTCGAGGCGCTCGCCGCAGAACGCGACGCCTTGTGGGGCCGCATCGCGCGCGCCGACTTCCTCAGCGACGACGAAAAACGCCACTGCCTCGGGCTCGCGCCGGCGGAGCATGTCCATGACTGAGCGCGAAATGAAGACGCCGGAAGTGCGCGTCACCCTCGCTGTCGGCGCCGCGCTCGTCGCGCAAACGGGCTTGGGCCTCATCTGGGCCGGGTCGGCGGCCGAACGCATCGACCAGCTCGAGGCTCGCGCCGACGCATCGTCGGAAATCATCGAACGCACCGCGCGCCTCGAAGAGCAGATGGCGGCGATGCGCGCCAGCCTCGCCCGCATCGAAGCCAAGCTCGACCGTCTTCCTACGGAGGATCGGTGATGAGTATTCTGCACGGCGGCGCCGCAAGCTTACCTCCCTTGAAAAGGGAGGTCGGAAATCGCACAGCGATTTCCGGGAGGGTTCAAACCTCCCCGCAAAACCGGCGCCGAAGAACCCTCCCTTGCGGCCAAGACCGGCTTCGCTTGGCGAAGCCGGGGCCGCGAGCCCTCCCTTTTCAAGGGAGGGAAAACGGCGCTCGCGCCGCGAGCGGCGGGAGGGCGGCATGACCCCCGAATTCGCGGAGATCGAAGGTTACGCCTCGGTCTACAATGTCGAAGACCTCAACGGCGACGTGGTCTCGCGCGGCGCGTTCCGCAAGGCGCTGACGAACCGGATGACGCCGGTCAGGATGCTCTATCAGCATGACCCCGAGGCCCCGCTCGGCCGATGGCGCCGTTTCGGGGAGGACTCGCGAGGACTTTATGTCGAGGGAGAGATGATCCTCTCCTCGCCGTCGGCCCGCGACGTCTACGAACTCGTCGCCGGCGGAGCGCTCGACGGCCTCTCGATCGGTTTCAGGACCGTGAAGGCCGCCGCGCAGAACCGCGGCAAACGCATCATCGAAGCAGAACTCTGGGAGGTTTCGATCGTGACCTTCCCGATGGCGCCGGGCGCGAAAATCGTCCGCATCGGCGCACCCGCCGTCGGCGAATCGCTTTCGCCGTTCGGCTTCACCCTCGCCGACGCCGTCCGGCGCGCGGCCCATAACCTGTCAGTGTAAGGAGTAGAGTATGACTATCGAACAAAAAGCCTTCATCGAAGGGAAGTCGCGCGACCGTTCGCGCGACGACCGCGAGCTCAGAACTTCGGTCCGCGAGCTTCTCGTGTCCTTCGAAGGCTTCAAGGACGCCAACGACGCGCGGCTGAAAGCGCTCGAACAGAAACGCTCAGATCCCCTGCTCGCCGAAAAGGTCGAGCGCATCAACAAGGCCGTGACCGAGCAGAAGGCGGCGATCGACCGCCTCGCGCTCAGGGCCCAGCGTCCCGACAAATCGGGGCGCGAGTCGCCGGCCGATGAGCGCAAAGGCGCATTCTCGCGCTATATGCGCGCCGGCGATGCGGCCGCGCTCCTGGCGCTCGAAACCAAGGCGGTGATCGCCGGCGTCGACGCCGAAGGCGGCTATCTCGCGCCCGATGAAACCGAACGGCTGATCGTCGCCGCGCTGAAAGAGGCCTCGCCGATCCGCGCCATCGCTACGGTCCGCGAAATCGGCGGCAATTTGTTCAAGAAGCCGGTTTCCCAGGGCGAAACCGCCTCCGGGTGGGTCGGAGAGACCGCGGCGCGCCCCTCAACCGCGACGCCCACCCTGCAGTCGATCGATTTTCCGACGATGGAGATCTACGCGATGCCGGCGGCCTCGCAGACTCTCCTCGACGACGCGGTCGTCGATATCGAACAATGGCTCGCCGACGAGGTGCAGGCCGAATTCGCGGCGCAGGAAGGCGCGGCCTTCGTTTCGGGCGACGGCGTCGCCAAGCCGAAAGGTTTCCTCGCCTATCCGATCGTCGAGAATGGGGCGCAAGGCTTCGGCGAGATCGGCTATCTTGCGACCGGCGTTTCCGGCGGCTTCCCCGCCTCGAACCCCGCCGACAAGCTCCTCGATCTCATCTATCTGCCGAAGCAGGCCTATCGCGCCAATGGCCGCTTCGTCATGAACCGATCTGTGGTCGGAGCGATCCGCAAGTTCAAGGACGCGGACGGCAATTACATCTGGCAGCCCTCGATGGAAGCCGGCGCGCCGGCGACCCTCTTGGGCTTTCCGGTGACCGAGTCCGAAGACATGCCGGCGATCGCGGCGAACAGCCATTCGGTCGCTTTCGGCGATTTTGCGCGCGGCTATCTCATTGTCGACCGCGTCGGGGTTCGCGTGCTCCGCGATCCCTATTCCGCCAAGCCCTACGTCCTCTTCTACACCACGAAGCGGGTCGGCGGCGGGGTGCAGAATTTCGACGCGATCAAACTCTTGAAGTTTTCGGCGGCGTAAGGACGCGGGTTCTGGGTGCTGGGTGCTGGGTGCTGGGGATTGGAAATTCCACGACCCGCTTCCGGCCCCCACCCAGAACTACCCAACACCCAGCACCCACTATGTCCCTCGAACTCATCGTTCCCCCTGCGGAGGAACCGGTCAGCCTCGCCGACATGAAGGCTCATCTTCGCGTCGCGCACGCCGACGACGATGCGGCGATCGCCATGTACGCCAAGGCCGCGCGGCGCGCGGTTGAATCCCGCGGCGGTCTCGCGCTTCTCGCCCAAGGCTACCGGCTGACTTTGGACCGCCTCGGCGAGGCGCCGATCCTGCTGCCCAAAGCGCCGGTCACTTCGGTCGACGCCGTCGAAGTCGTCTCGCGCAACGGGACGGCCGAACTTGTCGACCCCGGCCTTTACGAGACCGAGACCGGTCCGGCGGGCCGGCTCGCCATTCGCGCCGCCCTGCCGGCGAGCTTCCGCCGCATCGGCTGCATACGGATTGAATTTTCCGCAGGCTGGACCGACGCGGCGAGCGTGCCGGAGGAGCTGAAGCTCGCGGTGATGATGCTCGCCGCGCATTTTTACGAAAACCGCGAGGGCGCGCAGGCCGAGCGCGTCTTCGCGACGCCACAGGCGGTCGATGCGCTGATCGCGCCCTACCGGCAGGTGCGGCTGTGAGCGCCATCGGTCCCCTGCGGCACCTCATCGAAATCGACGAGCCCGCCCGCATCTCCGACGAGGGCGGCGGGGCTGCGACCGCCTGGAATTTCGTCGAAACCCTATGGTGCGCGATCGAGCGGCTGCCCTCATTCCGGGACGGCGTCGGCGAGCGTGCAAATCATTATCGCCGGATCGCGGCGACCATCCGCTGGCGCCCGGGCGTGAAACTCGGCGACCGCATCCGGTTCAACGGCGAAAAATATCTCATCGTCTCGATCGAGGCCGCCCGCGACCCGCGCCGCATGACGCTGATCGGCGAGGAGGTGCGCTCATGAGCGTGTGGGCCATCCAGAAGGCGATGTTCGCCCATCTTGCCGCCGATTCCGGCGTTATCGCCGAGCTCGGCGACCCGCCGCGGCTTTATGACGAGCCGCCGGAATCTGCGCCCTTTCCCTACGCCGTCCTCGGCGAGGCGCGCGTCGATGACTATCCGGGCCTCCCTGGCGGGCGCGCCCACGATCTCCGCATACAGATCGTATCCCGCCATCAGGGGCGCAAGGAGGTCAAGCGCGCGGTCGACGCCGTTTCGGCCGCGCTCGACGACGCCGACTTTCCCATCGACGGGGCGCGTCTCGTCAATATGCGCTTCGTTTCCGCCGACATCTCGCTCCGCGACGCATCGGGTCTCCACACCGGGACCTTGCGCTTCCGCGCGGCGACGGAGGCGTTGTGATGCGCATCTGTCGCAACCGGCGAGATCTGCTCCCCTCTCCCGCTTGCGGAAGAGGGGCCGGGGGTGAGGGGCCCTCCCCAAGCACCGCGCCCTCACCCCTAACCCCTCTCCCGCAAGCGGGAGAGGGGAATAGCGACATCCGCGTTTCGGCGCATTCACAACAACGTACAAGGAGTAACCATCCATGACCGCGCAGCGCGGCAAAGACCTACTGCTTAAAATCGGCGACGGCCTCGCGCCGGAGTCGTTCACGACCGTCGCCGGGCTTCGCGCCAAGACGCTCTCACTCAACGCCGAGGCCGTCGACATTACGCATTCGGAAAGCGAAGGCGGCTGGCGCGAGCTTCTCGCCGCGGCCGGAATCCGCCAGGCGTCGATTTCGGGCGCCGGGGTTTTTCTCGCAGGGGCGGCGGCCGAGACAGTTCGCGGCGTTTTCTTCGCCGGCGCGATCCGCAACTGGCGCATCGTCATCCCCGGCCTCGGCGAAATCCAGGGGCCGTTTCTCATCGCCAATCTCGATTATTCGGGCGCCCATGACGGCGAGCTCCTATGCGCCATGGCGCTCGAATCGGCCGGGGCCCTCGCCTTCGCGGTGCTGCCATGAGCGGCGCCGAAATCCGGATCAACGGCGCCGCCTACCCCTTGCGCGTCACCTTGGGCGCGCTTGCGGCGATGGAAGAGCGCTTCGGCGTCGGCGACCTCGAAGCGCTCGGCGCGCGCCTCAGCCGCCTCGGGGCCGGCGATCTTCTCGTTGCGCTCCATGCGCTCATCGAAGGCGGCGGCGGACAATTGTCGCTCGATCTTCTCAAGGCGAGCCCGATCGATTTCCACGCGGCGTCGGCGGCGGTCATAGCGGCGTTCGCCGCTCTCCGAGAGTCCGACCCGCCGGGAAAGCCCAAGGCGGCCGGACCAGCCGCCTCAAAGACTGGTTCGTTTACGGAGTGATGGTCATGGGGCTCTCGCCGTCTGAATTCTGGAAGCTCAGCCCACGCGAATGGGGCTGGCTCATGGCCGCCGCCGCCGCCGCGCCGGAGCGCCTCGCGCTTGATGAAGCTCAGACGCTCGCCCGTCTTTATCCCGATGATCGTAAGCCCCCCTCTCCCGCTTGCGGGAGAGGGGCCGGGGGTGAGGGTCTTTCCATCACCGCGCTCGCGGACAGTCCCTCAGCCCTAACCCCTCTCCCGCACGCGGGAGAGGGGAATACCGCAGCGCTTGCGTCGCACGCTTTCAACCTAAGGCGCACCGCAGACGACCCCTCAAAAACGGCAACCACCCATGACTGACCCGATCCGCCTTTCGATCGACACGGCCGGACTTTCGGAAAGCCTCGGCGCGGCTGGCGCGGAGATCTCCCGCGTCGCGCGCGAAGAGATCGCTCCCGCCGCGCAATTGATCGAGGAGGCGTTCGCGACGGCGGCGTCCTCGATCGAGAAGAGCCTTTCGCGCGCCGCGCGCTCCGGCGAGCTTTCGCTCAAGGGCCTTGCCCGCTCCATCGCCAACGACCTCAAGCGCACGCTCATCGACAGCCTCGTCAGAAAGCCGGTCGAATCTTTCCTGACCGGGATTCTCGCAGCGCCGTTCGGCGGCGGGCGCGCCCATGGCGGCTTCGTCGCGCGCGGGGCGAGCTATCTCGTCGGCGAACGCGGCCCGGAGCTTTTCACTCCGTCCGTATCGGGACGGGTTGGCGCGGGGAGCCGCAACGTGACCGTCAACATCGCGCTCCAGGGCGTCACCAGCCCCGAAAGCTTCCGCCAGTCCGAAACCCAGATCGCCGCGGCGATGGCCCGCGCGCTGGCGAGGGGGGAGAGGAATTCATGATAATCGCCTGTCATCCCGTGCGCGCTGCAGCACGAAGTGCTGCTGCGCAGACACGGGACCTTCCTCGGCGTTCCTCGCCTTCATTGCGCGAAAACCCGCCCCCTTCACAAGGTCCCGGATCAGCGATGCAGCATTTCTTGCCGCATCGCATCCGGGATGACACGCGTGGAGGCGTCGCGCCATGACCAATTTCCACGACGTCCTCTTTCCGATCGACATCGCGTTCAACTCCGAAGGCGGGCCGACGCGCAAAACCGAGATCGTCGCGCTCGTTTCCGGGCGCGAGGAGCGCAACTCGCCATGGGCCGGCTCGCGGCGCAGCTGGAACGCCGGCTACGGCGTCAAATCCATGGCCGACATCGAGCGCATCATCGCGTTCTTCGAGGCGCGCTCGGGCCGGCTGTACGGCTTCCGCTTCCGCGATCCGTTCGACTGGAAGTCCTGCCCGCTTGCCGATCCGCCGCAGGCGGACGATCAGGCGATCGGGACCGGCGACGGCGCGGCAACCGCCTTTCAGCTCATGAAGACCTATGAAAGCGGCGGCGCGTTCGCGACGCGCATCATCAGAAAGCCGGTCGCGGGCGGCGTCGTCGCCGCGATCGACGGCGTTCCGGAAGGCGCGTTCGCCTGCGATCCGGCGACAGGGATCCTTACGTTCGACGACGCGCCGGCGGCCGGAGCCATCGTCACCGCCGGCTTCCTGTTCGACACGCCGGTTCGTTTCGACACGGACTCCTTGCGGATCAATCTCGCGGCGTTCCGGGCCGGCGACATCCCGTCGATCCCGCTGATCGAGGTCTTCTGATGCGCGCGATCGATCCCGATCTCCAGGCGCACCTTGCAACCGGCGCGACGACCTTGGCGACCTGCTGGCGCATTTCGCGCGCCGACGGCGCGGTCTTCGGCTTCACCGACCACGACCGGGCGCTCGTCTTCGACGGCGCGCTGTTCGAGCCGGAGACCGGGGCCGACGGCTCGGCGATCTCCTCCTCGGCCGATTTTTCGGTCGACAACAGCGAAATCTCCGGACTGCTCTCCTCCGACCGTCTCGACGCCGCCGAGCTCCTGTCCGGGCGCTTCGACGGCGCGGCGGTCGAGATCTGGCGCGTCAACTGGGCGGCGCCCGATGAGCGCCTGCTCTTAAAGCGCGGAGTGATCGGCGAAGTGTCGCGAGCGGGCGCGCGGTTTACCGCCGAAATCCGCGGGGCTTCGCACGCCCTCGACCAGCCGCGCGGGCGTCTCTACCAGCGCCTCTGCGACGCCAATGTCGGGGATGCGCGCTGCCAGGTCGATCTCGAGCAATCCCAATACCGCGCTATGGGCGTCGTCGCCGAAGTTCATGACGAGGCCCGTTTCGAAGCCTCGGGCCTTGCAGGCTTCGCCGACCACTGGTTTGCACACGGACGGCTCCAATGGACGTCCGGCGCCAACGCCGGAACCCGCGGCCATGTCAAGGCGCATGCCGGCGCGTCGCTTTCGCTGTGGGCGCCGGCGGGCATGGGGGTCGCGGTCGGCGACGCCTTCGACATCCGCGCCGGTTGCGACAAGCGCTTTGAGACCTGCCGGGCGAAATTCGCCAACGCGGTCAACTTCCGCGGCTTTCCAGCGATGCCGGGCGACGACTTCGCGGTCTCCTATCCGCTGCGCAGCGACGCGAATGACGGAGGGAAACGGTGAGCGAAGGTGCATGGATAAAGCCCCCCCTTCCCCCCCACTGCGTGGGGGGGAATGGCGCCGCTTTTCCCCCCCTCGAAGAGGGGGGGCAGGGGGGCTTTCTCCACGAGTCGTCTCAATCGCCAAAACCTGGCTCGGCACGCCCTATCTCCACCAGGCATCGGCCAAAGGTCAGGGGGCGGATTGTCTCGGCCTCGTTCGCGGCGTGTGGCGCGAGCTCTATGGCGAAGAGCCCGAAAGGCCGCCCCCCTACGGGCCGGACTGGAACGAACGCGCGCACGCGCGGGGAGACTCGCCGCTGCTCGCCGCCGCGCGCCGTCATCTCGCCGAGCGTCCGCGCGACGAGCGCCGCATCGGCGACGTTCTCATCTTCCGCATCGTCGCCGGCGGCCCGGCGAAGCATTGCGGCATCATGACGGACACGGACCGTTTCATCCACGCCTACGCCGGCCGCGTCGTCGTCGAGACCTGGCTGTCGCGCTGGTGGATCGAGCGGCTCGTCGGGGCGTTCGGGTGGAAGGAGCGCGTCGTGCGTAGCCCTTAGTGCGTAGCGCGGCGTGAATGGAGCAAGAGGAACCAAGGATTCGGAGATGACAGCTTTCTACGTATTACGAACTAGGCACTGCGCACGTTTGCGGAGCAAACCATGTCGCAACTAGTCCTGACCGCCGGAGCGAGCGTCGGACGCGCCCTCGCCGGAACTGCCGCGTCCTACGCCGCAGGAATCGCCGACCGCCTGATCTTCGGGGCGAAAAAGCGCAAGATCGAAGGGCCGAGGCTCGAAGGCTTCCAGCTCCAGACTTCGACCGAAGGCGCGCCGATCCTGAGAGTCTGGGGCCGGGCGCGCGTCGCCGGCGAAATCATCTGGGCGGCGAATTTCAGGGAGACGCTTTCGACGACGACCGAAAGCTCCGGCAAGGGCGGCCGGCTCGGGACAAAAACAACGACCACGGAATATCTTTATTCGATGTCCTTCGCGGTCGGCCTCTGCGAGGGCGAAATCGACCGCATCGGCCGGGTGTGGGCCGACGGCAAGCCGTTCGACCTTTCGCCGTTGAATGTCCGGCTTTACCGCGGGACCGAAGACCAGCTCCCCGACTCGCTCATCGAGGCGGTCGAGGGCGACGCGCCGGCCTATCGCGGCCTCGCCTATGTCGTGTTCGAAGACTTGGCCCTCAAGGATTTCGGCAACCGGCTTCCGCAGCTCTCCTTCGAAATCGAGAAATCCTTGCGTGGAGCCGACGCGCAGTCCCTCGAAAACGCACTCACCGCCGTCTGCATGATCCCGGGTTCGGGAGAGTTCGCCCTAGGAACGACCAGGGTCTTGAGGGAAACCCGCGAGGGCGCCGTCGCCTCCGAGAATGTCCATAACAATGAGGGTGGGACCGATTTTTCCGCGTCGCTCGACGCCCTCCTCGCCGCCGCGCCAAATGTCTCGGCCGTCTCCCTCGTCGTCTCGTGGTTCGGGACGGATCTCAGGATCGGCGAATGCGAGTTGAGGCCGGGCGTCGAAACCGCGTCAAAGACAACGACGCCCTATGCGTGGCGAGTGAACGGCGTCGAGCGCGAGGACGCGCATGTCGTCTCCCTGCATCAGGGCAAGCCCGCTTATGGCGGGACGCCGGCGGACAAATGCGTCGTCGAGGCGATCGCCGCCCTCAAAGCCAAGGGCCTCGAAGTCGCCCTGCACCCGTTCATTCTGATGGACATCCCAGAAGGCAACGGCCTTCCCGATCCTTACGGCGGCGCAGAGCAGGCCCCTTATCCCTGGCGCGGGCGCATGACGGTCGGCGCCAACGACAAGACTGCGGCCGCTTCATCCGACATCGCGGCGTTTTTCGGAACCGCCGCGCCGGCGGATTTCTCGATCTCCGGCGGCGAAGTCTCCTATTCCGGACCCGCCGAGCAGTCGTTCCGCCGCATGATCCTGCATTATGCGAAACTTGCGAGCCTTGCCGGCGGGGTCGACCGTTTCCTCATCGGATCGGAGCTTCGCGGACTGACCAGCGCGCGCTCCAGCGCATCGACTTTCCCGGCGATCGCCGCGATGCGCGCGCTCGCCGCCGATGTGCGGTCCATCCTCGGCGCGGCGACGAAGCTTTGTTATGCCGCGGACTGGTCGGAATATTTCGGCCATCAGCCGGCGGACGGCTCCGGCGACGTTTTCTTCCACCTGGATCCTCTGTGGGCGGATTCCTCTATCGACTTTGTCGGCATCGACAATTATCTGCCGCTCGCCGACTGGCGCGAAGGTTTCGCCCATCTCGACGCCGACGCCGGACACAAAGGTCCGCGCGACCGCGATTACCTCATGTCGCAGATCGAGGGCGGCGAACGCTTCGACTATTATTATGCGAGCGAGGCTGCGCGCGCCGCGCAAGAGCGCACGCCGATCGCCGACGGCGCCTATGGCGAGCCTTGGGTCTTTCGCGTCAAGGATTTCAAGAACTGGTGGGCGAACGCCCATCACGACCGTCCGGGCGGGGTCAAGAGCGCGGCGCCGACGGCGTGGGTCCCTGAAAGCAAGCCGATCCTCTTCATGGAGACAGGCTGCCCCGCCGTCGACAAGGGCGCCAACGAGCCCAACGTCTTCGTCGACCCGAAAAGCGCGGAGTCCGCGCTCCCCCATTTCTCCTCCGGCGCGCGCGACGATCTCGTCCAGCGCCGCATGATCGAGGCGACGCTCGCCTGGTGGCGCGATCCGGCGAATAACCCGGTTTCATCCGTCTACGGTGGAACGATGATCGACGCCGAACGGAGCTTCGTCTACGCCTATGACGCGCGCCCCTTTCCTTTCTTTCCGGCGCTCGCTTCCGTCTGGGGCGACGCGGCGAACTGGACGCTCGGCCATTGGCTCAACGGACGGCTCGGCCGCGCACCATTGGATCTCTTGATCACGGCGCTCGCCGCCGAATCGGGCGTTGAGGTCGACGCGTCGGCGCTCGAAGGAGTCGTCGCCGGCTATGTGCAGGATCGCCCGAATTCGGCGCGCGAAGCGATCGAGCCCCTGGCCGAGCTCTATCAGTTCGACATGGTCGAAACCGCTGCGGGCCTTCGCTTCCAGGCCCGCGACGCGAACGCCGACATCGCGCTCGATCTCTCCGATCTCGCCGAACGGGAGAAGGGCGCGATCGAGCGCAATCTTGCGCAATCGGCGGATCTCCCGGCGGCCGTGCGCGTCGCCTTTCTCGACGAAGGCCATGACTTTCGCCCCGCAGTCGCAGAGGCGCGCGATCCCGGCGCCGACCATCTGCGCGAGATCGGCATCGAGGTCCCGGTCGCGCTCGCGGAATCGGAAGCGACCGCGCGCGCCCGCGCGCTTCTCGCCGATGCAGCCGTCGCGCGCGAAACCGCCGCCTTTTCGCTGCCGCCTTCGCTCGCGGGCGTAGAGCCCGGAGACGTGATCCTCCTCGACGGCCGGCGCTGGCGCGTGAGCGAGATCGTCGATTCGACCCTGCGCCGCATCGAAGCGATCCGCGTCCATTCCTCCGCCCTCGAAGCGGCAGAGATCGGCCAGGACGGCCTCTCCGCCGCTGCGGGTCCGCAATATGGCGCGCCGATCTGGGCGCTGATGGACCTGCCGGTCGCGGGCGAAGAGTCCGCGCTCGCCATGGCGGGTCCTGCGGCGCATCTGGCCGCCTTCGCGGATCCCTGGGGCGGCGCGGCGCTTTACCGAGAGGGAGCATCGGGGCCTGAGTTCATGGCGGCCGCAAGGTCGCGCGCCGTCATGGGGCGGCTTGAGACGGCGCTCGCGCCGGGAGACTCCGGACGCTTCGACCATCGCTCCATCCGCGTGCGTCTCTCCTTCGGCGCCTTCGCGTCGAAATCGGAAGATGAAGTCCTCGCCGGCGCCAACGCGCTGGCGGTCGAAACCGCCATCGGTTTTGAAATCCTGCAGTTCCGCGACGCCGTGCTCGGAGCCGACGGCGTCTGGACTCTCTCGCCGCTCCTGCGCGGCCAGTCCGGAACCGAGGACCGCGCCGCGTTGGGCGCCGGCGCCGGCGCCCGTGCAGTTCTCCTCAACGCGGCGCTCGCCGAGGCGCGCTATCCCTTGTCCTTGCGCGGACAGACCCTCGCCTTTCAGGCGGGCCCCGAACGCGACGATCCCGATACGGAGACGTTCACTTCGGCATCCACCGCGCTCACCGCGCGCGGCCTCATGCCGCTTGCGCCGGTCCATCTCCGCGCCGCGGCCGAAGCGGGCGGCGTGCGGCTCTCCTGGATTCGCCGCTCGCGCATCGGCGGGGATTCGTGGGAAGGCGAAATCCCCATTGCGGAAGGCTACGAACGCTACCGCGTGAAGATTTTTGCAGACGCCGCGGCCGCGGCCGCCGGCGCCCCCTTGCGAACCATCGACGCCGCGCCTCCCTTCGCTTCCCTCCCGGGCGAAGCGGGCGCCGGCTCTGGTTCCGGGGGCGCCGGCTCCGGCGGCGCCGGCGGCGCCGGCGATCCGCGCCCGAACCTTCTCTATACGAACGACTTGATCCTCGAGGATTTCGGCCCCTCCGGCCTCGCCTCGGCTCCGAACGCATTGTTCGAAGTCGCCCAACTCTCCGACTTCGTCGGCGAGGGGGTGAAGGCGCAGAAGAGATTCAATGCATGAGAACTGCGCCATCGGCGTTGAAGCAGGCCTTCGAGGACGCCACAGACTCCCCTCCCTTGCAAAGGGAGGTCGGAAATCGCGAGAGCGATTTCCGGGAAGGTTCAAGTCTTGCCGCAAGATCGCTCGCAGCTGAACCCTCCCTTGCGGCCAAGTCCGGCTTCGCTGACGCGAAGCCGGGGCCGCAAGCCCTCCCTTTTCAAGGGAGGGGAGTCTCCGCCTCGCTGTCCGTGGACGAACCGCAGCGAGTCTTGTGGTCCGAAAACCACTCGCAGGCGCAACAAATGCGCGCCGCCGATTCTCATTGCTTGCATTTGCCCGATAGTGGCCCACTGTCGAAGCAGGGGTCCATCCGTAGAGTCTCAAGTATCATTAGCCGCGTATTGGCGGACCGCGCCGGCTTTTTGCCGAAAGCGCGATAGGAAGAGAGGTGCGCCGTAACTCATGCAACAAGGGCTCGCGCGCGGCGCTTTTTTCTTGCAAGCGACGATGCGCGGCGCACAGTCGGCGGTCGCATTCAAGTAAAATTCGCCGCGTATCGGCGATCTCGCGGGGCTGGTCTCCCCGCGGGAACAGTCACTTTGGGGGAAAAGATGCGCCTGAATCCTATAGCTCGTCTTGGCGCACACTGTTCCGCACGATCAGCGGCGCTCCTCTACGCCGCTTCATTTGCGCTTTGCGTCGGCGCGACAAATCCCGCCAGCGCTGAGGTCGACGCCTCCTGCGCCGATGACATCTCAATGCTCTTCAAGTCCGTGCAAACGCCGAATGCCAGCAGTCCGTACACCCTCGTGTATGAAGGAAGCCCCGGGTTCGATCACCGGATGCAGAGCTATATCGACCGGGCGCTTCCCGGTTCGGTCATGAGAGTGTGGTACAGGCTCTATGACTTGACGGACTTCCCCAGCGGTTATCCGGACAAACCGGTGGAGGCGAACAAGGTCGATTATCGGGAAGCGGATGCGGCGGCGCCGAGACTCTCGCCGCCGCCGATGTTCGCCACGACGCTTTCGCCGAACAAACACTACCGGATCGCCAGATATATCGATGTTGAGGACGCGTCCGGCGCGATCGGGTCATTGCACGATCCCGAATGCCGGAATCGCAGCTTCGACTATGAGATCGAAGCGACGCCATCGGCTGCGCCCGGCGGGCGGGCCGGCGCGGCGGTCGCCGTCATCAAGGCCGACGGCCAGCCCCAGCGTCGCGTCGAATTCGAGTCGTTGGCGACAGCTCCTTCGGGCGGGGCCGAAGTGTCGAGGGGAGCCGCGGCGCGACTCTACAAGCCCGGCGAGCCGGCGCCCGGCGACCATAACGCCATGGTCCTCAACGCCGTCCAACGGATGCGCGCGAAGGAGGAGAAGGACTGAGCGGACGGCGCGAAGGCGCTCGAAAGCTTTGTACACGGACGATATGAGTTTCGCCGGCTTCGGCGCGGGCCCCCCGGGGACGCGAACAGCGTTCCCCTCTCCCGCTTGCGGGAGAGGGGACAGGGGTGAGGGGATTGCGCCCGTTTGAGAGACCCTCACCCCCCGCCCTCCCCCGCAAGCGGGAGAGGGAGTTTCGCCAAAGGCGCAGCGCCGCCCCCTCCCCGTTTGAGCGGAGTCGGCGTAGTTAACCCCCCGGTCTACATTTTCCGGCAAGGTTACCTATCTTGGGCCTCTGGCGTCCGCGGTTAAGATGGCCTTAACCGGTCGCGCCCGATGCGGCGGGACGGCACGCGCGGCGAAAGGGTCATGGCGAAGAATCCCTACCAGATTCTGGGCGTGAAGCCTCAGGCGAGCGACACCGAGGTCCGCGCCGCGTTCCGGAAGCTCGCCAAGCAATATCACCCCGACCGCAATCCCGGCGACAAGGCGGCCGAGGAGAGCTTCAAGGAAATCTCCTCCGCCTTCGATATTCTCGGCGACGCCGATCGTAGGAAGCGCTTCGACGCCGGCGAAATCGACGGCGACGGGCGCGAGAAGAGCTACCGGCCATGGCCGGGCTATGGGCCGGGCTACGGTCCCGGCGGATATCGTCCGGGGACGGACGGTTCCGGCCAGGGGGCCAATTTCGACGATCTCGGCGACATCTTCGCCGATCTCTTCGGCGGCCAGCGCGGCTATCGCGACCGCACCGGACAGCGCGGGCGCGATCTCCGCTACCGGCTTGACGTCGACCTCCTCGACGCGGTCAACGGCGCAACCCGGCGCGTGACCATGCCGGACGGGCGCGAACTCGACATCACCATCCCCGGCGGCCTTGAAGACGGGCAGACCTTGCGCCTCAAGGGCCAGGGCGAGAAGGCGCCGGGCGGGGTCGCCGGCGACGTCTATGTCGAGATCAAGATCCGCCCGCACCCCGTGTTCCGGCGCGAAGGAGCCGACATCCATATCGAGGCCCCGATCAGCCTCAAGGAGGCGGTCCTGGGCGGGAAGATCACGGTGCCAACCATTTCCGGGGACGTTTCCGTGACGGTCCCGCGCAATACGAGTTCAGGCGCGATCCTGCGCCTCAAGGGTCGCGGCGCGCCGAGGGGCAAGGGCGCGCGCGGCGACCAGCTCGTCAAACTGCGGATCGTGCTCCCCGAGGGCGGGGATTCCGAACTCGAAGACTTCGTCCGCCACTGGAAAGCCGGCGAAAGGCAGCAGCCGCGCAAAAGTTTCGCGTAGGCGAGGTTGTGGGTTGTAGGTTGTAGGTTGTAGGTGGATGCAACGCGTAACCTCCAACCCTGTCTGGCCCTAAAACCTCAACCTACAACCTACAACCTTGACCGCCCTCTCCTCCGACAGACGACAGCGACTCCTCAAATTTCTCGGCGGCCTGCCGCCGGCCGCCGCAGCGAAGCTTTTCGCGACGATCGAGGCCGATCGGGCGCGCGGCGGCAAGAGCCTGCCCCACGGCCTTCTCATCGACGCGCTGCGGCCGGAGCTCGCCCGGGTCGGCCGGCTTCCCTCAAGGCCGAAGACCGCGCAGCGGATTTTCTTTGCGCCGTTTGAGGATTTCCTCGTGGTTTTCCGTACCGGGAAGAAGCGGCGCGCGCGCATCGCGCGGGCTTCGCTCGCGCCGATCTGGGAGATTCTCGAACACGATCCGGCCTGCGCGGCGGCGCAGCGCGCGATCGCCCAGCTTCAGGTCGCCATCCGCGAAAACTCGGCCAATCTCGAAGCTTGCGAGGAGTCGCTGTTCGCCGCCGCCGAGCAGGGCTTGTCGCGGCTCGTCGCCCGCGCCGAGGCCGACGCCGATTTCCGCGACAGCCTCGAGGCCCGGCTCGGCGGCGAAGGAGCGTTCGAGGATCTTAGCGAGATCACATCGATTCTGCCCGCCGTTCCGCATCTTAAAGACATGCAGAAGGCCTTTCCGCGGCCGATAACCGCCCTGTCCGAAGAGGAGCTTTACACAGCGCGACGGCTCTACGCCGATGCGCGCGCATTCGCTCCCACATCCGCGCCCTATCTTCTTCTCGCCCTCGCCGGGCGAATGGAAAGGCCGTGGCGCGCGATGCGCGTCTATTATCACCTGTCGGAGGCGCGCGACGACGCTCTCTCCGCCGCCGGCGAAGACGCGCAGGCCGTTCTCGAAACCCTGTTCGACGATCTTGAAGGCGGCGCGCGCGCGCTCGAACGCGATGCGGCCGGCGATTTCGACGCCCGCGACGCTGAACTCAAGGTGATCCATTTCGCCGATTTCGCCGAAGGGCTCGCCGGCGAAGCCGCGCGAGCCGGCGACAACGTGGTGTTCAATCGGGTTGAGGCCTGCCGGGACATCGCCTCCGATGCGCTTGCCCGCTTCGCCGAGCAGTCGCTCGCCGCTCTCCGGCGCGCGATGCCCGTCCGCCATGCCGGCGGGTCGACCCGGCTCATGGCGATGCGCCCCGATTACGCGAGGCCAGCGCCTCCCAAGACGCTCGCTGACGCGCGCGAGGCGGCGGAATTCCTCGCCGACTCCGCCGAAATGGCGCGGCGGCTCGAACGCGACGCCATCGCCCAGGCGATCGTCGAGGACGCGATCGAAGAGACTCGCCGTTATGGCGGCGATCTCGTTCTCGAAATCCGCGCCGCCGAAGGCGAGGAGCGCATCGCCGCGCGCCGCCTCATGGAGCAAATTTTCGACATCGCCGCGCCCCTCCTTCCCCCTGGCGAGATCGGGCTCCTGCGCGAACGGGCGGCGGCCGCAGCGCTCACCGCGTGAGGTTGTAGGTGGGAGGTTGCAGGTCGTAGGATGGGTTGGAGGTTGTAGCCTTCGCCGATCGTCGCGACCGCCTACAAACTACAACCTACAACCTACAACCTGGGAGACCGTCATGATGCGCTCCCATCTCGCGGCCGCCGCGCTCGCCCTTCTCGCGCCGTCCGGCGCGCTCGCCTTCGGCGGCATACCAAGCTCGGGTCAGTGCACGGACTTCGACGCCGATCCGCAGGACTTCGCCCGCCACCGCGACGACGACATCACTTATCGGCTCACCAACAACTTCAAATCGTGGTACCCGGACGATTTCTCGCAATATCTCGTCAAAGACGTCGTCGAACTCTGGGAGTTCTATATCGGCGGCGTGTCGCCGTGGAACGCCGACATCGCCGATCGCTTCAGCTACTATCGCAGCGATCCGAACACCCCGGTCTACGAACTGAAGAGCGTGCTGACGCACGAGTTCGGCCACGCCCTCGGCATGCAGCATTCCGACGCCTGCTGGTACAATCTCAGCAATGTCGACAATCAGCCGCTCAACCTGAACTTCCGTACATCCGGCAGCGTCTTCACCGCGCAGGCGACGCTCGGCCCCGAAACCATGAACGAATATGCGAGAGCGTCCTCGCCGGGCGCGAAGGCTGGCCCGCCGGTCGACGGCTATTTCCGGACGCCCGGCCGCGACGATCTCGAATTCATGGGCATGGCTTACCCGTTTCTGTCGATCGACTTTGTGGAAATCCAGAATGGGACGCCGCGCATCAGCCTCGATTCGACCAACGTCAACAATGACGGCGGACAGACCTCCTATCCCGGCGGCTTCACGAATATCGTCGCCGGCGACGCCGATCAGGGCCGCTATTTCGACGGCGTCAACATCTGGATCGGCAACAATATCGGCATCAAGAGCCGCTCCGAGGGCTGGTTCGTCGAGAACTTCACCGGCTTCGACATCGTCCAGATCACGCTCCGCGTCGACGGCACGAGCACGCGTCGGGCGATCGACGAAAGCGCGCCGCCGTTCTTCACGAGCTTCGGATTCAATCTGACCGACTCCGCCGAGCAGATGATTTTCGGCTGGACGACGCCGTTCGCCGGCCCCTGGCCTCCAGGCGCCTCGGGTTACCTCACGCTCGACCTCGACGTGCACGACTGGACGGTTTCGGAGGCGCTGATCTGGGCGAACTCCAATCAGGCCTTCCCGATGGCGCTCGCCTTTTATGGCGCGCAGACACCCTGGGGCTTCGCATCGCCGGGTGCGCCGCCGCCGGGTCAAGGTCCGCAATTCCTCGCCGACCCATCGCTGCCGCCCGAGATCACACCGGTTCCGGACGCCATCGAACTTATCCCTCCGCGCACGGAGTCTCCGGGCGCGACGCGCGGATTCACCGCGACGCTTCCCTCACCCGATGGCGCGCGGATCGAAAGCTTTGAGATTCTCCCCATCGAATGGGCGGAGGCCGAGCTGCTCCTGCGCACCCCGCCCGCGCAGCGCAGCCCGCTGCTCGCAGAGGCGTTCAGCGACCGCCGCGGCGCGGTCCGGGATCTGCTGTTCCGGCGCGGCGGAGACAGCGGCCTGGCGCCGGCGGCGGCCGGATTCTCAGGTGACGGGCGCAGGGCCGTCTCGCGCTTTATCAATGTCGACCTGCCGGATACGAAGACTTACGCCGCGCGGCTGGTCGCCTCGAACGGCCGCACTCGCGTCACCTCGCTCGCTCTGCCTGAGCACAACGCTTATTACGGCGCGCAACTCGCCCGCTGCGACAACGGCAACAGCGCGGAATATTGCTGCCCCTCAGAAATGACGCGCCATCCCGCGACCGTGCAGACCGGGAGGCTGCGCCAGCCGAGCTGCATCGCCGGCGGTCCCGGCGCGGACGATGTCGCCATTGTCGGGGCTCATCCGCACTTTCTGACGCTCGGAGGCGGCGCCGATCGGGTGCGCGCGCATCGTGCCGGTTCGGTCGTCCTGCTCGGTCCGGGAAATGACGAGTTCGAGGCGCAGCCCAACGCCGCGGCGACGGTTCGGGCGGCGCGCGGCGACGATCTGGCGCGTGGCTCCAAGCGTTCCGACCATATCGATGCGGGCGAGGGCGCCGACCGCGTCTTCGCCGACGGCGGCGACGACATCCTCATTCTGGGCGAGGGAGCGGACCGCGCCGAAGCCGGTCCTGGCGACGATCTCATCTATCCTGGCGGCGGCGGCGGATCGGTCGACGCCGGGCCGGGAAACGATACGGTCGTTTTCACCGACTCTTGCGAAACCGTTGGCGCCGTCTCTGGCGGGACGGGCGTCGACCGTCTCGTTTTGCCGGCGACCCGGGCCGACGCCGAACGCGCTGGCCTCCGGATCGACGGCTTCGAACGGATCGTCGAAGGAGCCGCCCGCGCCTCCCGCTTCGCCGACTGCTGACGAGCGATCAAGAATTGGGAAAATCGGGAAAGAGAACGGGATTGGCGCTTCCGGCCCGGCCCCTACCCTGTTTGCACCGCAGCAATTTCATGCCACAGTCGGCCAAAGCGGGGCATGAATGGCATTGCAGTCGGTGATATCGGGCGTCGGCGGGCGCCTGCCGGACCGGGTCGTCACCAATGACGACCTCGCCAAAATCGTCGAAACTTCCGACGAATGGATCAGGACGCGCAGCGGCATCGGCGAGCGCCGCTTCGCAGCCGATGGCGAGGCGACCTCCGACCTCGCGACCGAGGCGGCGCGCCGCGCCCTCGATCAGGCGGGGCTTTCTCCCGCTGAAATCGGCCTCATCATCGTCGCGACGGTCACGCCCGACAAAACCTTCCCGGCGACCGCGGTCTATGTGCAGAGGAAGCTCGGCGCGCCGCCGGGGCCCGCGTTCGACCTCTCAGCGGCCTGCGGCGGCTTTCTCTACGCCCTGTCGATCGCCGACAAATTCGTCGGCGCTGGCGAAGTCCGCCACGCGCTGGTGATCGGCGCGGAGAAGCTCTCCTGCTTTCTCGACTGGTCGGACCGGGCGACCTCTGTCCTCTTCGGCGACGGCGCCGGCGCAATCGTGCTCTCCGGCGAGAGGGCGAGCGAGCCGCGGCGCGGCGTGATCACGACCTATCTCTCCGCCGACGGGCGGCTCGCGGACCATCTTCATTCCGACGGCGGACCGGCGACGACCGGGACGGTCGGCAAGGTCCGGATGAACGGCAAGGAAGTCTTCAAGAACGCCGTCGCCGAAATTTCGAACGCGGTGCTCGAGGCGGCGAAGCGCGCCGACATCCGCCTCAACGACATCGACTGGTTTGTCCCCCACCAGGCCAATCTCCGCATCATCGACGCCTGCGCCAAACGCCTTGACCTCGATCCGGCGAAAATCATCGTGACGATCGAGAAGCACGCCAACACCTCTTCAGCGTCGATCCCTCTCGCCTTGGAACAGGGGATTCGCGACGGCCGCATCCGCCGCGGCCAGCTCCTCGCCTTCGCGGCATTGGGCGGCGGCCTCGCCTGGGGCGCGGCGCTCGTCAGATATTGATCGGCGTCAGCGCGCCGCGTTCTCCATTCGGAGAAAGCGGCCGGAAACGTAAAGCTCGAATCCTTTGCCGGCATCGAGTTCGAAGATTTCGCGGTATTCATCGTTCGAAACGCATTCGTAGGCGTAACGGGCGTTCCAGCCTTTCGGGACATTCTCGAGCGATTCCGCCATCATGAACCATTGGCTGGGCCGCGCGCCCTTTCGCTTGTCCTCGACATAGGTGGAGACGAAACCGAGATTATCGAATTGCCGCATCATGAGGACGCCGCGGGCGCGGTCGTAGCTCCAGATGTCGGTCGAGGAATGCGTTTCGCCTTTCTTGTTGCGTTCCTGCTTGGGGTACACGGACCGCCCTTCGACGACGATGAACCGGCCATGCGCGCGCGTGGTGCGGCGCTCGCTCGCGGAAAGGCCCGGTTGGCCCTCACCGACGCCCGCCCATTCCCCCACAAGACAGGAAATTTTGGCGAGCGGATCGTCCGCTTTCGCCGCCTTCGCCGGCGTCGCCGCCAGCAGGATCGCCGCAACCGCCGTCGCAATACGCATCTCGACCCTCCCTCCGCTTGTCATCCGTATGCGCCGGGTCCGCCGCTGTCTTGTAAAAAACGGACAGATCAGAAAGGCGGCTTCTCGTAATAGACGAGGCGCTCGCGGCGAAGATCGGCCGGCGTGACGCCGAGCCGCCGGCGAAATGCGTTGGTGAAAGCCGCCTGATCGGCGAAGCCGAGGCTCAATGCGACATCGCAGATCGTCTTGCCGGGTGCTCGGATGAGCAGGTCGCAGGAACGCAGCATCCGGCCAGCCATGGTGATCTCTTTGGCTGCAATGCCTGCGTATTTCTCGCAACGGCGCCGCAGGGCCCTTTCCGAGCCGCGCCCTGGATCGAGTTCGCAGAGCCTTTCTGACGTCGCATTCCAGATGAGCGCGAACTGCAGGCGCTGATTGGACTCCGCCTCGGAATTCCAGCGTTGAAGCCGCGACCTCAGCCAGCCTTCGATCGCGCCGCCGAACGCCTGCACCGGAGCCGCGGCAAGTCGGTCGAGGAGGCGCAGCGCCTCATCGCCGATATGGTCCTCAAGATCGACCGGCCGGTCCCACGCGCCGGCGAGCGAGGCGCCCAAGATCGCAGTCGCCGCCGCCGGCAGCACCCGGAAGGCGACGAGGGCGTTCGCCCCACGCGGCTTCATCCGCAACAGCCCGCGGCTTTGCGCATAGACCATTGCCCGCGGCGTCGGGCGGACAGCGCTGCCGACTTCAACATCGACCGGCGCGCCGGTCTGAAACACGAATTCGACATGAGCGTCGGGCGCGATCGCGCCCGGGAGCTCTGCGACGGCGCCGTCGTATTCGGCGCGCCAGCAAGATGTCGCGATGGCGCGAAGGTCGGCCGCGAATTCATGGAAGGAAACGGACCACATCGTTCGCCTCTCGCCTCCCGCCGGCCATGCGCGCACTTGCCCATCGCGGCATCGCGCTCCTTTGTCCCTATGCGGTTCTGCGCTCAGCTTCGGAAGGCAAATAATGGGTCCCAGTGCTTGACACGCATAAGCCCTCCATATAACTTACTGGTTAGTTATAAGAAGCGACCGCGGATCGCCGCGGGAAACAAAGGATTATAGTGAGCAGGCGATGCTCTCCGTCTTCGACATCTTCAAGATCGGCATCGGGCCGTCGAGTTCGCATACCGTCGGACCGATGCGCATCGCCCTACGGTTTCTCGATGAGGCGAAAGAAGCCGGCGCCCTCGACCAAGCGACGCGCGCGCATGTCGAGCTCAGAGGGTCGCTCGCGCTGACCGGCATCGGCCACGGCACCGACAAGGCGGCGATCCTCGGCCTCATGGGCTTTGTTCCCGACCGGACGGACCCTGACGACGCCGAGAAAGCCGTCGCCGAAGTGCGCGAGCGGCGCCGGCTGAAGCTCGCCGGCGGTCCCGACATCGCCTTTGATCCGAAACGGGACATCGATCTCAGGGGCGACATCCCGACGGCGCTGCATCCGAACGAAATGCGGCTGCGGCTCCAGGATGCCGGCGGAGCGACCTTGTTCGACCAGACCTATTACTCCGTCGGCGGCGGATTCATTGCGAGCGCAAGGCAGCTCTCGGCGCCGGCGAAGGACGACCGGATCCTCGACAAGAGGCATTCGCCCTACACTTTTGGCTCCGCCAAAGAGCTCCTGGAGATCGCTGCGCGCGAGAATATTTCGATTGCGGAAGCGATTTTGCGCAACGAAGACGCCGTTCGTCCGCGCGCCGACACCGAGGCCGGCCTCGACATGATCTGGCAGGCGATGCGCGATTGCATCGAGCGCGGGCTCCATAAAACCGGCGTCCTTCCGGGCGGGCTTGAGGTCCGGCGCCGGGCGCCAGGGCTTTACCGGAAGCTCCTTGAAGCGCCGCTCGCCAATGAACGCGAGCAGCTTTTCGACTGGCTCAATGTTTACGCCATGGCGGTGAATGAGGAGAACGCGGCCGGCGGCCGCGTCGTGACAGCGCCGACCAATGGCGCAGCCGGCATCATCCCGGCGGTCTTGAAGCACTATTGCGAGGAGGACGGCGTCGCCAATTTCGTTCATATACGGACGTTTCTCGCCACGGCCGCGGGGATCGGCATGCTCTACAAGCAGCGGGCGTCGATCTCGGGGGCCGAAATGGGCTGCCAGGGCGAGGTCGGCGTCGCTTGCTCGATGGCGGCCGGGGGGCTTGCGGCGGTCTGGGGCGGAACGGCGCAGGAAGTCGAGCACGCTGCCGAAATCGGCATGGAGCACAATCTGGGCCTGACCTGCGATCCGGTCGGCGGGCTCGTTCAGATCCCCTGCATCGAGCGCAACGCGATCGGCGCGGTGAAGGCGGTCAACGCAGCCCGTCTCGCCCTGCGCGCGTCGGAGAGCCACAAAGTGAGCCTCGACCAGGTGATCGAAACCATGCGCCAGACCGGCCTCGACATGAGCCGGAAATACAAGGAGACGAGCGAAGGCGGATTGGCCGTGAATGTGGTGGAGTGCTAGCCTGTCGCAGCAGGTTTCGCGGAAGAGGATATGTTCGGTTCAAAAAAGCGATCCGGCGCCAAGCCTCCGCCGTCAAGCATGGCGAAGGACGGATCTCCGCCGCCGAAGGAGGCTGCCGCCTACAATCCGTCGCTTGTCGTCGGGCTTCTCGTCGAGGCCGCTCAGGGCGACGCTCATTACACCACGTCCGAGAAGCGGCTTATAGATCGTACACTGACGATAGAATTCCAGATGAAGGAGGAGCAGGCGGCCGCCCTGCGCGCCGAGGCGGAGAACGCCGCGCTCGCCCGACCGCGCACATTCGAGAGAATCGGGGAGGCGTTGTCCGGGGAACGGAAAGCCTCGCTCATGCGCGCGCTGTGGCGCGCGGCGCTCGCCGACCGCGAGAAGGATCACTGGGAGAATGCGCTGGCCCGCCGCATCGGCGGGCTTTTGGGTCTCAGCGACAAGGAATACCGGGATATCGGGCGGGAGGTCGAGCGCGAACTGCTCCGCCGCCGTTAAAAGCTCTCCCGAGCGGCGCAAAAAGCGCTCCGTACACGGAATCTTTTCTGGCCGCTGCGGCCGCCCGAACTCCCCTCCTTGCCCCTGAGGGCGCAGCGCTTGACCGTCTGGCTTCTGCGGCGCAAGACCGCGGGACATGCGGACGTGGCGGAACCGGTAGACGCAACGGACTTAAAATCCGTCGGCAAGGGGGAATCGTGACGTTGCTTGAAACGCCGAAAGCGGCCGCCATTTCAGGAGATTATAGGAGCGTTGGCAAAGCGGCGCGAAACAGTCAAAACGATCCTGGGAGGCACATAGGAGGCAAGTGTGTTTGAGCCTCCAAAGAGTGGCCGTGATTCGCTAATGCGAAACGGCTTCGAAATGCGGACGTGGTGGAACTGGTAGACACAACAGACTTGAACTTTGAGTGCTCCGACGGAAACGCCGGATGCAGAACCGCTCAAATTCGGGGAACGCTGAAGTCCGGATCCGGACGTATGCCGATCCCGAGCCAAGCCGGCGACGTTTCGCCGGAAGGTGTAGAGACTAGACGGGCGGCGCCTAAACCGGAATCGGCATGGCGAAGGGATAGTCCAGACTCCAAACGGCGCGACAAGCGCCGGCGACGAAAGTCGTAGCGAGTACGAAAATCTGTCGGACGAAAGTCCGTGCGGGTTCGAGTCCCGCCGCCCGCACCATTTTGAGAGTAAGAGTTCAACGGTGCCTGTAATGCGGTCTGGTGGCCGACCGAGCGGTTCGTCTGAGTTGGGCAAATGAGACGTTTGTCCATCTAGAGCACTCGAGAGCGAGCCAATTGATCCGCGGCTTTGAATTGGTAGTCGACTGCAGGTCCGCTTCTGGGATTGAGAAGTCGAAGGCGTGGCGCGACCTACACCGGACGTTTTTGATGCCCAATTGGCGACCTGCCAGTCGCGCTCTTACCCAATCACGGAAGGCACGAAGCTGCTGGCCGAAGGCGTGGGTCCCCGTTGCATTGGCTGGTATCGAGATCGCTCGTTAGCCGACATTTAGCCGACACGATGAGGTCGTGGACGTGTCGAGGCTGGACGCTGAGATCCGTGCGGTCGCCTGCACGCGTTTATCAAACGCCGTCGCGGCATGATCGCGGCGGCCGCTCGCAATGGGTGCGCGACGAGGCGACGGTCGGCCGACAGGGCGCTGCAAGCGCCAGAGACGAACAAGAAGAAGGGCTTCGAGGAAATGCTGAGCAGGGGATCGGAGTGGCGGCGATGGGAGCCGCATATTCACGCGCCGGGCACGGTGATGAACAACCAGTTCACCGGACCGACGGCGTGGGACGAATATTTAACAGCACTTGAGCGCGCGACGCCGGTGATCGAGGCGATCGCCGTGACCGACTATTATGTAACGGATACCTACGAGGAAGTCCTTCGTCGCCAAGCTGCCGGCCGGCTGCCGAACGCCAAGCTCGTGTTCCCCAATGTCGAGTTGAGGCTGGACGTCGCGACGGCGAAGGGCGGTTTCGTCAACCTGCATCTGTTCGTCAGTCCCGAGGACCCGAATCATATCAGGGAGCTACAACGTCTGCTGTCGCGACTGCAGTTCAACGTAATGCAGGACCGTTTCGATTGCACCAGGGCGGACCTTATCCGGCTCGGGAAGAAGGCCGATCCCACCATCGCCGACGATCGCGCCGCACTGGCCTTCGGCGCCAACCAGTTCAAGGTCAATTTCCAGAAGCTGCGCGATGTGTTCGGCGAGAGCGGATGGGCCAAGAAGAACATCTTGATCGCCATCGCAGGCGGAGCGACCGACGGCACGTCAGGTGTGCGGGACGCGGCCGACCAAACGCTCCGGCGCGAGATCGAAGGTTTCGCCCATGTGATCTTCGCCAGCAGTGTCGCGCAGCGTGAATTCTGGCTGGGCCGGCGCGATCTGGGCCCGGCTGAAATCCGCGCGACGTATGGCGGTTTGAAGCCGTGCCTTCATGGTAGCGACGCTCACAAAGTCGAGGACGTGGCGACGCCGTTCGGCGACCGCTTCTCCTGGATCAAGGGCGGGCTCGAGTTCGATGCGCTTCGCCAAGCCTGCATCGACCCGAGCGGCCGGTGTCATGTCGGCGCTGAGCCGCCGGCATCCGCAACACCGTCGCAGGTCATCTCGGAGATCAAGGTGCTCGATGCGCCTTGGTTGGTTACGCCGAAGATACCTCTTAACCCCGGCCTAGTCGCGATCATCGGTGCGCGGGGATCTGGCAAGACGGCACTCGCCGACATGATCGCGGCCGCGTGCGATTCGATATCGGATGAAGCGTGGAAGGCCGACGAATGGGCTAATCCCTCGTTCCTCGTGCGCGCCCGGCCGCTGCTTGGCGATGGCAAGGTGAAGGTGAGCTGGGCCGCCGGCGAGCCGAGCACGCGCGCACTGAATGGGTCGGATGCAAACGGCCGGTTCGCCTATGAGAGGGTGCGTTACCTCTCGCAGCAGTTTGTCGAGGAGCTGTGCTCGTCCAGCGGGCTGACCGACGGCCTGCTGCGCGAGATCGAGCGCGTGATTTTCGAGGCCCATCCTGACGATGCGCGTGACGGCGCGCTCGATTTCGCGGAGCTGCTCGAACATCGCGCGTCGCGGCATCGTCTCGCCCGCGACCGCGAGGCCGAGGCAGTCGCCCAGATTTCTGACCGGATTGGCACCGAGCTGGAGAAGGAGAAGCTGATCGCGTCCTATGAGAACCAGGTCGCGCAAAAGAAGAAGCTGGTCGAGGCCTATACCGCCGACCGGGCGAAACTTGTGTCGGCGGGCAGCGAAAAGCGCGCGCAGCGCCATTCCGAGCTTGCCGGTGCCGCCAACCAGGTCCGCGCAAATCTGCGCCGGTTTGCCGGACAGCGGCAGACCTTTCTCGCGATGCAGGACGAGGTGAAGGATCTGCGGCGCAACCAGGCCCCTGAGACTCTGCGGCAGGCCCAGGCGCGTCATCCGCACAGCGGCATGTCGGTGGACCAATGGGATGCGTTCCTGCTGGACTATAAGGGCCCGGTCGATGCCGACCTCACCGGCTATGTGCGGTGCGTCGATGGCAAGATTGCTGAGCTGAAGGGTGCGCCGCCGGCGCCGAGTGATCCGAACACGCCTTATTTTGCCGACGACATCGACCTCGCGACCTTGTCGCAGGCCATGCTCGACGCGGAGATGGCGCGCCTGGAGAAGCTCGTCAGCGCGGACAAGGAAACCCAGCGGCGATACACGGCGCTGTCCGGGAACATCGCGACCGAAACCGCGGCGCTGCAAACGCTCACCGACAAGCTGAAGGATGCCCAGGGCGCCAAGGAGCGGGCGCGCGAGCTGCAGACCGAGCGTGAGGAAGCCTATGGCCGAGCGTTCGATGCGCTGGTCGCCGAGCAGGCGGTGCTGGAAAAATTGTACGCGCCGCTGATGGCGCGGCTCGCCGCAGCCTCGGGCACCCTGGCGAAGCTCTCCTTCTCCGTCGCGCGCATCGCCAACGTCGAGCAATGGGCGAGCGAGGCGGAAGACGGGCTCATCGACTTGCGCAAGGCGGGTGCGTTTCGCGGCAAGGGCACGTTGCTGGAGAAGGCGGACGAGCTCTTGAAGACCGCGTGGGAGACGGGCGATTCAACCGCGATCCGCGCGGCCATGGCGGAGTTCCGCCGGCTTTATCAGAAGGATCTTCTGGATCATTCGCCCGTCGCGCATACCGACCAGGTCGAGTTCCGGGCGTGGTCGAAGCGGTTCGCCCAGTGGCTGTTCAGCACCGACCACATCTCGATCCGCTATGGCATCGACTATGACGGCGTCGACATCCGCAAGCTGTCGCCCGGAACGCGGGGGATCGTGCTCCTGCTATTGTACCTGGCGCTCGACGACAGCGACAATCGCCCGCTGGTGATCGACCAGCCCGAAGAGAATCTCGATCCGAAGTCGGTCTTCGAGGAGCTGGTGCATCTGTTCGTCGAGGCGAAGGCGCACCGGCAGGTGATCATGGTGACGCACAACGCCAACCTTGTCATCAACACCGACGCCGATCAGATCATCACCGCCGAATCTGGTCCGCACCCGCATGGCGCATTGCCCCCGATCACCTATCGGTCGGGTGGGCTGGAGAGCGCGGAAATCCGCAAGGCCGTGTGTGACATCCTCGAGGGCGGCGAAGGAGCCTTCCAGGAGCGCGCCCGCCGCCTGCGCGTAAGGCTGGAACGCTAGCGCAGCACCGCGATCCCGCTACCGTCGGCGATGCCAAGGGCGACGGCGGTCGTCAGTAATTTCGTCGCTCCATGTGCGAATATACTCGTCCATCTGGTCCATCAGGTCGCTCTTGCCGTCGATGTCGGCGACGAGCGCGACGCTCACGAAGCCCGGCTCACCCTCGACGGGAGGCAGGCGCCAGGCCTCATAGCGAGTGACGCCATTGCGCGTGCTTGCCGGCGGCATTGGGTTTGGTCCCCATGCCGCGGCAAGCTTCGGGTCGCGTTTCCGCAAGTCATCGAAGTCGATGTTCCAGCGCTGGTCGGAGACGGTGCCGAACGCAGGGACGATGCCGGGAATGAGATAGTCGCGGACGATATTGTCGAGGTCGTGCAGCACGGCTGCCGGGGTCTTCGGGTTCGGTCGAACGACGACCTCTAGCGCGACCGCAACGACCAGCGGGTTGATGATCCATTCCCAGCGCGTCTTGAACGCGGCGATCTCGTCCGACACTCTTTGCCGGAAAGCGGCGGACCCGCCCGCGGCGATGGGGAGCTCGCCCATTTGCAGGCGTAGCTTCGAGTTACCGACAAGCTGCGCCCACATGGACTTGTCGAAGCCGGTGGGAATGCCGCGGGGCAGCCCATACATCCAGCCTAGCACCGATAGGTTGACGCCGGCGCGGCCGAGCAACGCCCGCTGCGCGCTCCAGCGCATCATGTTGCGGTACGCACCGTACATGGCGTCGCCGAGAGCCTTGCGCTCGCGCGCCTCGTCGCGGACGAGCTCGCGAAACGTGTCGATCGACCCGGTCTCGCGTTCCTCCTCATAATAGGCCTGCATGTTCATCTCGGACGCCCGAACGGCCTCGGAGGCCAGTTCAAGGTCATCGAGCATCGCCGCGAACGGCCTGGCTTCGATGCGGATTCCGGGACGGTCTTCGCCGTGACGGCAGGACACGGACAGCGCCTGAATCTGTCGATCGTCGCCATAGAGCAAACTCTTCTTGTCCCAAGCGACGCCCGGTTGGCGCGTGCCGAGAAGGTCGAGAAGGTTTTTGGCGATCGTGTGCGCGTGCGGCGCGGTCTTGCTGGTCGTGGCCAGGTCGAGCTTGATGGCTACATCGCCTCTGAACGTGCTGCGCTTGAGCGATGTGAGCTGCTCGGCGACCGCGTCTTGGAATCTGACTCGATTGGCCGCAGACATCTTTTTCGACTGGGGTTCTATATCGTCGATGTCGATGCGGACGCGGCGCCGTCGTCGCTGCCGGTAACGAGCCATGGCACCTGCATCGCTTTCCGCGAAATCTTTGAATGTGGTCATTGCGATTGCGCCATCTCAATCTCGCGGCAATGCGGGAGGCAAGAGGCAGAGCGGCGCGTTCGAAACTCTGCCCATCGGCCTCATTGCCTTCCCGGGCTCCGGCGTCACCGACAACCTTGCCGACAAAGCCAAACGCCTCGGCATCCCGCTCCTCGATCACCGAAGGTGAGCGAGGACCCGAACGCAAACTTCCAAACTTCCGAAAGATCCCCAACTCGGAAATTTCCCAAATGCGGCGGGTGTCCAGAAAACGGACATCAGCGATCTTGCGACCACTTCGTCCTGCATCACTTGTCGATTCCATCGAGCGCTTCTTCCAGAGTATCTTCCACAGGCGATACACGAACAACAGTTGTTCCGACGCTGTTAGGCGCCGCGCCGGAGCTCTCGTTGAGCCCCGGTCACGCCAAAAGAGCGTTCTCCGCCTGAAGGACTGGGCGCGGCCGAAAGAAGTCAGCCACGGTTCGTGGAAGCCGAGACGAGCGTCGGAGGTCGGCCAGCGAGCGCCTTCCGGAAGAACGAACATGCGCGGCGGCGTGTTCTTTGTCCTCCAAACGCCTGCAGACGATCGGGCGGAGAGCCGAGAAGTGCGACAATTAGGCGGCGCGGCGACGCGGATGAATGCGCCTCACGGCCCCGCGTCATGCCGCCTTCGACCTTGCGAGCTGCAATTCGATCCGCTTCACTTCGCGGATGATGCGGTTCGCCTGCATCTGCTCCCACTGCATCAGCTTGATGAAGCCGACGGCGAGCATCAGAAGGCCCGAAAGCGCGCCCCAGCGAACCATCGCGGGCAGTGCATCTGCGGCGAGGAACTGCGTTGCGGCGTAAAGAGCGCCGATGAAGAGCGCGACCTGCGCGACCGCGCTCATCGCATTGACGAAGCCGAGGCTGCCGGTGAACAGTCCGCCGACCTGCGCGAACAGCCCCTGCTCGCCGTATTGGGCGAAGATGGCCCGGTCTTCGGCGTCCAGCGCTTCTTCGATCGCTTTATCGAGCTTGCTCATTTTCCTTCTCCAGGGATATGCCGAGCGCTTCCCGCAAACGGTCGCGCGCGGCCTTGAGGCGGGTCTTGACCGTGCCCGCGGGGACGGAGAGCGCCGCGGCGATTTCCGCAACGCTCAGGTCTTCAAGATAGAAAAGCGCAACGGCCGCACGCTGCTCGGCGGGCAGACGCGCCATCGCTGCGACGAGCGCCGCGGCGTCGCTTTCGGGCCCCGGCGCCGATTGGGGATGCGGCTCCGCCGCGAACGCCGCCAGTCCGGCGCGCGCGCGCTTTCTGCGTCTCGTCCAGTCGGCGGCCCGGCGGGTCGCGATGCGGAACGCAAACGCGGGGAACGCCGCGGTATCGTCCAGGCGCCGAATGTTGCGCACGATGTCCGCCCATGCGCTCTGCGCGATGTCGCGCGCCGCTTCCGGGTCTCCCGAAAGACGCCAGGCATGACGGATAAGCCGCTTTTCCCAGCGCGCAGCCAGCTCTCCGAACGCGCGCCGGTCGCCCGCGCGCGCCGCCGCCGCCAGAAATTCGTCGTGGATGCGCTCCTGCCGCCGCATGAATTCCCCGTTTCATAATAAGGTCGCTTGCGCGGGGATTCCGGTTCATCGAGCGTTCGACCCCCCGCAGGCAAACGGCCCAATCTGACGCAGACGCTAATGTTCCGCCGAAACGGCCGCGGTGGCGGGGTTTGGCTCTTGCGGTTCGTTCGGATGCCAGCCGAGCATCGCCAGGAGGACAAAGAAGCCGACGACGTAACCAAGCGCGATCCACCAGCCTTCTTTCAACCAGCGGAAGACGGACCTGGTTTCGGGAAAGAGGTTTGAGATGGCGACGCCGGCGGAAGAGCCGAACCACACCATGGAGCCGCCGAAGCCGACTGCGAAGGCGAGTATCCCCCAGTCATAACCGCCCTGCTTCAGCGCGAGCGCCGTCAGCGGAATATTGTCGAACACGGAAGAAATGAATCCGAGGCCGAATGCCGTCTGCCAGCTCGCCGGCGGCAGTTTCTCGACCGGCATGAGCGAGGCGCAAGCGACGAGAGCGAGCAGAAAGACCGAGCCCTTGACGCTCGCCGCCGCGGCTCTGAAGTCGGGGCGGCGGAGGGCCGCCGTCGCGAATATAGCCGCCCAAATGGCGATGCCGATGACGGGATACAAATCGAGAAGGTGCGGCGCATAGATGTTCGCGCTGGCGTTGCCGCCGATCGCAGCGACAAGAATGACGCCGACTACGGCGATGCGGAGCCAGTCGATTCTGAACGCGCCCTCGCGATGCGCCTGGATCGGGGCGTAGCGGTGCTGGGCGAGCGAAAGCGGGATGGCGAAAACAAAGAAGGACGCAATTGCGGCGACATAGGCGTGAAGGACGTCGAGCGGCGAGACCCCGGCGATCCACATCATGGTCGTCGTCGTATCGCCGACGACCGAGCCCGCTCCGCCGGCGTTCGAAGCGGCGACGATGGCGGCGAGATAGCCGACGGAAACCTTCCCCTGAAACACATGTTTGGCGGCGACGCCGCCGATAAGAGCTCCGGCGATATTGTCGAGAAAGGCCGACAACACGAAGACGATGCCAAGGAGCGCGAGAGCGCCGGTCCAGTTGTCGGCGAGAATTCGCGGCATTGCGTCCGGCGCTTTGCTCTCCTCGAAATGGCGGGAGAGCACAGCAAAGCCGACGAGAAGGAGGAGGAGATTGGCGAGAATGACGCGCTCGTGCCAGAAATGGGCTGCGAGCCCATCAAGGCCGACGCCATGGGCGAACCCGGTGAAAACCAGCTTGTACAGAACAATGGCCGCAAGCCCGGTCATCGCGACCGCGAACACGCGGCGGTGAAAGACAGCGATACCGAGGAGCGTCGCGCCGAATAGAAGGAACTCGACAGGAATCTCAAAAAGGCTTGGTCCCGACCCGGCGGTTCCTACGGCGGAGAGCTCATCGGCGGCAGCAGCAAGCTCGACCTTTTCTTGATTCAGCGCCATCACGAATGGTGGTGGTAACTTGTCAGTCTAATGCCGCCTGTTAGAGGCCCCGCTGCTGCCTGGCAACGACTTCGGCCAGACGGGGGCCGTCGGCAATCGACATTGCAGAGCTGACGTAAGAGCGTCGGTTAACGGCTGCGGCGCATGGGAGCGATATGTGCGATCCAGGTGTGCCTGATGAGGATCAACGGTCGCACGCGCGAGACGCGCATGCGCAAGGAAGACGCAGAGACGATCGAAGCGCGCCGATGCGGCCGCCACCCTACTTGCCGCCGGCCGCCTTTTCCATGTCCTCGGCCGCTTTGACCATGGCGTCGCACTTGGCGCGCTTGTCGGCTAGTTCCTGCTCGAAGCCTTTGGTCGAGTTCGTCTCCGAATATTTCTCCATCTGCTTCAGAATGGCGGCGGCTTCCTTATCGCTCCCGGCGAGGCCGCTGTCCTTGAGATAGTCTTTCGTGTCCTCGGGGCTCTTCGTCACGCCGGCCTTCGGCGCGAGGTTGAGCTGGCCCGTGTACTTGACGCCGCTCCAGACGCCGATGGCGGCGCGGATCGTTGTCAGGACTTGCTGCGCGGTGCCCACGTAGCCGCTGACGATTTCGCCTATCTCGCCGACGTATTCCGTTCCGGGCGGCAGCTTGTCGAAGAGATCGTTGGCCGCATCGACCGCCTTGGCCCAGTCCGCAAGATCGCTGTCATAGGTGTTTCCTTCTTTCAGCGCGCCGAGCGCGGCCATCGCCTGCATCGCTTTGGCCTGCGCGCTGATAAGTTCGCCGAGTTCCTTGACGCAATCGTTCGCCGCCTTTCGCGCCTGCGCGATTTCATCCGGCGTCGGACCGGCGGACGGCGCGGGAATGGCGTCCTTCGCCTCTTTTTCTGCGTTGTCCTTCGCCGCTTCGGCGTCCTTCGCCTCCTGTTCGTGGTGCGCGAATTCCTTTTCCTTCTTGCTCACGGCCGCTGCGGCGGCGTTTGCGGCGGCGGCGGCGTCTGCGGACGCCTTTTTCTTCTTCTTGGCGTCCTTGTCCATTTCGTCGAGGTCTTTGGCCGAGTAGAGGCCGACCGCCTTGTAGGCGTCCGAGAGGCGCTTGTCCGCGGCGGCCTTCGCGGCCTGGGCTTTTTCAAGCTCCGCCTGGGCCTCCTGTTTCTCCTTCGGAGTGCCGCTGCGGTCGGCTAGCTTTTTCGCATTTTCAGCTTCTTCAAGCGCGGTAAGCGCTTCCCCGGCTTCCTTAGCCGCCTGCTTGCGCTCCTCTTTCGCGGCCTCTTCCTGCGCGCGCGCGTTGCGCGCGTCCTGCTCAGCCGTTTCAGCAGCGCGCCGCGCCTTGTCGGCGTCTGCATCCGCCTGTGCGGCGGCGGCGCGCAGCCGCGCGAGTTTCGTTTCGCACTCTTTCAGTTTCGCCAGCGCCGCCTGCCAAGCCTCATAGGCGGCCTTCGCCTTATCGCGGAGGCGCTTCGGAATCCGCTTGTCGTCGTAATCGATCAGCGGCGGGAGCCGCACGTCCTGCGGCTGACCGCCCTGCTGTTGCCCGACGGGCGCTTGGCCCTGCTGCGCTTGACCGCCTTGTCCTTGCGCGACCTGCGGAGGCTGGCCGCCCGCCGGCGCAGCGACGACGTTAAGATTCAGGCGGAGCTGTTGCTTGTCGATCTTACAATTCTTGAAAACAAAAAAGCCGCAGTTCTCGCAGTCGACGTCAAGGAATCCTTGCTGGCGGCCCAGCGCCGCATTCGTAAGGTCGATCGTCGCCTGAATGTCGCGGGTCTGGCCGGTCGGAACTTGCCGCGCCACCGGGTCGGCCGGCATCTTGAGCCAGAGCGTTTTCGACGTAAAACGAAAATCGAGCGGTTGCGGACAATTGCGGTTCTGCGCGCCAAGGACCAGTGGATAAGACTTGCCCGCCTCGCGCTCGCCAAGTTCGATGTCTGTGTACTCGGGCCCTTTGGGAAGCTGCAAAACGATTTGCGCAGCACCTCCAACTGTCTGCGAAAGCAGTGCAGCCGTGGCGCAGACGATTAGCTTAACGGGCCCTCGTTTCATGCAGCGCTCCCCTCTTCTCGCAACACACGCTTAGGCTAGTTAAAGATCATAGGAGGTGCGGCCTTCGGCGTCGAGGCCAGCGCTAGCCGTTTGGTACGGGCCGCTAATCGCCGCGAGGCGTCATGCGCCCGCTTTTTTCGTGGTCGTGCTTTTGACGACAGTGCAATGGAGCGCCGCCTCAATGCTGGCCGCAACGCCCCCTCCCGCCATATCGTGTAAAGCGGTAACTGCGCCAATTCCCATACCGCGGAACAGCATGCAGCCGACGCGCATCGTCGGCAAATAGGCAAGCGGATGATATTTGGTTGCGGCCTTTCTCCTTCCTGTCAGTCACGAGCATTGTCCGGCTTCTTCCCGCGATACGCGGCATGTGGATGGAACAGATGGAGCGGCGGACACGCGAGCAGCAGGAGGTAAGGCGCCAATCCGAACGCGTGGCCCCAATGTTCGCGCAGCACGAAGAACAACGCGACGATGGCAAACGAGACAGCGACGAGCAGCCACGCAATGCGTTTCATATCTTGACGCTCCTCAATCTCAATGCGTTGCCGATGACGCTGACCGAACTCGCCGCCATCGCCGCGGCGGCGATGATCGGCGACAGGAGCCACCCGAACAGCGGAAAAAAGACGCCCGCTGCGACGGGAATGCCGGCGACGTTGTAGGCGAAGGCGAAGAAGAGATTCTGGCGGATGTTGCGCATCGTCGCGTGACTGAGACGCCGCGCGCGGACAATTCCGTTGAGGTCGCCTTTAAGGAGAGTGACGCCGGCGCTCTCGATCGCGACGTCCGTCCCCGTTCCCATGGCGATGCCGACATCGGCGGCGGCGAGCGCCGGCGCATCGTTGACGCCGTCGCCGGCCATGGCGACGACTGCGCCTTCCGACCGGAGTCTCGACACTACCGCGCTCTTGCGGTCGGGCAGCACGTCGGCTTCAACGTCCGAAATACCAAGGCGCCGCGCGACGGCTTCGGCGGTCGTGCGGTTGTCGCCCGTCAGCATGATGACGCGCACGCCGGCCTTTTTGAGCGCCGCCAGCGCTTCCGGCGTCGTTTCCTTCACCGGGTCCGCAATGCCGATGACGCCCGCGGGCCGCCCATCGACGCCGACAAAGATCGCCGTTGCGCCGTCACGCCGCAATTCCTCCGCCTGCGTTTCGAGTGGGGCCACATCGACCCCGCGCTCTTTCAGAAAGTTCGCATTGCCGATCGCGACGGACCGGCCGCCCGCCTTGCCGAAGACTCCCTTGCCGACCGGAGAGTCGACGCCTTCCGGTTCGATGAGGGCAAGCTTTCGCTCCCTCGCCTCGGCGACAATCGCCAGCGCCAGCGGATGCTCGCTC